>Ga0190293_1000174_pt1 | contig 22768 bp, 15 predicted proteins | sample 48693001_MG_FD_161671 | JGI IMG/M metagenome (GOLD analysis project Ga0190293, IMG submission 161671) | Hydrothermal vent microbial mat bacterial communities from Southern Trench, Guaymas Basin, Mexico - 4869-30-0-1_MG | ecosystem: Environmental > Aquatic > Marine > Hydrothermal vents >...
ATGACATTCATGTTATCCCCATCACGGGACGACCGGCTGGTTGGTGTGATCATATAGCCCGAATGTGGCCGGTGGCAGGTCTGGTGGGTGAAAACGGCGCGTTCTATTTTCGCTACGACACTGAAAAAAAGAAAATGATCCGACGCTATTTCAAGTCAAAAGAAGCACGACGGCAGGATCAAAAAAAGCTTAGCAGATTGAAAGAGGAAATATTGAAACAGGTTCCTGGAAGCCAGGTGTCTGCAGACCAGGCCTACCGTGAAGCAGACCTGGCCATCGATTTTTGTGAAGATGTTCCGCCCTTGTCGGCGGAAGCCATCGATAATATTGTTCAAATTTTCAAACAGGCCGGAGCTCAGGCGAAGGAAAGCTCCATCCATGTTAACGGCTGGTTTGGAAACTATGACAAACTGACCATGAGCCAAATGCTTCTTGATGAGGTTTTTAATCTGTCACTTGAATTGCTCAAAGATCAGGTTCTCTATATCGGCGACTCACCCAATGACTGTCCCATGTTCGCATTTTTTCCACATTCCGTGGGCGTTGCCAACATCCTTGACTTCAAGGGGCGCCTGGAATCGGAACCCGCGTGGATCACGACAGAACCCGGCGGGTACGGGTTTGCCGAAATGGCCGACATCCTTGTTTCCTGAAACCCGGTACCGTTTTCCAGACAAAGGCCCTTTTCTCTGCCGGTCACATAAGATGTCAGGCCTGTTGCGTTAGATATAATTGAAAGTTTATCCTAAGCTGAGCGATTATCGAGGTTGCCGCAACTAAGCAAGTTGAGCATAGCGAAATCCCGCCCCGCGGGAGAAGATGCTGTTTCGCTCTTGTTGGGGCGTAGCTCGAAGAGCGAAGACCAAATAGTGAACTATGCGGTATGGCATCTGACGCCGTAGATGCGGTAAGATCGGCAATCCCAAACAGGTTTATTTCTCCGTGTCCACCAATCCCTTGACAAACCAGCGCTGCATCATCAAAACAACCAGAATCGGTGGCAGCATAACGATCAGCGCTCCGGCCAGGGCCACGTTCCAGTAGGGCAGGTCATCGGCCTGGGGAATCAGGTTCTTCAGGCCGATAACCGCTGTCATCATCTTCGGGTTGGTCGTTATCAGAAGCGGCCACAGATACTGGTTCCAGCCATAAACAAATTCGATCACAACCAGGGCTGCAATATTGGTTTTTGAAAGTGGGAGCAGGATTTTTCTGAAAAATATCATGGGAGAAGCGCCATCCATTTTAGCAGCCTCGCACAATTCCTCGGGAATGGTCAGAAAAAACTGCCTGAACAAAAATGTGCAGGTAGCCGATGCCACCAGCGGCAAGATGAGCCCTTGGTAACTGTCCAGAAGGCTGAAGTCCAGATTGACCTCAACCTCATGGCCCGCTATCCAGCCGGCAACTCCGTCCAGGTGCAGTGCCGCCCACAGTGAATTGAGGGGCCCGAACACATTGGCCGCCATCTCGTACGTGGGGAGGATTCTCACCTCGACAGGCAGCATCAATGTGCAGAACACGGTTATAAATGCAACCGTTCGAAACCGGTAATCAAAATAGACGATTGAAAATGCACCCAACATGGATACGATGATCTTTCCGATGGTAATGCCGGAGGCCATGATAAACGAATTGATGAGCTGGGTTCCCAGATCGCCCTTGTCCCAGGCTGTCTGCATATTAACCCAAAACTGATCCCCAGGGATCAGGGGCATGGGCACCCGTGATACATCCTCGATGGAAAGCGTTGCCGCAATAATTGCATAGATAATGGGAAAGCCGACGATAAGAATTCCCAGTATCAGGAAAATATAGGTGAATGTATCAAGTATGGGTGTTTTTTCTACCATGGAAAAATAATCACAATTCCGTATTGAACCAAATGGAGAAGATCTTATCAGCCTGTGTACTGAACTTTTCTTTCTACATATTTAAACTGCAGTACGGTTATCAAAATGATCAAGGACATCAAAACGATGGACTGGGCCGCCGAAGAGCCAAGATTCAGCCCGATAAACCCGTCCTGGTAAACCTTGTAGACCAGAATATTTGTCGACCCTCCTGGGCCGCCCTGGGTCACCGTATGAATCACACCGAATGTTTCAAAAAACGCGTATATGATGTTCATAACCGTTACAAAAAACAGTGTGGGTGTCAGTAGTGGCATCGTAATGGACCAGAACCGCCTGAACGGACTTGCCCCATCCATGGCCGCCGCTTCAATGAGTGATTTTGGGATAGACTGCATGCCTGCCATGAAAAACACAAAATTATAACTGATCTCTTTCCATGCACTTGCCATCACAACCATTGTAAGGGCATCGCCTGCCCTGAGCACCGGATTCCAGTCGACCCCGAACCACCGTTTGATGGCCAGGGCAACAACACCATAGGAAGGATGCAGCAGAAACAACCAGAGGATTCCGGAAATTGCCGGTGCAACCGCATAGGGCCAGATCAGCAGTGTCCGGATCAGCGCCTTTACTCTCAATGCCCGGTTGGCCATGGTGGCGATAAAAAGTCCCAACGATATGGAAACAAACGCCGTTGCTGCGCTGAATAACAAGGTCGTCACAACAGAGCGGAGGTACAGCGGGTCTTTGAACAGTGCGATAAAATTGTCGAACCAGACAAACGTATTGTGCATCCCAAAAGGATCGCTGAGCATGAGAGACTGCATCAACCCCTGGGCGGCCGGCCAGTAAAAAAAGGCTACCGTGACCAATATCTGCGGAAATATCAACAGATACGGCAGAAGCCTTGATTTAAAAATAGATCTCTTTATCATGCCGTCCTAGGTCAAACGCAGCGTTCCCACCAAGCGCCTGGAAACGCCGCGTTTTTCATCAAGGTTGGGTTGCTTCGGTTATTACTTGTAGGTTTTTTCAAACTCTCTCAGTTTTATATTGCTGCGCTTGACTGCATTGTCCAGCGCTTCCTGGGGCGTTTTGCTGTCATTCCAGACCAGTTCAAGTTCTTCGTTAATAATGTTACGGATCTGAATAAAGTACCCAAGACGTAACCCACGTGATATTTTTGTCGGTTCACGACGCGTCATCTGTTTGATGCCGACTTCCTGAAAGGGATTGGCATCAAAATAACCGACATCTTTAAGACCTTTGTAAGATGTCAATGTGATCGGGAAATAGCCGGTTTGCATGTGCCAGTAACCCTGCATTCTATTGGTGGCCAGAAAGTCCAGGAATGCCGCAACCCCTTCGTATTCTTTTTTGCTGTGTCCTTTGAGAACCCAGTTGGATGCGCCACCGATGATGGAATTCTGGGGCTCTTTCATCCAGGATTCCACCGGCAGCGGTGCCACATCCCACTTGAAGTCCTTGACTGCTTTTTTCAGCTTGGCGATTCCACTGATGGAATCGATATAAAGACCGGCATTCTGAGCAAGAAACTCAGCTTTTGGTCCTTGATATTTCTGCCCACCGTAAAAAAAGCGTCCGTCCGCCATCCATGATTTTAAACGTGCAATATGGTTCACCACTTTATCGTTGTTGATCGTCAATTCACAATCCAGTCCTTCATATCCGTTGGCTTTTGTTGCAAACGGGATGTTGTGAATTGCGCTGTAGTTTTCGATCTGCGTCCAGGACTGCCAGGCCGTAACCAGGCCACCAGGCACGCCTGATTTTACCAGCTTCGCGGTGATTTCCTCCATGTCATCCCACGTAATCGCCTCTGACTTGGACAATAAGGGAATTCCTGCTTTTTTGAATAGATCCACGTTGTAATACATAACCGGTGTGGAAGAATTGAACGGCATGGACATCAAGTTGCCATCCGAATTCATGTAGTAGGAGAGCACGGGTTGAAGATAGTCCTTCCAGTTGACATCGTACCCCGCGTCCTTCATCAGCTTGTATACCGGATAGATGGCGCCGGACAGCATCATGGTCTGGGTGCCCACCTCGAAGGATTGGAGAATGTGCGGTTGTTTTTTTGCCCGGATGGCCGCCACGCCGGCGTTGACGGTTTCATCGTAGTTGCCTTTATTGGTTCCGACGACAACATACTTGTCCTGGGATTCGTTAAACTGCTTAATCATGTAATTACAGATCTCTCCGCGCGCACTTCTCATGGCGTGCCACCAATTGATCGTAATTGGTTTTGCCATGACCTGACCTGCGGAAAAAACAACGAGTACCAAAAACATCGAGAACATTAATAGTCTACGGTTTTTCATAACTCACGCCTCCTTTAGTTGGTTTTTCTGTGCGTTCGATCTTCATGATGGGTATGTAGGAACGGGTGAAACCCTGTCAAGCTAAACTATTTTCAAATATACCTGGAGTCAAGGCTTATTATCGATCTTCACCGCTATCCGCCGAAAATGGTGACCTGAACATAACGATCGAACAAAAACTCAAAAAAAAGGTTAAGAAACCTTGACTTTACAGTATAAAACATGATCAATTTCATGGTTGTCTATGACTCGGTAAGAAACCGTTTGCCACCGAGGCCGTCTTAATGGTGTATTCTGGAATCAGCGACTATTTCCTTGATGCGTGTTGCAAATTTTAAGAATATTTGATTTAGAAATGATTTGATTCATTATGACATTCCGAAATCGACGTGTTGCAAATTTTCCAGAAAAAATACCCTTCAAAAACAGGTGTTTTAAATGGCAGAAGTGAGTCTTGAAAAGGTAGTTAAAGCATTTGGTAAGACCGAGGTCGTCCATGGGATCGATCTTGAAATAAAAGATCTCGAGTTTGCTGTTCTGGTGGGACCCTCGGGATGCGGCAAATCCACTGTCCTGAGAATGGTTGCCGGGCTGGAGCAGATTACCAGCGGAGTCATTCATATTGGAGATCGGGTCGTCAACGATGTTGCTCCCAAAGATCGGAGCGTTGCCATGGTCTTCCAGAACTACGCACTTTATCCACATATGAACGTTTTTAACAACATGTCATTCGGCCTCAAACTGAGAAAAAAACCCAAAGAGGAAATTGAAAAGCGCGTGAATGATGCTGCTTCCATACTCGGCCTTCAAGATCTTCTCCTGCGAAAACCGTTCGAACTTTCCGGTGGCCAGAGACAGCGTGTGGCCATGGGCAGGGCAATCGTTCGAAAACCATCCGTTTTCCTGTTTGATGAGCCGCTTTCGAATCTGGATGCCAAGCTGCGGACACAGATGCGTACCGAAATCAAACGACTCCACAAAAATGTTCAGTCCACCATCATCTATGTAACGCACGATCAGGTGGAAGCCATGACCCTGGCCGACCGTATCGTTGTCATGAAAGACGGGAATATTGAACAGATCGGAAAGCCGCTTGAATTATTCGAGAATCCCGTAAATACATTTGTTGCCGGTTTCATTGGCTCGCCACCAATGAATCTAGTGTCTGCAAAGATTGTTTCAAAAAATGCCCGTTTGACGCTCCAGTTCAATACCGACTTTAACATACCCATACCTGAAAAATCGGGTCATTCACTGAAAGATGGAATGACTGTTACCATGGGGCTTCGAACGGAAGATCTCACCATCGATAACGACAACAATTCATTTCCAGACCCTTGGATGGTCAACGGACTTGTGGAGGTTGTGGAACCGCTTGGGGGTGAAACCATCATGCACATGGACTTTAACGGCGTCAAATTCGTAGCAAAAAGTGAAGGCCGTAGAATTGTTCGCCCGGGTGAGAAAATACGTATCGCCATGAATCTAAAGCACTTACACATTTTTGATGTTGATTCTTCTCTCTCGATCTACTGAACAGTGCTTTTCCAATACACAAACAAAAGAATTCCTTTTTGAACAAGGAGGATATGATGCAGTTGACCATTACAAAATCCCAGAGACTGAAACCCAAACCGGATGAAGCCAACCTCGGTTTCGGCACCATATTCACCGATCATATGTTCAATATGGATTACAGTATCGAAAAGGGGTGGTACAATCCGAGAATCGAGCCCTACGCTCCCATATCCATGGACCCTTCGACCATGGTGCTGCACTATGGTCAAGCTGTGTTTGAAGGACTGAAAGCCTATCGCACTGATTCGGGCGGTATCCAGCTTTTTCGCCCGGCAGACAATTTCAAACGCATGAACCGTTCCGGCAAACAACTTTGTATACCCGCATTTGACGAAGATACAGCCCTCGACACGCTCAAACAACTCCTGAAAATGGAGAAAGACTGGGTGCCAAGCGCTCCGGGAACGTCTCTTTATATACGGCCCACTATTGTGGCTACCGATCCCTTTCTGGGGGTACGCGCATCTTTCACCTACCGGTTTTTTATTATTTTGTCCCCGGTGGGAGCCTATTACCCCGAAGGGTTCAATCCAGTAAAGATATGGGTGACCAAAGAACATGTCCGGGCGGTACGCGGTGGTGTCGGTGAGGCCAAAACACCGGGCAATTATGCCGCCAGCCTGCTGGCCGGTGAAAAAGCCCACTCAGAAGGATACACCCAGGTGTTGTGGTTGGACGGCGTCGAACAGAAGTTCATCGAAGAAGTGGGCGCCATGAATATCTTTTTTGTGATCGATGACGAGATCATCACACCCGAATTAAGCGGCAGTATCCTGCCGGGAATCACCCGGACTTCGGTCATAAAACTCGCAAAACACTGGGGGATGAAGGTTTCGGAAAGAAAAATCAGCATCGATGAAGTCATGACGGCCTGGCGTTCGGGCAAACTGGCGGAAATATTCGGTTCCGGAACGGCGGCGGTTATCTCCCCTGTGGGTGAACTCAAGTACGGTGATGACATCGTTTCCGTGGGCAACGGCGGCGTTGGACCGGTGGCCCAGCGACTCTTCGATGCCATTCAGGGTATCCAGTACGGCAATACCGAGGATCCCATGGGATGGACTGAGCCGGTAATTTAAATAGTGCCCATCCACAAATGGTCTTTTTATGATAAAACCCCTTAACGTTTTTGTTTTAAAAATGGAAAAGGCGGGCCTGCCCTCTTTGGTGATTGACACCTTTTGTCATTATTACCAGCAGGTAGCAGCAGGAGATACCGGGCTCCTGTCAGAAAATGACATTCGGCCCGTCTCACCTGAAAACATTCCAGACGCAGCCGGTCTGCAGGCCTATTCGGACGCAGGACATGCTGCCATGAAAAAGACGGTGGCCATTGTTCTAAACGGTGGTCTCGGCACCAGCATGGGGCTTACCAGAGCAAAATCCCTTATTCCTGTCAAAGAGGGAAAATCCTTTCTTGAAATAAAGCTGAAACAGGCAGAACACTGCGGTGCGCAGCTGGCCTTCATGAACAGTTACAATACCCATCAGGACACGGTGTCGGCGGTGTCGGCGCTCAGCCCTGCCCTTGAGCCCTTATATTTTATCCAAAACAAATTCCCGAAAGTACTTGTGTCGAATCTGCAGCCGGTCCAGTGCCCGGCCAACCCCGAGCTGGAATGGAACCCCCCGGGCCATGGTGATATTTATGCGGCTCTCTACTCCTCCGGTCTACTGAAAAAATTATTGGACAGCGGTATTGAATATGGTTTTATCGCCAACTCGGATAATCTTGGTGCAACACTGGATGAAACCCTTTTGGGTTTTTTTGCCGCTCATGACCATTCCTTTATGATGGAGGTGGCAGAAAGAACCCCTGCCGACGTAAAAGGGGGGCACCTTGCCAGGTATAAAAACGGCTCGCTGGTTTTGCGGGAAATCGCCCAGTGCCCTAAAAATGAAATTGCCGCGTTTCAGGATATCCAACGATACCGATATTTCAACACAAATAATCTGTGGATCAATCTCAAATACCTGAAAGCTCTTTTCGACACAAAAGGGTCCCTGTTCCTCCCCATGATTGTCAACCCCAAAACCGTGAACCCCAGAAAGAAAGACAGCCCGAAGGTCTACCAGATAGAAACCGCCATGGGGGCTGCCATTTCCATGTTTCAAGGATCGACAGCTGTCCGTGTTTCGAGAAGCCGGTTTCTGCCGGTGAAAAAATGCCGGGACCTGCTCGCCATTCGTTCGGATTGTTACCTGCTGGCCGAAAAGAGTCGGCTCATTATAAACCCGAAAAGAAAAACACCTCCCCCAAAGATTACCCTTGACCCTGTATATTTCGGTCATATCGATGATTTTAACCATCGGTTCCAGTGGCCACCCAGCCTTATTGACTGCGTATCGCTAAAGATAGAGGGGAATGTGTTTTTTCAACAAAATGTGACCATCACGGGGCAGGTAAAAATAACGAATCCCGGAGATTCGCCGGTTACCATACCATCGGGAAGCAGAATCCATCAGGATCTGGTCGTATAGGAGCAACATCATCACTTTCTTTATAATTGTTCCTGATTTTTTATTGGACAATACTTTTTAAAACATTTATAATTCATCATCTACTTGAACCGACTATCAACGCGCCTGCATTGGTTGCGGATTCAGAATTGTTCTGCGCAATTATATTTCTGCTGAACGCGATCATCGCCTTTTATGGCTTTTCTCTTTACCGTATTTACCGAAACATACAAAAGTGGAGGCCTATCATGAAAGTCAACTTCAATAACATTTTATGTGCCACAGACCTTTCTGACCTTTCCGCCATTGCCATATCTTCCGGCGTGGCTCTGGCAAAAGAATTCAATGCCAGGCTCTTTGTCTGCCATATTGTGGATTTAAGCACCACGGCAGCATATGGGGATATCATTTTTGCGCCCCTGGAGCTTCAAAACAAAACCATCGGATATACCCATGAACAACTGAAACGGATGATGCAAAATCAAACCATCGACTGGGAGCCTCTGGTCACAGCAGGTCATCCCCCGGATGAAATATCGAAATTTGTGGCCATGCACCAGATTGACCTGGTTGTTTCGGCAACGCACGGGCGCAGTGGGCTCAAACGTGTTTTCCTGGGATCTGTCACCGAGCGGTTAATGAGAACCCTGCCATGCCCATTGCTTATCGTCAGAAGTCTTGAGGGTGTTGACACATCTACCGGGGAGTCTTTGCTGGGTTTTAAGAAAATACTGGTGGGATGTGACTTTTCAACCTTTTCTGAACTCGCTTTTCAATATGGTTTAAGCCTGGCTCAGGATTTCGAATCGGAACTGCACCTGGTCCATGTGATAGAAACACCGAGCTATAAAGACATATTGAAGTCCGGTGCGAGCCCTGGTGTTTCACCCGAAAAAACATTGTACGATCAGTTGAATGAAAAATTATCCAAAATGATTCCTGAAGAGTCCGCTGTCTGGTGTCGACCCAAAGCAATCCTTTTGACCGGCAGACCCTATGAAGAGATCATCAAATATTCCCTGCTAAATTCAATAGATCTTATCATTCTCGGTATTCGTGGGCGCAACCTCATAGAGGTGCTTATGACGGGATCGACCACCGACCGGGTTTCACGCAAAGGTCCCTGCCCGGTGCTGTCGGTTTGTCCGATTGCGGTATAAAATTAGCTGTTTTTGTATAGATAAAAATACTTCATAACCTTTTTGACATAATCTTGCGTCTCTTTGATTGGCGGTATATCCCTGTATTTATCCACAATGGTCGGACCTGCGTTGTAGGCTGCCAACGCCAATGGAAGTTTTCCTTCAAACCGTTCTATAAGAGACTTGAAATAACGGGCACCGCCCATAATATTGTCTTTGGGATCATAGGGCTCTCGGATATTGAATGCCTGCAGGTTCTGGGGCATAATCTGCATCAAACCAAGGGCCCCTTTTTTGGAAACAGCCCTTGAATCAAAGTCAGACTCCACTTTTATCATCGCTTTCAACAGAGAAAACGACAGGTCAAACGTATTAGAAGCTTCCTGAATAATTCCATCATATTTTTTGGTTGCCGTTGCCGGTTTTGGCCGCTCCTTGATATACAGCGTGTATTGAGACGATGTCGGCGCATTGGTGAAATGAAGCACGCCCTGGCTGTCGATAAACAGGTAAATATCCGCCTGAACAACAGGCACCGCCACAAAGAGAAATAGGACGGAAATAAGTATGCCCACGATTCTGATTTGAACCGCAATTATCATATGTGTCCGCTCATTTTTTCTTTTTCCCGGGATGTAAATAATTCAATCGTCCCATACGCGCCATCATATCCTGGAAAAATCTGAACTTCTTTTTTCCGGACCCGTTCAATCGCCTCGCCTAATAAAGGAACATCAACATGATTCAGCGATTCTATCGGAAGCTCATGCAGTATTTTTAATTCCGCTCCTTTTTTAATTAACAACTCATTATATACCTTATTGACCTTTTTGGTATTGGGTCCGACATTTAGTAGTTCAGACAAAATTTCATTAAGCGGAATGAGATGATGAAAGGCATGGTGTCTTTCCGGAAACGCCCCAAGGGGACGATCCGCCAGTTGCTCAACCCTATATAAAACACCGAGTGTCACGGGCTTCCCGCAGACAGGACAAAGCCCTTTTTTTTGAATTGTCTCTGTTGGCCATGATCGATAATCACACTTCCGGTGTCCATCGATATGATATTTGCCCTCTTCGGGAAAAAATTCAAATGTACCACAAAATAATTCTGGATCGCCCGTCTTGATGGCGTTTTTGATATGAGAATAGCTCAGGTCGGTATTAAATATATTGGCCTCTCTCCCTAATTTCATCGGAGAGTGGGCATCTGAATTGGATATCAGGGTCAATCCATCTAAACCTTTAACTCGCCAGTTCATTTCGGGATCAGAAGACAAACCGGTTTCTACTGCAAAAATATGGGGCGTCAGATCCTCAAAACATTCCTGAATCGAATCAAATCCTGATTTCGAACCCAGCATGGAAAACCAGGGCGTCCATATATGGGCCGGTACCAGAAAACTTCCCGGCGACATTTCAAGGGATATTTCCAGAAGGTTTCTGGCGTCCAGACCCAGTATCGGTCTACCATCTGATTTGATATTCCCTATTTTATCAAGTGCCTGGTTAAATTTTTCAACAGATTCAATGTCCGGAAAAAACACAAGATTGTGATTTTTTCGGGTTTTTCCATACTTTTTATAGATATTGCTGATTTCTGAAACCAGAATAAATCGGACTGTACCCTGGCAGTTTACAGGTATGTGATCCTTACATGCCCGGGCGATGTCTTCTCTGAGTTTAAACAACCCCGTTTCGGCCGGCACTAATTTTTCTTTTATTTCCTTAAACCAGACAGGATGTGTAACATCACCGGTACCCAGTACCGTAATTCCTTTTAGTTGACCCGCTATATAAAGGTTTTCCAAATCGAGGTTTTTAGCAGTAGCCCTGGAATATTTTGAATGCACATGGAGGTCAGCAATAAATTTCATCTTGTTTCGTACGGTTCTTCCAGCTATATGTATATAAGTAAAGCCTCTTTATACACAATATCTTGTATTTTGTATTGATAAAATGTTCATAATTTTCTATTTATGAACAAAAAGAAAACCATAGACGAAAACGATCCGTTTTTGAACAGTTTTTCAATCACTTATTGTAAAAGAAAATATTATATTATATTAATAAAATCAATTTATTGTTAACTTGTTGTTATTATGAACAGCCCTTATTAATACTTCTTTATTTATAAGGTAGGAAATACATATGAAGATTACAATCAAAAAAGGGGATATTCTGGCGGTTCTTTCTAAAATTCAGGGATTGACCAGCCGAAAGAGCAATCTTGCAATAACTGAAAATGTCATGTTGACCACATCCGGCAACGGCATCACGCTGATGGCAACAGATCTTGAAACCGGTATCGAAGGTTCTTATCCGGCAATTGTTGAAAAGGAAGGCAGTATCGCCATCAGTGCCAGGAAATTGTATGAAATTGTCAGGGAATTTCCAAACGAGGATATCGAAATTAATGAGGTGGAAAATAAATGGATTGAAATAGGTAGTCCGGATATTCAGTATCATATTGTGGGCATGGATTCGGAGGAATTTCCTGAAAATCCTAAAGTAGATGAAATTGAACTTTTTGAAATGGAATCTTCTTTTTTAAAAAAAATGATCGAAAAGAATGCCATGATCAGCGGCGCAACAGACGATAAACGCGCTCATATAACGGGCACCCTTTTCGAGCGTATTGAAACAGAGGAGGATATCTGTGTCAGAATGGTATCCACCGACGGAAGCCGGCTTTCAAAAGCGGATTATCATTTTAAGAAAGATGTTAATGTTCCGGCATTTGATAAAATAATCATTCCAAAAAAGGGATTGATGGAAGTTGCAAAATTTTTATCTTTAGAGGGGACCGTTCGTGTCGGGATAAAGAAAACTTATTTTATCGCCAAAAAAGAGACCGAAACGGTTATTATCAGGCTTTTGGAAGGAGAATTCCCAGAATATACGGACATTGTTAAAAAAGAAAATAGATTTGATATTATTGTCAATCGGGCTCAGTTTACAATGATGTTGAAACGGATGTCTATTTTATCCTCGGAAAACTATAAAGGGGCGGTTTTTGATTTTGGGCAAGACAGTATTACCGTCAGTGCGACAAATCCCGAAATTGGTGAATCAAAAGAAGACATGGCAATTGATTTCAGCCGGGATCCGGTAAAGGTCGCTTTCAACCCGAAATATTTTATTGAAATATTAAATGCAATTGAAACTGAAAAGGTATTGATCAATATTGTCAGCGAGGAAAAACCCTGCGTTATCGAAGGGGAAAACGATAAATCATATTTGGGCGTAATTATGCCGATGAGAATATAATGGAAGCAAAATACGACGAAACGAGTATCGATGTATTGGAAGGGTTGCAGCCTGTAAGGTTAAGGCCCTCTATGTACATCGGAAATGTGGATGTTGCCGGGCTGCATCATCTGGTTTATGAAGTGGTTGATAACAGTATTGATGAGGCAATGGCCGGATACTGTAAGAATATCACTGTAACCATTCACCCTGACGAAAGCGTGAGCGTGGAAGACGATGGCCGGGGAATACCGGTTGGAATTCATAAAACCGAAAAAATTCCAGCCGTTGAAGTGGTGTTAACAAAACTGCATGCCGGTGGTAAATTCGACAATGATTCCTATAAAGTTTCCGGCGGCCTTCATGGCGTAGGGGTATCGGTTGTAAACGCGCTTTCTGTAATTCTGGAAGTAGAAGTCTATAAAGACCAAAAGGTTTATTATCAGACCTATGAGAGAGGACTGAAGACAAGTGAATTAGCGGTGGTCGGTAAAACAAAAAAAATAGGCACAAAGATACACTTTACCCCGGACCCTGAAATATTTAATCGCGTTGAATTCAGTTATGAAATTTTAGTCCGTCGGATACGAGAACTGGCTTTCCTGAACAAGGGCATCAGAATTATCCTCCAGGACGAGAGATCTGATGAAAAAAATGAATTCATGTATAGGGGGGGCATTGTTTCATTTGTTGAATACATTAATAAGCGGCACGCAGCCATTCACAAGCCCATTTTTATTGAGGGCGAGAAAGCCGATGTTCAGATAGAAGTCGCCATACAATATAATGACACATTCAAAGAAAAAATATTTTCTTTTGCTAATAATATCAACACAGTAGAAGGAGGTTTTCACCTGATAGGCTTTAAAGCCGGATTGACCCGCACACTTAATCAATATCTATCGAATGGCAATTTACCCAAAAATCTTCTTTCAAAAATAAGTGGAGACGATGTGCGGGAAGGCATTGCGGCTATTATCAGTGTTCGCATCATCAATCCGCAATTTGAGGGTCAAACAAAGACCAAACTGGGTAACAGTGAAGTCAAGGGTCTTGTGGAGTCTCTCATCAATGAAAAACTGAGTATTTTTCTTGAGGAAAACCCCAATATCGCTAAAAAAATAATTGCAAAGGCGGTCGATGCCGCCAGAGCAAGAGATGCCGCTAAACGAGCCAGAGATCTTGCCAGGAACAAGGGTTTGCTGATTGACTCGACACTGCCTGGAAAACTGGCGGAATGTCAGGTGTCGGATCCGGCCCAGCGGGAAATTTTCCTGGTGGAGGGTGATTCAGCCGGAGGCTCGGCCAAGCAGGGAAGGGATCGAAAATTCCAGGCGATATTGCCCCTGAAAGGTAAAATCCTAAATGTTGAAAAGGCGCGGTTTGATAAAATTCTCCGCAGCGAAGAAATAAAAAATATCATCACAGTCCTGGGCACAGGCGTTGGCAGGGAAGAATATGATATAGAAAAACTCCGGTACCACAAAATCGTCATCATGACAGATGCCGATGTTGATGGCTCCCATATACGGACACTGCTCTTGACCTTTTTTTACAGGCAGTTTCCTGAAGTGATAGAAAATGGATATTTATATATTGCCCAACCCCCCCTATTAAAATTGGGCAAAGGTAAAAACGAGATTTATTTAAAGGATGAACAGGATTTCAATGAGTATATATTGAAACGCACCTGTGAAAAGAAAGTTGTCTCCTATGGAAAGGAAAAAGAGGAATTGTCCAACCACAGGTTGATGATTTTTCTGGGTAATTTAGCGGAATACTACAAAGTCCTCACCAATATCGAAAAAAGAGGATTTTTTCAGGATTTGACCGAGGCCGTTATCCGGCAAAGCATTATCCTTAAAAAATTTCTTGGGGATGAAGATCAGATGATGGTGTTGAAGCAAGAACTTGCAAAACAACAATATGAAACAATCGACCTGAAATGGAATAATGAATTAGATACGTTTGAAATGACAGTCATTCCCATGGCCGAACTTAAAAGCGAACTATTGATAAAAAATCCGTTTATAACAGATGTCGGTCCCATCAAAATAGGTAAGAGCCTTGTGTATTCCGCGGATTTTCAAAAAGCCAGGATCCTCGGAAAGAAAATTTTCAAACATGATTTCCCGCCGTTCGTGGTAACGACCAAAGAAAAGGAAGACCAAGGCATTGTGTTTGAAAACAAAAAAGCGCTTTTGGTTCATCTTATCGATGAAGGCAAAAAGGGCCTCAGTATTCAACGGTATAAAGGTCTGGGTGAAATGAATCCAGAGCAACTATGGCAGACAACCATGAACCCGGAGAAACGTACGTTGCTTCAGGTAAGAATAGAAGATGCCGTGGAGACGGATGAAATCTTCACCATTTTGATGGGGGACGAGGTCGAACCCAGAAGGGAATTTATACAGAACAACGCACTGTCGGTCAGTACCCTGGATATCTAAAGCGATTGTCGATCTTACCGCATCTACGGCGTCAGATGCCATACCGCATAGTCCACTATTTGGTCTTCGCTCTTCGAGCTACGCCCCAACAAGAGCGGAACGACATCTTCTCCCGCGGGGCGGGATTTCGCTATGCTCAACTTGCTTAGCTACGGCAACCTCGACAAGCGCTCGTGCCCATCCACAAATGGTCTTTTTCCGCGATATCGGCGTTGGATGACATGATTTAACTCCTCAAAATAGCACGCTATTACTCCGGGTTAAATCTGTCGTCCGCCTTGATCTCACGAAAAAATCCTCATTTCTGGACGGACACTAGACTAAAATAAACAATCAAATAAAAAAATAGCGTTGCCTCGGCTACGCTATTTTTTTGTTTGAAGGAACGAACTTCTTGTCATTTCCGCACCCACCGAACAATTACCACGCACATGAATATTGGTGATCATTTTCTGTTTTCAATAGATTCGGATGAATGTTTTTTCTTGATTCAAAACGAGACAAATGGGAAGAATAAGTAAATCAGCGATGACAGAGGGATGGTGGGTGTTTGTAAAAATGTTATAATAATAAAATTGTTTTACAATTTTATCAAGCGTGGCGTTGCCGCTTAAAATGTGATTTCAAGTCGTACAGTGAGGAGCAACATGAATATTCATATGATAAAAGCGAGGGATCTACCGGATCTCTGGTTTCAGGCGGTTCATGATATTCTGGATAATGGACGTCGGTTCAATATTGACAGGGGGTCCTATGCGGGACAAACACGACTGGAATACGATTATTTCTGCGGTCACGTCCTGCATCCCTATACCGAGCCGTTGTTGCCGGATATTCCGTCTTCCTGTGGTATTCCAAATCCAGTGGAAGAGGCTTATATATATGGGGGAGAGGGATACCAGCGGTCTTATATCGAATACCTTATGACGGGCCACAAAGAACCTGGCGAGTCCTACACCTATGGCGAACGGCTGACCCGGGCGCCCATTACCCGCAGCAAGCTGGAGTGGTGGCAGCTAGGCAATACGGAAATCATCGACAAAAGGGATGTTGATGGGAAAATAGTCTTTGAGAACGAGGGCACGATTTATCTGAACCAGATTGAGTGGGTGATCGATACCTATAAAAAATTTGGGTACCGAAACAACCAGATGGTGCTTCAGGTGGCACATCCATCGGACGTCACTCTTCTGGACCCACCTTGTCTTCGATCCATCGACACGCGCATTCAGGATGACCGGCTCAATTTTATTGTCTATTTCCGGTCCTGGGATTTGTGGGGGGGCTTGCCGGCCAACCTGGCAGGGATCCAGAACCTGAAGAGCTATATGGCTGCAGAGATCGGTGTGGAAGACGGCGAGATGATCGTCGAAAGCAAAGGTCTTCATCTGTACGGTTATGCCGAAGACTTGGCGAAACTGCGCTGTTTGCGCGCATAACGCTGCTCCGCAGAGCTATGAAATGCGGCTTTGCCGCTCTGAATCCATAATATTAAAAAACGGGATTATAACCCAAAAGAAGGTTAGTGGTATCGCGGATGGATAATCCCTGTGCGAACGTGAAAAACTCGCTCCCAAGAGACCGTAATGCCGAACAGGGCCATATCTTTAAGATGAATTTTGTATTTTGAATACCGGATGCGTTTATCGGGTTATATTTACAAACTGTTCGACATAACGGGCTCTATGGACCTCAGACAGTTTCACTTTCGCACAGGGATTATCCATCCGCTTTCGGGGGTACCTTTTTATTGGTTATGATTCCGTTAAAAAAACATCGTACAAATTTATGAATACAGCCATTCTAAGTATATTAACTGGATTAGGGGGTATGTTTGGATGGGGAATATACGATTTTTTAGGTGGTGTTTATTCCAAAAAAATAGGACCTTTTAAATCCTTCTTTTGGTCACAACTGGCGGGTTTTATATCTCTCCTTCTGCTTTTAGTCACATTCACCATAAACCTAAACATCCCTATTTTGGTAATCATCCTGCTCCCCATCGCTGCAATTGTTTATTCGGCTGGATACTTATTATTTTTCAAAGGGTTTGAGATAGGTAATGTATCGATCATAGCCGTAGTTATGAATCTGTGGGCTGTTTTCACGATGCTGTTTGCTTATATATTTATGGGCCAGCGGCTCTCCGCAATGCAGTCCTTGGGTGTCTTCATGATTATTTTCGGCGTCACTATAGCATCTTTAAATTGGAGTGATATCAAAAATCATAGTTTTAAACTTTCACTCGGCGTCAGGGAAACCGTTTTGGGCGCATTTTTCTTTGGCGTTTTTTGGAATATTAGCGAAGTTATATCTGAAAGAATTGGATGGTTACCGACAACGCTATTTGTGAAGTTTGGAATTATTATGTTCTTGCTGCTTTTTTCTTTTCTCATCAAACGTGAGCTTGTCCTTACTAAAGCGCCTAAAAAAACAAAGATAATGGTTCTAATAATGGGCAGCATAGAGGCCGGAGCCGTCGCGTTGGTTAATTATGGATTAACGATAGGCGATGCAATATTGATTACGCCCATCGCTTCTGCCTTATCGATAGTAACCATAACACTGGCCATTATATTTTTAAAAGACAAAATCACAAAAACTCAGGGGCTTGGAATGATAACAGCTATTGCTGGAATAATTGTTACTGCTTTTATCCCGGGTTAAATCTGTCGTCCGCCTTGATCTCATGCAAAAATCCTCATTTCTGGACGGACACTGGTTAGGCCATTAAATTAGAGCGACGACGTCGCGCCCGCTAAATTCGCACTGGAAAATTTAGAACTCGATGTTGTTGGGTGTCCTGGGAAAGGGTATCACATCCCGGATGTTGGTAATGCCGGTCAACAGCATGAGCAGTCGTTCAAATCCCAGACCAAAACCGCTGTGAGGCACACTGCCATACCGGCGTGAGTCCAGATACCACCAGTAGGCTTCTTTTGGAAGGCCGGCTGCGACAATACGTTTTTCAAGAATCCCGTAGCGTTCCTCCCTCTGGGAGCCACCGATGACTTCCCCGATTTGCGGTACCAGGACATCCATGGCGGCAACGGTTTGGTTGTCATCGTTCAAACGCATGTAAAAGGCTTTTATTTCCTTGGGATAGTCATAGACGATGACCGGTTTTTTGAAGTGCTTTTCGGTAAGATAGCGTTCATGCTCGGACTGCAGATCCTTCCCAAAATCAATTTCGAATTCGAATGAAGCATTGGAAATCTTTAAAATATTCACGGCTTCCGCATAAGGAAGACGAACAAAATCGAATTCAACAATCGATGCCAGGGTTGCCATGAGATTCTTGTCAACAAATTTTGCAAACAACTCGATATCTTCCTGGCAAGCATCCATGATGTAGGTGGTTAAAAACCGGATTATTTCTTCACCGAGATCCATATTACCTTTAAGGTCACAAAACGCCATTTCCGGTTCCACCATCCAGAATTCCGCCACGTGCCGTCGTGTATTGGAATTTTCAGCTCTGAAGGTGGGCCCGAAGGTATAAATATCCCCCAGAGACAGGGCAAACATTTCTGCCGCCAGTTGCCCGGAAACGGTCAGGTTGGCCTCTTTTCCGAAAAAGTCACGGGAATAATCAGGGCTGCCGTCTTTGAGGGGCAGGTTGTTCAAATCAAAAGCTGTTACCCGGAAGAGTTCTCCCGCACCTTCACAGTCCGACCCCGTTAGTATGGGTGTATGGATGTATTTAAATCCACGCTCTTTAAAAAAGAGATGAATCGCGTAGGCTAACTCGGATCGAATTCGGAAGGCCGCACCATACTTGTTGGTCCTGGGCCGCAGGTGGGCGATGGTTCTTAAATATTCATCGGTATGTCGTTTTTTTTGCAACGGGTATTCTTCGGGTGCCAGGCTGACAACCTCCATCGCCGTGGCTGTAAGTTCCCACAGCTGTCCCTTTCCTTTCGAGGGTATCAAGTTCCCGTGTATTGCAACAGCCGAGCCTGTGGTGAGTTGTTTTGCCTCTCCGTAGTTTGACAGGCTGTCGTCGACAATGACTTGAAGGTTTTTCAAACAGGACCCATCATTTATTTCCAGGAAGGAAAACGTTTTTGTGTCCCGCTTGGTTCGAACCCATCCTTTGATCAGGACATTTTCTAAGGGGTTTTCAGATCTTAACAGGTGGTTGATTTTAATTCGCGACATATGTTTGATTCCTTCATACTTGAACTGAGCGATTTTTCCCGAAGAGATCGGTGCAGATCGAGATAAAAATCGCTCAATTCAGGTTATAGTTTTACGGTGATATAATATCCTTGTCCACCCCGCTGTAAAAGAATCACAAGGGCTTTTTTCTGACGACACTTGATGATAGCCTTTTTAAAATCATCAACAGAGGAAATGGCCTGGTCATCCATCTGCCGAATCACATCACCAACGTCGACGCCGATACCCGCCAGGTATGACTGGGGGGCAATCTTTGAAATCACGACCCCCTCTTTGGCGGAAATTTGATATCTTTGGCGAAGCGTGGGTGACAAGTCCTCGATCAAGATGCCCAAAAGTTTGTCGGTCAGCTCAGATGCGCGATCTTCCGGAAATACAGATGTTGTCAATGAACGTGTTTTTTGTTGGGCATCACGTAATATTTTTAATTTGATTTTGGAACCGACAGAAAAACTTTTTAGGGCTTGTTGATAGTCATCGACCGTACGAATCGGGATTTTATCAAGGGCAAGAATGATATCCCCTTTGCGGACACCTGCGATCATGGCAGGACTGCCGGGCTCAATGTCTTTGACAATGACGCCTTTGTTTTCGGGGACCTTCAAGTAGTAGCCTAGTTCCTTGTCGAGGTCCTGCAGAGAAAGCCCTGTCCAGGAAAGGACCACCTCGCCATATTGAATCAAGTCTGAGACGATACGCTTGGCCTTGTTGATGGGGATGGCAAATCCAATGCCCTGTGCCTTGGCATAGATGGCGGTATTGATGCCAATCAAGTCACCATTGATGTTCAGCAGGGGCCCTCCGCTGTTGCCGGGATTGATGGACGCATCGGTCTGGATGAAATTGTGATATACCGCATCATCGGTACGAACACTCCGGTTAAGCGCACTGATGACACCGGTGGTAACCGTATGAGAAAAACCGAATGGGTTGCCGATGGCGATGACGGTTTCGCCGATCATGAGATCTTCGGAATTTCCCATTTCAATCGCCGGCAGGTCTTCCTGGTTTCCAATTTTCAATACAGCCAGGTCCGAATCAGGATCCACACCCACGATTTGTGCCTGAAACTCCCGTTCATCCTTCAGGGCGACCGAGATTGATTCCGACTGGGTGACAACATGCGCATTGGTAAGTATGAACCCCCTTTTGCCATCGATGATGACACCGGAACCGAGGCTGGTTCGTTTCTCGCGGTGCTCTAAACCCGGATCATAAAAATCTTTAAAAAAGGAGTCGAAAAAGGGATTCATTCCAAGGTCGGAGAAGGGATTGCGTCGTGTCTGGACTTGATACTCGGAGCTGATATTGACAACAGCCGGGCCGATTTTTTCAATGGCACTCACAACAGCGTTCCTGCGGTCCAATTCATGGCTGTTGCCGGCAACCGGGAACCAGAGAAGAAACAAGAACACGCACAGAAACCGATTGAAGTATGAGGATAATTTTTGCATAATCGTTATTCGTGATTAAAATATACCGAAAATATGAGATGCTGCACCTTGCGAACATTCGCTATTTTCGAATAACATAAAAGGCTATATTTGAAACAGTGTTCGATCACTGGCAATATAATATTGAGAAAGACATATCATGACCCTGAAAACCATTCAAGACATCTTGCCCCTGGTGAATAAACCGAGTCGTTATTTGGGAACAGAAGTCAACACATGCAAAAAAGATTTGTCAAAGGTCCAGTTGAAAATCGCATTGGCGTTTCCGGACCTCTATGAAATCGGTACTTCCCACTTTGGCATGCAGATTCTGTATCACATTTTAAACCAACGTCGGAACATTGCTGCCGAGAGGGTCTTTTCACCGGCTGAGGACATGGAATCGTTGATGCGAGCGTCCAGCCTTCCCCTGGCGAGCCTGGAATCACGGTATCCCCTGAAACAATTCGATATCATAGGGTTCAGTCTTTTATATGAACTCAATTATACCAACATGTTAACGATATTGGACCTTGCGGGTGTTCCATTTTACGCATCACAAAGATCCGATTCGGATCCGGTGGTTATCGCAGGCGGTCCTTGTGCCAGCAACCCGGAACCCGTGGCGGATTTTTTCGATGCCATCGTGATCGGAGACGGGGAGAACGTCATTCTGGAGATGGCTGACGTCCGAATAAAAATGGCAAGTAAAGGCCGAGTGGACAAGAAAGCCCTCCTGAAAAAATGGTCGAGCCTGGAAGGCGTCTATGTACCGTCTGTTTTCCAGGTAGCGTACAATGAAAAGGGGCATCAGATTACACATCCCCTGAATGAGAGTTGCCCAACCGCATCTGGGCGGGTCAAGCGGGCCATTGTGAGTGATCTCAATCAAGCCCTGTTTCCGGACATGCCGGTGGTTCCCTACGGAAAGCCGGTTCATGATCGTTTACGCCTGGAGGTTTCAAGGGGGTGTACCAGGGGCTGCCGATTCTGCCAGGCCGGCATGATTTACCGCCCGGTCAGGGAGCGTTCCATGGATACAATACTGGATCTTACGGACAGGTGCCTTCAGAGTACCGGCTATGAAGACTTGTCTCTGCTCTCTCTGAGTACCGGCGATTACACCGGGATCTCTCCCCTGATAAACACGTTGATGCACAGATTTTCTTCACAACACATATCCGTTTCGCTTCCTTCTTTCCGGGCCGGAACACTGGGGCCCGAACTCATGCGGACGATTAAAAAGGTTCGAAAGACGGGATTTACCATAGCGCCGGAGGCGGGAAGTCAGCGGTTACGTGATGTCATCAACAAAAACATCACGACAGATGAAATCGTCGCGACCGTTCAGGATGCTTTCTCTGCCGGCTGGCGCGTAATCAAGCTTTATTTCATGATCGGGCTTCCAACAGAAACCCAAACCGATATACAGGGTATTGTGGATCTGGTAAAAAAACTGAGAAAAATAAAGAGCCCCAATGGCCGATATGGCAGGTTGAATGTAAGCGTCGCAACCTTTATTCCGAAGCCGCACACACCTTTTCAGTGGGCAACCCAGTTGTCCCTTGAAGAGTCCAGGACGCGCATTGAATGGCTGCGCTCGAAACTGCGACTTCCAGGTGTGAAATTTAAGTGGCAGAATCCAGAGGTCAGCTTTCTGGAAGGACTCTGGGCGAGAGGAGACCGGCGTCTATCCAGTCTTTTGGTAAGGGCTTTTGAAAAGGGTTGCCGGTTTGATGGGTGGAGCGATCGGTTTAATTTTGCCACATGGCAGACGTCCATTGCAGAATCGAAAATTGATATCGATTTTTATACGAGCCGGCAAAAAGACCTCGAAGAACCCCTTCCGTGGGATCATATCGATGTACGCGTTGAAAAAGCGTTTTTAATCAAAGAATGGATGGGTGCCTTAGAAGGTACCAAAACAGAAGACTGTCGCTGGCATTCATGCCAGCAGTGCGGTGTCTGTGATTTTGAAAGCATCTCACCGCATCTGTTCGAAGCGGCCGCAAAAACAGAACCCCTCCGGATAGACAAACCCGACGCCGCACCCCAAACAGCTTTCAGGAACCTG
>Ga0190293_1000175_pt1 | contig 22662 bp, 22 predicted proteins | sample 48693001_MG_FD_161671 | JGI IMG/M metagenome (GOLD analysis project Ga0190293, IMG submission 161671) | Hydrothermal vent microbial mat bacterial communities from Southern Trench, Guaymas Basin, Mexico - 4869-30-0-1_MG | ecosystem: Environmental > Aquatic > Marine > Hydrothermal vents >...
ACATCTTTCGCACAATACGGTGCGTTAGCAGCATTCTCGGACGAAGCGAAACTCGCTGCTGAGCAGATGTGCGAAGAATTAAAGAGCAGAAGAGACTACGTAATGAAACGTATCGGTGAGATGGACGTGATATGCGTCAAACCTGAGGGTGCATTCTACGTTTTTCCGTATTTCAACGGTGCTGATGACCTTAAACTGGCAGATGGGCTGCTGGAGAAGGGTGTGGTTCCCGGAAGCGCATTCGGGTCTCAGGGTAGAGGGTGTGTTCGGATAAGTTATAGCAGTGCAAATATTGATTTGCTTTCGCAAGCGTTTGACAGAATTGTCAGGTGAAACTTTTTAGGATTAGAAAAAATAAAATCAAGAAAGGGCAGTAAAACAATGGACCCAAGATTGAATATTATTGACAAAAGACTGGCGGGAATAAAGAGAATAATCGCAGTATCCGGCGGAAAAGGTGGTATTGGTAAAAGTTTAGCTGCTTCTGTGCTTGCTTTGACTATGTCGAGGTTGGGTTTCCGTGTTGGGCTGTTGGATTTGGATTTATCTGCGCCTTCCATGCACGTAATATTGGGAATAGAAGGGTTGTATCCGAAGGAAGAGAAAGGAATCGTTCCACCTGAGATTTATGGCATAGAATTTATGAGCATTGTTTATTTCACGGGTGATAATCCCTCACCACTCAGAGGTATTGACATTTCTAATGCCATGCTGGAATTGCTCGCCGTCACGAGATGGGGTCCATTGGATTTTCTAATTCTTGATACGCCACCCGGCATCGGAGATGCAACGATGGATGTAATAAGATGGCTGAAAAGAGCGGAATTTTTGATAATGACAACCGCTTCAAAAGTGGCATTGGAAACGGTGAAAAAGGTAATAAAAATGCTTACTGAGTTGAATGTGCCAATTATTGGCGTTATCGAGAATATGAAAATGGTGAAGTCCCTATTGGTAAAAGAGGAGCTAAAAGGATTCTATGTACCTATTTTAGGGGAGATTAGCTTCGATGATAAAATTGAGGATTCGATAGGGGATGTGAATAAGCTATTAGAAACTGATTTTGCAGTGAAATTGAAGGAAATTGTTTTGAACAGTTCGATACTTAAATCGCAACTAAAATAAGTTCCAAAAGGCAATTTTGTTTAGCAAAAGGAACTGCAACCATGCTATTACCGTTGCGGTATCATTACCCCGAATCAGGAAACATTGTCTTATAAAGCCCATCACTTATTCTGAATCCCATCTCTCTTAGTTTGTCAATCAATTCCTTTTTATCAATGTTACTTCGTCCATAACTGATTTCTTTATAATCCACCCATCTTTAATTGCGCTTTTTGCTTCTTCCGAGCCGACTTCACCTTTCCCTTTGACTATAACTTCATCAAAAACAGCTTCTGAAATGTATACTTCTAAAAATAACTCCTTCAGCAAGTCAAATTGTTTAATTTGTGCCAGCCCGATAAGACAACTGCTGTCCACCACTACCCGAAGACTTTTCATCACCCTATCTTTGCTATCATTTGTTGGTCTTTTTCAAAATCTTTCTCCCTATATTCATAAGCTGGTATACCATGTTTCTTTAAAAGTTCTATAAACCTTACTCTACTCATTTCTGCTAATTCTGTCGCTTTTCCAAGTGATATCGTCTTCTCCTGAAATAGAACAATAGCAAGAGCTATTTTTAGCTTCCTTTTTATATCCTCAGCTTTTTGTAACCCTCTCATCGCAAATATTATATCTTGAGGAAGCTCTACTTCTACCCGTTCAAATTTAGTTGCCATAATCTTTACCTCTTTTTATTCAAGATTAAAACCATATTGCTCACATTGGTATATAAATATTTTCATCCCAAGAGCGAGCACATAAATATCATATCAGCATATCCTCGGCACTGGGTCGGCTATTGGAGGCTCTACAATTCTTCTGCCGCCAACTCGTGTCTTCATCACCACTCCCTTTATCTCCTTCGTCACAGAACCAATTATCTCCGCATCTTTCCCCTTTTCTGTTCCTCTCAGTGCATCAAGCACATCTTCTGCTTTTTCTTTCACCACACCCATTACCACCTTCCCTTCATTCCCTACTTCCAATGGGTCTATTCCCAGCATCTCGCAAGCGTTTCTCACTGATTCTCTTATCGGTATCCGTTCCTCTTCTATCTGAATCCCAATTTTCGATTTCTCACTGAATTCGTTGAGAGAATTTGCCAGTCCACCTCTCGTGGGGTCTTTCATAGCTACCACACCACCAACCTCCAACACTTCGTGAATCATCTTATTCAAAGGCGTTATATCTGATTTCAACTTGGTATCAAACCTAAATCCTTCTCTGAACGAGAGCAAGGCTACACCGTGGTCGCCGATGTAACCAGAAACGATTATTTTATCACTATCTTTGAGATTAGTGTCTATTAACCAATTTCCATCCAATTCCCGGTATTTTCTTACTTCCTTCATATTATTATCCAAAGCCTCTGTTCGCTTTCCTATCGCAGATGTATTCACCACTATTTTCTCCACTGCACCCCGCTCAACAACTTTTGTATCGCCGGTTATGACTGGAACCATAGCTTCCTCACAAGTCTTCCTCATACTATCTAAAATCCGTTCAAAATCGCTGAACGCAAATCCCTCTTCTATTACAAATGCCGCAGATAAGCATAGAGGCTCTGCACCCATAACCGCTATGTCGTTAACCGTGCCTGCGATTGCCAAGGTCCCAATATCCCCACCGGGGAAAAACAGTGGCTTCACCGTATGCGAGTCCGTAGTGAAAACTATGTTGTCAACAATCGCAGAATCATCCAATGCTTCCAGAGGCACCTCTACCTTTACCCTGTCGTTACCTCGTTCACCATTAAAATTGAAATATCTCAGCACGAGTTTGAGAAACTCCCGCATCCCCTCGCCACCTGCACCATGCTCCATTTTTATACTGCCTTTATCATCGCTTTTCATTACCATTTTGCAAAAATCTCCGCCTCTTCCTTTTTAGCTAATTCATTCACAGTATTGTGAACGTTTATACAAAAATAAAAGTTAAACTCGAGGTAGGATTGATAAATCAAAATAAAAAATAAAGGGAAAAAAATCCCCAAAGTTTTCACTCCATCACTTTCTTAAGTGGTGCAATTATCCTGGGATACCCCACAGCCATCATGTGGCATCCAGCCGCCGGAGTTTCTTTCAGATGCTCCAGGAACCCAGTAAAGAATTCTATGTTGACTCTGTCCACCTCTTCCTTCCTCTTCTCCTTGTCCTTTATTTCCTTCGTCTTCTTCATGTTCTCCAGATAATCAGGTGGTACATCCACACCTGCAACGTATTTATCGAAGAAATCCGCCTGTCCGAAAGTCCTTGCCGGGAATATTCCAACCAGAATCGGAACGTCCACCTTCCCCAGTTCTTTAAAGAACCTGTCCAGCACATCAGTGTAGTAAACGACCTGAGTTTGTATAAATTCCGCTCCAACCTTGATTTTTCTCTTCACCTTTGCAACCTCTGCCTTTAAATGTGCCGCTCCAGGTGCCGCTGCACCACCCACGTGCAGTTTCGGTGAATTATGTATTTCATTACCTCCGAGGTCCTTGCCCTCGTCCACCACCTTCCGTATCATGGCTATAAGCGTGGTCGAGTCCAGGTCGTATACAGGTTTTGCATCCGGTGTATCTCCCAATGATACGTGGTCGCCCGTTAACGCCAAGATATTCTTCAATCCTAAGGCGCCGGCACCAAGCACGTCGGATAATAGCGCCATGCGATTTCTGTCCGCACACCTGAGCTGATATATGCACTCCATGCCGGTCTCTTTCTGGATTAGATACGACGCTGCCATACTGTTAACGTAAGCGAAACTCTGCGGATTGTCCGTCACGTTACATGCTACTACCAGACCCTTCAAGTCCCTTGCCATCTCAATCGGCTCGTGGACATCACCTGCTTTCTCGGGTTCCAGCTCCCCTGTGAAGACATACTTCCCTTCCACTAATTCTTTCATCAAGTCGCTATAAACCTCATCACCCATTTTTTTCCTTTCACTCTCCTCTTTTATTCTTCAAGCTTTGGCTTCCTGAGCAAAGGCAGATATGCAGGGAGAGAACCAAGCATTGCACCCACAGGACTGATTGGCTTTTCTATCTCGAACAGACGTGGCCTTTTCATTTTGCTCCATTCATGTGGGTCACGCATCTCTATGAACTTATCGAGTTCACCAAGTTTCTCCATTCGCTCATATATCTTCACCCATGCGCAGTCCTTTTCCTCGTCTATCTCGCATTTATTATCGACTCGCACGCCGCCACAAGGACCGTTCATCAAACCCTTTCCACACGAAGTCAAAGGGCAGATACCAGCGGTTTTTCCCAATTCGCACATACCACAGGACTGGCATGTCTCCTTGAACTTGGTAGGACCTCCCCCTACAAGCCCCAACGCATCATTTGCGGGATATATGCTCTTCGCAAGTCCCATTTTGTTATCTATATATTCGGTCACTACTTGCACGCCATCACCACAACTCATCACCAAGACGGCATCGCAGTTCTCGATTGCCTTTCGGTTCTTTTCCAAAAACGCTGAACTCATGTCAATCTCACAGGCAGAAATACCCAAAGGCAGGATAATTTTGGTTACCTCCTTCCCTTCTTTCGTAAGTTTCTCTGCCATCTCCTTTACTGCTTTTTTGTCTCCTGTACCATAGAAAGTAGCACACCCCCCACAGCCCATTGTTACTACCTTCTGCTTCCCCTCGAGATAGCCAAGAATCTCTTCCATAGGCTTTTGCTCTTGCGCAATCATATCATAGTATACCTCCGCTAATATGTTAGCGGGATAATATATAAGTTTTTCTATTTTTTATTATCTTCCATTTATCCTATATTTCACACTAAATAATATGGTAGATCAGGTAGAAGAGATAATAAAAAGAAAACGGGAGACTATTAAGAAGTTAAGGGAACGAAGGAGCATAAAGGAAGCGATATTAGAGTCCAAAAAAACAGAGAAAAGAGCAGTAATTGCAGAAATAAAGAGAAAGGGATTAAAAGAAGGAGAAGTAGAGACAGAAATAGAAGCGGCGGAAGCAGCGGAAAAAATGGAAAAAGGCGGCGCATGTGCAATATCCGTTTTAACCGACAAAGCTTTTTCAGGTAGTTTGGAAGATTTGAAGAGTGTAAAACTCTCCGTTGACCTGCCGGTATTGAGGAAGGACTTCATTTTCGATGACTTCCAGGTGTACGAATCGTATGCGTATGGGGCAAATGCGATATTGTTAATAGCACGGTTTTTAAATGTCGAAAGATTGAAAGAGCTGGCAAAGAAAGCTTCCTCGTTTGGTATGGAAGCCCTTATCGAGATAGATAGCGAGTCGAAGGACAAGATTTTGAATCCGGATGTTTTAGGAATCGCATCGTTAATAGGCATAAACAATCGAGACTTGAACACATTTGAAGTAAATTTAGCAACTTTTGAAGCTATTGCCCCTGAAATCATGCCTGAGCTGCCAAGGGGTATCCCGTTAGTGGCGATGAGTGGAATTGAGAGTAAAGAAGATGCATCAAGGATGGTCGAAGCAGGAGCAGATGCTTTGCTCGTGGGCACTTCCATAATGAGTGCAGAGGATATAGCGCAGAAAGTAAGAGAGCTGGTGAATATATAAAATAAAAAGAAACAAAAGGAGTGAGAGGGAGATGTTGGTAAAAACTTACAGGGCTGCAAGATACAAAATTTGGAATTTGAGCGTGCTGTTTTTATTTCTCTGTGGATCCATGAGCGGCGCTTGTGCAGAAGAACAAAAAGTCTTCGGTTTGACTGACCTCGATTTTAATGACGATGGGTATATTAATCAATCGGACTTGGATATATTGAAATCACACTTCAACGAAAGATATAGCAGGTACGTTCCATGGGATCTGAACGCAGATTTTCGATGCGATTACAAGGATTTCTATTATTTCGCAGATCGCGTTCCTTTAAATTACCGGTATCAAGTAGCAGTAAATATTTCTGTTTGGAATCTGACCAATTATACGATAGACCGAAGCGAAGAGCCTGCGGTTATCCTTGATGAGGTTATTTATCCCCAGAATCCAAGTCGAACTGTTACGTGGATAAAGCATTACACGAGTCTTGAATCGCCTAAAAGCGACAACGCTGTTTGTGTTCATTACGCTCGTGACCTTTGCAGATTGGCATACAAAAGTTTAGGACCGAAGACGATAGCTTGGGGCTCTTCTGGCATTCATGCATACGGAATAATATATACGGGTGGTAACTGGCGAGATTTGTCTAATTGGTTTATTATTGACCCGTTCTGGAAATTGTATGGCTTTGAGAACATATCGACTTCAATGGGCTATCATAATACGCATACGATAAGAATTCTACTGGATGAAGGGCGTTATGGCTATTGGGTAATCCATTTGTCGGTAGATTATCAGAATAATTCGGTTTACGACCCTTATAAAGCGGAGTACAGGATAGGGAAATTCCGGGAAACAAAAGCAATAATTATAAATAGCAAAAACCACTCTCTTTATGATGAGAAAGCGAAATGCTAAAAGTAGAGCCCCTGGCATTTGACAGCTTTGGCGTGAGGTCAATGGCGACGTTTGTGGAGACTGAAGACTTAAAAGTGCTAATAGACCCCGGAGTATCCTTAGCCCCGAGTAGATATAGTTTACCGCCTCATCCAGTAGAAGAGCAAAGGATGAGTGAGACATGGGCAGATATAAAGGAACATGCATCTCGAAGTGATGTCCTTGTGGTTACACATTACCATTACGACCATTACGACCCAGAAGAGCCAGAGATATATGAAGGGAAGATAGTTTATCTGAAGCATCCGAAGGAGCACATAAACAAGAGCCAGGAGAAACGTGCTTCATATTTCCTGGACAAGCTAAAAGGAATACCAAAGTCCATAGATATTGCGGATGCGAAGGAATTCGAGCATGGCTCAACCCTTATAAAATTCTCACCGCCTGTTTATCATGGCACAAACCCCAAGCTGGGGTATGTGGTGGAGGTAAGCATTTCATGTGGCGGTGAGAAAATGGTTTTTACAAGCGATGTTGAGGGTCCTTCCGTGGATGCACAGATGGAATTCATTATTCAAGAAAATCCGGACATCGTGATATTAGATGGACCGATGACTTATATGCTTGGCTTCCGGTATTCGGGGAAGAGTTTGGCGAGGTCCGTAGAGAATATGAACAGGATAATAAAGGAGACTTCAGCGAAATGTATTTTGGCGGAGCATCATTTCATGCGCGACCTGAAGTATAAGGAGCGGATAGCAGAGGTATATGAAAGTGCTGCGGAGAAAGATGTAGAGGTGATAACCGCTGCGGAATATCTTGGACGGGAAATAGAGATGCTGGAAGCGAGGAGGAAAGAACTTTACGCATCAAAACCGATAACTTTATAAAGCAATAAAAAATGGTGATAGACAAAACCACATATCGTGCAAACGACATAAGAGGCATTGCAGACACCCAGCTCAGTGATGACTTTTGCACTTTAACCGCGTTAGCTTACGTAGAACTGCTGCGGAAGCACCGGCATAAAGAGCCTCAAGAACTAACCGTTGTACTCGGTAAAGACGTCAGAAACAGCTCGCCGCGAATAAAAAACGCCTTTGCTCACGCTCTTATAAGCAGAGGTGTCCATGTCATAGACATTGCACCCCTGGAAAAAGTAAGTTCCACACCCATGATGTATTTTGCCACATGGCTGTTCAATGCCGATGGCGGTGTTGAAGTCACGGGCAGCCATCTAGATAAAGAATGGAACGGCTTTAAGCTCTGCGTTGGCTCTGAAAGCACCACCTCGACACAAATAAGTGAGATGTTTAAAACTGCAAAGAAACTCGAGGGTATGTTTAAAACCGGCTCCTTGTCCTCTCACAGCACTTTAAAAGGCGAACTCGTGGAAGTGGATGTTCTAAAAGATTATCAACACATGATAGCTGCAAACGTTATCCTGCGGGCCAGATGGGAAGAACTGGCATTACGCTCCCTTTCAGGAAAGATTTCGTTACAGAATGCTATTTCCATTGCGCTACAAGAGATTGAGAAGTTACCTGAGGAGAGAAGGGAGCCGCTAACAGGCTTAAAAATTGTTTATGATGCTGGAAACGGAACTACCGGAGTAATTGCACCGCCCATCTTTCGTGATTTAGGTGCAGAAGTATTCGAGCTTTACTGCTCCCCGGATGGCAATTTCCCTCATCATTTGCCCGACCCAACGATACCGCGCTTCTTGATGGATTTGCATGTCGAAGTTCAGCGTAAAAATGCTCACATCGGGCTGTCCTCTGATTGCGATGGCGACCGCGCGGGTGCAGTATCGCCCGGTGGAAGGAACATAATTGGCGAACAAATCCTCGCATTGCTCTGCAAGCACATTTTAAAAGAGCATCCTCATGCAAAAATCGTTTACGATACCAAATGCTCAGATGCAATAAGGGAGATAATCGTTGAGAATGGTGGTGTACCAGTGGAGTGGAAAACTGGTTTCTCATTCATAAAAACGAAGATGGATGCGGTTAATGCAGTTGCGGGCGGCGAGATGTCGGGACATGTGTACTTCCAGAAAAATAATCGTGCTGACGATGCTGTGTTCGCATTTTCTGAGCTTTTACTGCTTACTGCTGCTGAATTGCGTTTCAAAAAATCTGTGGATGTGGTTGATGAGATGCTTGCAGACTTTTTAAAAAGATACGTGAACACGCCGGAGATAAGGATCCCCGTGGTTAGCGATGAGGAGAAGGAGCAGGTTTGCGATGCCGTGGAGAATTATTACCGGGAGCTTGCAGCAAAGAACCCGGAAAAATACAGGCGAAGAACCGATGAAGCAGGAAACGATATAGATGGTGTGAAGATATACTTTATAGCGGAAAACGGCTGGGCACTTGTGCGCCGCTCGAACACTTCTCCGGTGATTATCCTGCGAATGGAAGCGCGGAACGCAGAAGGACTTAGAAAGATTGAAGAACACGTAATAAGCAAATTCGAGAAAGTTAAAACTGTGGACTTGAAAGCTGATGATTATCTGAGAAAAATAGTGCAAAGGCTAAAGCTTTTTAAATAAGCAGGATATATATTTATTTGGGGGGAGAAAAGAAAAAAGGTGTATAGCTCGCTTATTGCGAAACTTTTGCTTCTATTTGTACTGTTGCTTTTATCCGGATTCTTCTCCGGCTCTGAAACTGCTTTGATTGGGATAGGCAAGATAAGAGCGCGAGCTCTGTTGAAGCGTGGCGTGAAAGGCGCAGAAACAGTCGATAAATTAGTGAACGAACCTGAAGCTGTACTCACAACCGTGCTTATCTGGAATAATATCGTAAATATCGCTGCGGCAGCAGTAGCTACTTCTATCTCGATAGACCTCTTTGGCCCTAAGTACGGCGTGGTAATTGCAATTGTGGTGATGTCTTTTTTAATCCTCACGTTTGCTGAAATCATGCCCAAGACAATTGCAGTTCATCAGGCGGAGAGGTTTTCTATCATCATTTCCAAGCCCATGGCAGTTTTGGCTTCCGTTTTTCTGCCGCTTATAAATTTTTTTTCCTTGATTACAGGTGCTTTTGAGAAACTATTGGGTATGAAACTGCATCGGAAGCGGTTAATAACAGAAGAGGAAGTGGCGACAATGCTGGACATAGGGGAGGAGGAAGGAGCAATTGAAGAAGACGAAAAGGAGATGATGATGGGTGTGCTAAAGCTTGACGAAACAGTGGTGAAGCACGTGATGACTCCGAAGGAGGATATAGTTTGCCTGGAAGTCAATCAAACCCCGGATTCCGCAGTAGAATTAATCAAAAGGAGTGGCTACTCAAGAATTCCCGTTTTTGAATCCACAAAGGATAATATCGTGGGCATCTTATATGCTAAAGATTTATTGATAAAAGCGAATAATGCGAAGGAAGGCAGCGTTTCACTGAAAGAACTCATGAAAACTCCTCATTTTGTCCCCGAGACAAAAAGGGTGGATGATCTCCTCGATGAATTCCAGCGTGGTAAGTTCCATATCGCTATTGTAGTGGACAAAGAGGGGAGAACAACTGGATTGGTTAGTTTAGAGGACCTTTTGGAGGAAATAGTTGGCAGTATATATGATGAATACGACGTGAAAAAAATAAAAAAAAGGCTATAGGATAGCTATAGCCTCATGGAGATGTAGAAGCGTAAGGAACTTTTATTCCGCAACCACTTCCGCAAACCCAACTCTTCTCGAGATCTTTGTTATTTTTACCTTCACACTATCACCTTTTTTCGTGTTGGGTACAAACACTACAAATCCCTCTACTCTCGCTATTCCATCGCCTTCTCTTCCTACGTCTTCTATCTTTACGTCGTAGGTATCGCCAACGCTTAATGGGGCACTTGGTCCCCCTCTTTCTCTACCATACATACTTTACAAAACCTCCTTTTCTTTTATTTTAGTGGTGCAAAGAAAAATCGCTTTATTTCTCCACATCACTTATTTTATTCTATATTTCTCTCATATATATATTAAATATTGTTCAGATTCAAAAAATCCAAAATCTGGGTTTTATTAGGTCACCTCGCTGCCCTTGCCATCCTCTCTTTCTCCTCCTTTTTGCTTATCGAATAGCACTTCTTGTTTTTTGCTGCATTTATTATCTCATCCGCAAGGCATCGTTCTATACTCCTCTTGCTCTTGAATGCGCATTTCTGTGCGCCATGCACAATGAATAGCAGTGCTTGGTCTACTTTCCTTTGAGAGGTTACATCCACGGGCTTAGGAACCAGTATGCCGCCAAACCTCAATCTGATTGTTTCTTCCCTCGGACCTGCGTTCTGGATGGCATCCACAAGCAATTGAACTGGATTCTCCTTTGTATCCTCATAGATCAAATCAAAAGCATTTTTAACGATTTTGTAGGCTTTTAGTTTCTTGCCCGTATTCCTTTGTGTCCGCATTAATTTGTTAACGAGCCGCTCTGCTACGCAAACTTTTGATTGCTCGAACTGCTGTTTTGCATGCCGCCCCCCACTATGCAGCGCAGACATCGGCTGGAGACTGATGTGCTTTTCCATACCTATGTCTATTATCTTCACGTCTGCGATGTTCCATTTATCAAATATCTTATCAAACATTTTATTTTGCCTCACCTGATGACCTTCTCCTTCTTGCCCTTTATCAATTCATCTAATGATATGTCTGTTACCGCAACTACCTTAAATCTTACACCCGAAAGGTCCCCATACGACCTTCCTTTTCTTCCTCCCATTCCCACTATCAGCACCTCGTCATGCTCGTCTATAAACTTTATAGCACCATCACCAGGACAAAAAGCGGTCACCTGTTTTCCATTTTTGATCAACTGAACACGAACACACTTCCTTATTGCGGAGTTCGGCTGCTTCGCCTCTATTCCCACCTTCTCCAGAACAATCGCCCTTGCCATGTGCGCTCCCTCTAAGGGGTCAGCTTTTTTAGCCGAATTCAATGCCCTTCGAACAAAGTCCGTGCTCTTCCACCTGAACTTCTTCCTGCTCTTTTTTGCCTTTCTTGCCGCGTATATCCCTCTGCCCATAGATTTTTTGCTCCTAAGAAAGTTTTATTTTATTACCACGTTGTCTATATTTATATTTCTTTTCACCAATAATTTTACCATCTTTATCTTCTCCCCGTTCTTTCCAATCGCGATGCCCTTGTCCTTATTGAAGACCTCTACGTATGCGTAACTTTTGTCATCTTTTGTCAGCAGCTCTATACTCTTCACCGAAGCTGGGCGAAGCAAATTCGCGATGAATTCCTTTATATCTGTGGAATGTTCCACCAGCTCTATTTTCTTCCTGATCATTTTTTTTGCCTTATTTATATTAGAACCTCCTTTGCCGATTGCTAATCCCATGTCTCCCTTCTTTACCACCATTATCACCTTATTCGCCTCGTTATCCACCACGCAATCCTTGACTCCTGCACCCGTAAGACTCTCGAATATCCCTATGCACCTTATTCCCTCGGTGTCCAGCTTCACGGTCAACTTCAATCACCTATCTTCTCTTTAGGCTGAACGTTATAGGACAGAAGCCGTAAAATTTCTGACTCGCCCGGATCGATAATACATAAAGAGGCAATAGAATGCGGTTTCCTGCATGTCAGCCCGAGTTCGAGGCTATTGGCTGGATATTCATAAAAGATGATATTGCTATTTTCATTTTTAGCTATTTCGTTAAATATATCTTTTATCCAATCAGGGCAATTAGAAGCATAAATGACCGCTTTTGCTCGAGCTTCACTCCCTCTAAGCGTTTTTAACACCTCCTTTGTCCCTATACACACTTTACCGCTGCTTATCACCTTTTGTAATTCCCTGTTCACATCCAGGAACTCTTCCGACTTTCTTTTTCTCATCTTACCTTGCCACCAATTCTATTGCTCCTGTTCCCAATTTTATGGGCTGACCCACAATCACGTTCTCTGTAACGCCTTTTAGCTCATCCGTTTCTCCATGTGTAGCAGCCTCCAGTAGATTGTCCACCGTGACCTCAAAAGCGGCTCTGGAGAGAACCGATGCTTTACCACCTGCTAATCCATGCCTTCCTATTTGCTTTACTTCTCCATCCATCGTCATCGCATCCGCAATTAACATTACATGACGAGGGTCCACATCCAGTCCCTGCTCCTCTAAGGTGCCCATCATCTCCTCAATTATTGCATTACGGGCTGCTTCTATCCCCAATACATCTGCTATTTCTGCTATATTATTCGTGGTTGTTCTACTGAAATCTATGCCTTCAATCCTCATCACTTTTTTCAATGCCGAGCCCTCCGTGTACAGCATGTATTCCCCATCTACATCTCTCCTCACTATCGCCCTCTTTATTCCTTCTATTCCCTTCACCAGCGTGCTCGACACCTTCTCCTCAAGCCTTAACAACTCGTGATAAAACTTATTCTGCACCTGTATCCGCAATTTGCCATCTTCTGTCGCTTCTACAAGCACACCCGCGCCTAATCCCTTCAACTTTTCTTCTACTTCCTCTCTTCCAATGTGCCTTCTCTTCAATTCCCTCTCCTTCAGTGAAACCCACACAGACATATCCTCTGTGGATGCTTCTACATTTCCTATGTCTCTAATATACGTCTCTTCTATTTCCATTGTTAACTCCTCTGCCTTGTTTCTATCTAATGCATACTCCCCCGCCAACTTTATTTTCATTGCTGGCGTAGATGGCTTCTTTCGTGCATCCACTATTTCTATTATTCGTGGTAAACCGAGCGTAATATATATCGCACCGACACCCGCATAATGAAAAGTCCGCAGCGTCATCTGTGTTCCAGGCTCGCCGATGGACTGAGCCGCGACTATTCCCACGGCTTCTCGAGGCTCCACCTTTGCTTTTTCGTATTTCTCCTCGACTTTCTTTAAAATCTCATCCAGCTTTCTCCTACTTAGCTTATCTCTCACAGCCCTTAACTTCTTCCTCAATTCGCCTTTTATGAGCTCAGGTAGCTTGCTTTTATTTACTTTTAGCTCTATATCTCCGAGCTTTACTTCTCCTTCCTCTCTCCTGCCCTGTACCATCAGTATATCCCTGGCGTATGCTTCCTCTATCTGCATCTCTAACAACTCATCGAGCTCAATGGTTAGCTCTGCCGGTATAAATTCCCCTTTTATTTGCTCTGCTATCTCTTCTTCTATTCCAGCCCTTATCAATTCCTTTACTACTTCCTCCTTATCTTCCGCGGTTAATGCTCTTTGCATATTCTACGCTCCTGCTTCTGCTCCTATCATCTCTCTTATTATCTCGTCTATATCTACAACTTTCCCATACTCGCCTTTTGAAGGGTCTACGCTATCTTCGCCATATTTAAATTGCACGATTGTATCCCTTGTTTCTCTGACAGTCCCGTCGTTCTTCACTTCGAGGTCTTGTAAAGCGTTAATAAGTCTCCTCTGGAAGTATCCACTCTGAGAAGTGCGGACTGCGGTATCTACTAATGCTTCCCTCCCTCCAACAGCGTGGAAAAAGTATTCTGTTGGAGATAAGCCGTCTTTAAAAGACGCTCTAACGAAGCCGTGAGCATCTGCGCCACGGTCGCCGGATTTAAAGTGAGGCAACGTTCTCCCCTGGTACCCCCTTCTTATTCTCTCACCCCTAACAGATTGTTGCCCGACACATGCAGCCATTTGCGTTAGATTAAGCATGGAACCACGTGCTCCTGACTTTGCCATAAGCACAGCTGCATTTTCTATGCCAAGATACCGCTCTGCGATGTCACCTGCCTCATCTCTTGCACGACCAAGTTCCTGCATAACTAATAGTTCCAGTGTCTCCTCTAGCGTCCTTCCGGGTAAAGCCTCAAGTTCTTCTGCTTCATACGCCTTTATCAACTCTTCAACTTTGTGCTCAGCCTCACGCACCGCCTCTTCTCTTATCTGCTTCTCCCCCTCCTTTGGTATATCCTCATCGCTTATACCAAAGCTAAAGCCCGCTTGCAGGATATAATTAATAGCAAGGTGAGAAGCATCATTAATAAACCTTTTCGCAGCTTCTTCGCCATATTGCCTGAAAATTCTGTCAATTATTATACCTTTGAATGAGCCTATCGCGACTTCATCTATTACGCCACTTATCAATTCTCCTTCTCTTATCTTAACATATGCTTCATGAGGGCATTTCTCCTTCATACATACCAATCCTCTTTCGATGCACTTCTCGCACATCTTACCCCGGAATTGTAAATTCAACCCTCGGGGCAAAATCATGCTGAATATCTGCTTCCCTGTCCAGTAAGGAGCTTCCGCAGGCTCTCCTAAATCATTAACAGTTATTTTACGCAGCATCTCCAGCACTTCTTCGCGCTCAAACTTCTTTTCCCCCCACGTAAGTAAAAACAAACCGGTAATGTAATCATGGATGCCTCCTATAATAGGTCTGCCAAATCTGGGCGATATTATGTTGCGTTGCACCGCCATGAGAATCTTTGCCTCTGCCCTCGCTTCTTCGGTCTGCAAAACGTGGAGATTCATCTCGTCACCATCATAATCCGCATTGTAAGGTGGACAAACGGTAGGATTTACCCTGAAAGTCTTACCCGGCATTACACGCACCCGGTGTGCCATTATGCTCACTCTATGCAGGGATGGTTGTCTGTTGAACAACACGATGTCTCCATCACGGATATGCCTTTCTACCTTCCACCCGATGTCGAGCTCGTCTGCTAACGCCTCGTAATTGATTTCTGTTACTTTCACCTTTTTTCCATCTGCTCTTCTCACATAATTCGCACCGGGATGCTTTTTCCCTCTCCTCACCGTTTCCCGCATGGCTTCGAGGTTTCTTTCCGTCACGTTAACGGTAATTGTCAACTCTTTTGCTATCTCTTCGGGCACACCAACTTCATCTATATCTATGTCGGGATCCGGGGAGATAACCGTTCGAGCAGAGAAATTCACTCTTTTTCCTGATAACGAACCTCTGAACCTGCCTTCCTTTCCTTTTAAGCGCTGCTCCATCGTCTTAAGTGGTCTACCACTCCGGTGCCTCGCAGGTGGTAGTCCGGGGATTTCGTTATTGAAGTAGGTGCTTACGTGGTACTGAAGAAGCTCCCAAAGGTCCTCTATTATCAATTGTGGCGCACCAGCGTCTCTATTCTCCATAAATCTCTGATTTATCCTTATTATATCCACCAATTTATGCGTAAGGTCGTCTTCGCTTCGTTGCCCGCTTTCCAAGGTGATAGAAGGTCTTGCGGTTACTGGCGGGACAGGTAATACAGTAAGGACCATCCACTCAGGTCTTGCACTTTTTGGGTCCATACCGAAAAGGGCTATATCTTCGTCAGGTATTCTTTCAAGTCGCTCTCTCACATCGGTAGGCATTAATCTACGCTTTTTCTCCTCTTCATCTATTTCTATGTATGTGGTGGGCTTATCATATTTTATGACCCTTTGATGCTCACCGCAATACATACATACAGCGTTTTTCACCGCCTCTTTAAATACCTGTTTCACCACGTCGCCTACATCCGCTTGCTTCTCTTTTTGCCTTTCTATCTCTGCTAAAAACCTTTCCTTTTCCTTTTCTTCCAGCAAAACCCTGCCACATTTCCTGCATGTCGCACTCAACATTCGGTATATCAATTTAGCATACCCTACATGTATGACAGGAGCAGCAAGCTCGATGTGCCCAAAATGCCCCGGGCATTCTCCCATTCGACCACCACAGGTTTTGCATCTCAAGCCTGGGTCAATAACCCCAATTCGCTGGTTCACTAATCCCATCTCGATTGGAAAGCCATCTTCACCGTAAGTATCCGCAGTTATTATCTTCGCAGCACTCATCCTCCTTATCTCCGCTGGAGACAGCAGTCCAAATTTTATCCCTTTTATCCTCTTCGTCCTCATTTTATTTAGCTTCAGACAGCCTCCTCTAATTCTAATCTCGGTGCAATACACAGCACTTTCATCTCATCCAGCAGCAGCTTAAATGCGTAACTCATCTCCACAGGATATATATCAGTATCCGCACCACAATTTGGACAATACGTTGCGCCTGTTTTTCTGTCAATGGTGGCAATCATGCCGCAATTCCCACATACCAGCTCAACAACGCGGTCAGATTCATCCAATAGTCTGTCCTTTAGCGATATTGCCGCACCATAACCTATAAGAACGTCTCTTTCCATCTCTCCGAAACGGAGCCCACCTTCTCTCGCCTTCCCTTCTGTTGGTTGCCTTGTCAATATTTGCACTGGACCTCTCGCACGCGCATGCATCTTGGCTGATACCAAGTGGTACAACTTCTGATAATATACAACGCCAATAAAAACTTCTGCTCTTATTCTCTCTCCCGTTGTTCCTACATACATCACTTCCGTACCGGCATGGGAGAAACCAGCACGCATGAGTGCTTCTCTTAAGTCCTCCTCTGGTTCACCGGAGAAAGCAGTTCCATCTACTCGTCTCCCTTCCAATGCACCCACTTTTCCGCCTATCATCTCCAGCACGTGTCCAACGGTCATTCTCGAAGGAATAGCATGCGGATTTATAATCATATCAGGAATGATTCCTTCTTCAGTAAATGGCATATCTTCCGGGGGCACGATTAGTCCAATCACTCCCTTCTGACCATGCCTGGATGCGAACTTGTCCCCTACCTCCGGTATCTTCTGGTCTCGAACACTGATCTTAACCAATCGCCTGTTGCTACTTGATTCCATAAGTACAACAGAATCAACTATCCCACGTTCGTTAGAGCGAGTGCAAACGGAAGTATCTCTTCTTTCCAAGGGGCTCAAAAGCTCGGTGGTCTCCTCTAAGAACCTTGGCGGGCTTGTCTTCCCTATCAACACATCGTTTGGTGCTACTTCTACCTCTGAATTTATTATCCCGTCTTCGTCAAGCTGGCTATACGCATCATGGCTTCTCACACCCACAATCTCCGTATCCGGTATCTCAAACCTATCTTCCTCGCCTCCGGGATACCTCCTTTCTTCTCCTTCATAGGTTCTGAAGAAATGACTCCTTCCCAATCCTCGGTCTATCGCAGCGCGGTTTAAAATCAATGCATCTTCCATATTATAGCCTTCATAGCTTAAAACCGCAACGACAAAATTCTGCCCCGCTGGTCTTTTATCATGCAAAATAAGGTCTGCCGTCCTCGTTTTTACTATCGGCTTCTGCGGATAATGCAAAAGATGTGATCTGGTATCAACACGAGTTTTAAAGTTCGCAGCGAGAAGTCCTAATGATTGCTTCAACATGGCACAGCCCATTGTGTTACGAGGTGACGAATTGTGATCAGGATAGGGTATCAATCCTGCAATAATGCCCAAAATCAAAGATGGGTCCACTTCCAGATGCGTATATTCATCACCATCTGCTTTTCTTAAATCCTCTTCGTTTAATGCTATCAGCGCATTCTCTTCCTCCTCCGCGTCCAAATACTCGATCACTCCTTCCTTTACCAAATCATCAAACTCTATTTCGCCATTTCTCAGTTTTTCGATGTGCAATTCGGTGACCAAAGGTTTACCTTTCTCCACTATTATAACTGGTCTCCTCGCCCTCCCCCCATCAGAATTTATTATTATGTCTCTTCTGTCCCTGTAATAGGCAATGTTCACTTGATTCGATATTTCTCCCTTTCTTCTCTTTCTTCTCACCATGTCCACAAACCTTTCAGGCTCGGTAGAAAAGCCGATGAAATCACCGTTCACGAACACGCGAGTTCTGATTTCAGCCTTTATTTGCAAAGAGCGAGCAGGAGGGATAACACCGAGCTCATATAAAGTGCTTTTCAAGCTCTCATGGTCTATTCCCACAGATAATTCAACCATCTGCGAAAAATTCTTTACCAACCCGCAATTGGGTCCTTCCGGTGTCTCAGTTGGACAAATTTTCCCCCATTGCGTGGGATGCAAATCACGAGCTTCAAAATGCGGCTGAGCTCTTGAAAGAGGAGAAATTATCCTTCTCAGATGGCTGATGGTAGCTACATAATTGCTCCTTTCCAGTAATTGAGAAACACCTGCTCTACCGCCCACCCAGTTCCCGGTTGCCAATGCATGCAAAATCCGCTCAGTGAGTACATCAGACCGAATTGCGGTTGCGATTTTCAGTTCTCTGCTTCGCATATTTGCACGCTCCAACTGATACCTCATATCCCGCATCAGTTTGGTGAATGAGACCCTGAAAAGGTCTTCCATCAGATCGCCCGCAAGTTTCAGCCTTTTGTTTGCATAGTGATCCTTGTCATCCTCACCTCTCCTTCCCAGAGAAAGCTCATAGCATGCCTCTGCCATTCTTCCGATGAAATGCGCCTTCGCTATCCGGTCATCAAGATGTGGAAGGAAATACCGATCAAAGATATAATTTACGCGCTTCTCTCTATATTCCTTTGCCTGTGTGGGTGCGACTTTACGACCCAATGTAGCCATTGCATCCTCTTGTGTATGCACCTCGCTCTCTTCTATATTCTCACGGATGTATTTTTCTATTTGTGGGTCATCAGAGACGGCTTTCAATATCTCTTCGTCCCGTTCGAGCCCCAAGGCGCGCATGAGGGTTACGAATTCTATTTTTCTGGCTACTGCGGGAAATGAGACCTCAAGTATGCCCTTTTTATTTATTCCCACTCTTATTGGAACTCTGAATCCATGTTTAAGGGAAAAAACCTTTGAAAGCACGCTTTTATTTCCGTATTTCTCTTCGAAGTTGACAAATATCCTGTTCGGTGCGAGGTCTTCGAGCGTTATTATCACATGCTCTGAGCCATTTATGATAAAATAGCCGCCGGGATCAAGGGGGTCTTCGCCCTTCTCAATCAACTCGGACTCTGAAAGCCCGTAAAGGTTACATCTTTTCGATTTCAGCATGATGGGGAGCTCACCAATTTCAACTTCTTTCTCTTCTTCTTCCCCTTCTATCTCGCCGTTTTCGTATTTCCTCACTATCTGCATGTCCAAGTATAAAGGTGCAGCATAAGTCAGATTCCTTAATCTCGCCTGTGAAGGGAAAATTAATTCATAAGAGCCATCTGCTTCCCTTGCCTTTGGATTGCCCACGCTTATCTTTCCAAATTTTACTCCCAGTTTATACTTCCCTTTTTCGTCTTCTCCTCCGATAGCAGTTTCTATACCGGTATATGGCGGTTTATCACTATCTGTGGGTCCGAACTCATCTATTATCTTTTGCATGCCGTGCTCGAGGAAGTAATTGAATGAGTCGAGCTGATGCTGTGCTATTCTTTCCCTCTTAAAATATGCTTTTGAAAGAACGTCCCGGTCTAACATATTGTTTGCATCCTCCTTATTCGATAACCAATCGGTAAGCTAAAAATTTCCCCGCTGTTCTACTTTCCCTTGTTATCTTCACGACATCGCCCACCTCTGCTTTTATCTCTTTTATAACCGCGTCAGATAATTTAATCTTGGGTATTTGTTCCTTTTTTATTTTATACGTGTCCAAAAGCTCTTTTACTTCACTCTCTTCCATTACCTCGTGCTTGGGCACTAACTTGTGTTCAAGTATCTTTCCTTTCTTCATCGCTATTACGTTAACGGGCTCGACGGGATTTGAACCCGCGACCGACGGGTTAAAAGCCCGCTGCTCTACCTTTCTGAGCTACGAGCCCTTTTTAAGAGATATCCCTTCAGCATCTCAAGAGCAGCATCAGCTGCCTCGCACTTGTTCCCCTCCCTATCCGCATGGAAGATATGCTTCTCGTGATACACGTAATCATTTGTTGCCAATGCTATATAAACTAACCCGACAGGTTTATCTGGTGTTCCCCCGGTAGGTCCTGCAATGCCAGTGGTTGCAATCCCAATATCGCTACCCAGTAGCGAGCACACACCTTTCGCCATCTCAACCGCACATTCGGCGCTTACCGCACCTTTTTCTCTCAATGTCCGCCCAGCCACCCCTAAAATCTTTTCCTTCACTTCATTAGCATACGCGATTACACTGCCTTTATAATAGTCCGAACTACCTGAGACGTTTGTTATTCGATGCGATACCAGTCCACCGGTGCAAGATTCCGCGGTGGAGATACTAAGCCCTCTTTTTCGTAGCTCGTCCCCGATTTCTTTTTCTATCATTTTAATCGTTATTTTTTTCTTTTTCCTTCCACCGCAAGAAATTGCAATAGGGGCAACCAAAGTCCCATGGACGCTTCCCTTTGGTTATTATTTTTAACTTAAACATAAAAGGATGTTCTTCGCATTTATCATCGGTCACGAGCACCCTTCCGCTCTTTGGCATGGGCAAAGAGAAACTACAAGCGGGATAATTACTGCAGCCCACAAATCTATTACCTCGCTTAGATCTCATCAATAAAAGATCTGAGCCACATTCCGGGCATGTTCCCACGATTTTATCCATTCTCAGGGCTTCTTTAAGTGCTTTTGCCATTTCCTCGCGGTTCTTCATCATTTCCTCGAACACCGCTCTCAGCATCTTTCGCGAATCATCCGTGACTTCCTCTGGCTCGCGCTTACCCACACTTATCTCGTCCATCTCCTGCTCCAGTGTTTTTGTCATCTCCGGTTTCGTTATCAACGTTGCATATTTTTCTAAGGAATCAATGAGTGCAAATGCCTTTTCGGTAGGTTTAACCGGATTGCCCTGCACATACTCCCGTTCATATAATTTCCCTATTATCTCGTGCCGCGTGCTCTTCGTGCCGAGCCCAAGGTCTTCCATCTTTTTTATTAACCCCGCTTGTGAAATCCTGTTCGGTGGCTTTGTTTCTTTCTCCACGATTTCTATATGCACAATTTCCAATTTCTCTCCCTCTTTTAACTCTGGTAGTATCAATTCCTCCTTTTTCTGATACGGATAAACAGCAAGAAATCCCTGTTCCTTCAGTTCTTTTCCTTTTGCTTCTAATGTTTCCCCGCCTGCCTCTATCTTCACTTCTGTATCTTTCCATCTTGCTTCATCGGAAAGGGTAGCTAAAAATCTCCTTACCACAAGTTCGTAAATCTTCCATGCATCCTTTCCTATTTTCTCTTTAGATGCTTCTGCAACTGGATGTATAGGAGGATGGTCAGTGGTCTTTTTTTTACCCGCAGTTGGCTTCAATTTCTTCTTTTTTGATATTAGCTCGGCATGTTCACCGAATTCTTTGTTCCCAAGAAACATCTTCACCAATGCCTTCAAATCAAGCGTGTCAGGATATGTGGTATTATCAGTGCGATGGTATGAAATGAGTCCGCTCAAGTATAAGCTCTCTGCAATATTCATTGCACGTTTTGGGGAATATCCGATAGAAGATGCAGCTCTTAAAAAACCGGTGGTATCAAAAGGAGCAGGGGGCTTCTCCTTCCGCAACTTCGTCTTCACACCATCAACCCGACCCTCCTCAACCGCTTCTATCTTCGATTTTATCCCTTCGACTTCTTCTATCTCCCAAAACTTATGCTTTTCATGAGTCACCTCAAAAATCTCGCCCCTCTCCGTCTTTAATTCCGCGTGTAGTTCCCAGTATTTGCGAGGTACGAATTTCGCTATTTCTTTTTCCTTCGCCACCAGCAGTGCAAGCGTAGGGGATTGCACACGTCCAACAGAAAAGAATCCGTCACCCAACCGATTTGCTGATAAAGAAACAAACCTTGTCAGAGATGCGCCCCATATCAGGTCTATTATCTGTCTTGCTTCGGCAGACGCCGCCAAGTTATAGTCAACTTCACTCCTCGCTGCGAAACTTTCTTTTATATCCTTCTCGGTTATCGCGCTGTATCGCATCCTGTCAACTTTCAAATCAGGATTTACCTTTTTGATTATGTTGAGTGCTTCAACACCTATTAACTCACCTTCTCGGTCGTAATCAGTTGCAATGGTTACGGTATCAGCATCTTTTGCTATCTGTGCCAGCGCTTTAACTATATCCTTTTTTAATGCAACTGCGACTATTTCAGCGTCTATCAGCTTGTAAGGATTTATCTTGCTCCAATTACTATATGCGGTTGGGAAGTCCATGCGAAAAACGTGACCGCTTAGTCCTACCACTACTTTTCCATCGAACTGATACGTATCGATATTACCTATCTTTTTGGGCTTTGCTTTGCCATTTGATAGAATCAATGCGATTTTTCTCGCTGTTGTTCCCTTCTCTGTGATTATGTAGTGCATTGCGTTTTGCCTTAAAAAGAAAGCTCTTTAAAAAGCTTAACC
>Ga0190293_1000176_pt1 | contig 22575 bp, 22 predicted proteins | sample 48693001_MG_FD_161671 | JGI IMG/M metagenome (GOLD analysis project Ga0190293, IMG submission 161671) | Hydrothermal vent microbial mat bacterial communities from Southern Trench, Guaymas Basin, Mexico - 4869-30-0-1_MG | ecosystem: Environmental > Aquatic > Marine > Hydrothermal vents >...
GGCCCTCGAGCTGATCGGCAACACTGCGTGCTAGCAACGTTGCGTCCATTTCCGGGTTGTGAACCTCGATGACATTGAACTTGACTCTGCGTCCGGAGAGGTCCTCGAGTCCTGCACGAAGCCGTTCGGCCTCAGAACCACCGCGACCGATGACCACGCCGGGACGGCCCGTGTGGATGTCGATCTGAACCTTCTTGTCACCTATGCGCTCGATGTCGATACGAGAGATCGCACCGCGCTTCAGTTCGCCCTGCAAGTATGTCCGGATCTTGTAATCCTGGAACACGTTTGCGGCGTAGTCCGTATCGCTGTACCAGCGGGACTTCCAGTCGGTGACAATCCCGAGCCGCAGACCGTATGGATGGACTTTCTGCCCCATCAGGCAACCTCCTCGGTCTCTGCAACTACGATTGTTATGTGACTCGTGCGCTTCCGGATCTTCGTGGCACGGCCACGCGCACGGGGACGCCAGCGCTTGAGCGTCGGCCCCTCGTCTGCGTACGCCTCTGCTACGAAGAGTTCCTCGGCGTCGAGTGCGAAATTGTGCTCTGCATTGGCAACAGCTGAATCCAGAACCTTGATGATGGTGCCAGCAGCTTTGCGGTTGGTGAACTCCAACACGACCCGCGCCTCGTCAACAGGGAGTCCCCGTACGAGGTCCAGAACACGGCGCACCTTGTACGGTGACTCGCGGATGTGTTTGGCTTGTGCTCTCGCGTTCATCGCTTACTCACTGACCTGTCCGTCATGTGGCCACGGAAGGTCCGCGTTGGTGCGAACTCACCGAGCTTATGTCCGACCATCGACTCACTGATGTACACGGGGACGTGCCTACGCCCGTCGTGAACAGCCATCGTCAATCCGACCATCTCGGGGATCACGGTCGAGCGACGGCTCCATGTGCGGATGACCCGCTTGTCGCTTCCGGCGTTCGCCTTCTCGACCTTCTTCAAGAGGCTTTCGTCGACGAACGGCCCTTTTCTGAGGCTCCTCGTCATGGTCTACCTCTTCCCTTTCGTGTTCCTGCGGCGCACGATGTACTTATCGCTCGCCTTGTTCTTCTTACGTGTTCTCTTCTCAGGCTTTCCCCAGGGGCTCACAGGGTGACGTCCACCTGAACTACGGCCTTCACCACCACCGAGGGGGTGGTCAACCGGGTTCATGGCAACACCTCGTGACTGGGGGCGTTTGCCCTTCCAGCGGCTGCGGCCTGCCTTGCCGATCTTGACCAGTTCGGCTTCGGTGTTCCCAACCTGGCCAATGGTCGCCCTGCAGTCGAGGCTGACCTGACGCATCTCACCGGAGGGAAGGCGCACCAATGCGACCTTGTTCTCCTTCGACATGAGCTGGATCGACGTTCCTGCGGACCGGCCCATCTTCGCTCCGCCGCCTGGGCGAAGTTCGACATTGTGCACGACAGTACCTGTCGGAATGTTGCGTAGTGGAAGAGCGTTGCCAGGACGAACCTCAGCACCTGGGCCGGATTCGAGCATGTCGCCGACCTTGATACCCACTGGTGCGAGGATGTAGCGCTTCTCCCCATCCACATAGTGCAGGAGGGCGATGCGGGCGTTGCGGTTCGGATCGTACTCCACAGACGCAACCTTGGCCGGAATGCCGTCCTTCGTCCTGCGGAAGTCAACGATGCGGTAGCGACGCTTGTGTCCACCACCACGGTGGCGCGACGTGATACGACCGTATGAGTTTCTCCCTGATGACCTCGTCTGAGGAGCCAGGAGGCTCTTCTCAGGAGTCGACTTCGTGATCGTGTCGAAGTCCGACACGGTCATATGTCGACGTCCCGGAGAGGTCGGCTTGAGTTTTCTTACGCCCATTGGCTATACCTCGAAGAATTCGATGGAGTCACCGTCAGCGAGTGTTACGAGTGCACGCTTGGTGTTCTTGCGTTTCCCTATTGTCGCTCCGGTGCGCTTCCGCTTACCTTGGCGGTTCATCGTGGACACGCCAACGACCCTGACCTCGAAGATCGACTCGATGGCTTGCTTGATCTCGGTCTTGTTGGACCGTGGATCAACGATGAATGAGTATGTGTTGTTCTGAGCAACCAGGTCGTAGGACTTCTCAGATACAACCGGTTCGAAGATGATATCGCGAGGATTCTTCATTCGCCCTCCTCCGAGTCTTTGACGCCAACGGCATGCTCATCGGTTCCCCGAGGTGCGCTCTGGCCGAGATCGAGTGTCCCCTGGCTCATGATGATCGTCTCTGCCCAGAGCACGTCGTACGTGTTCGCCTGGCCCAGATTGGATGCGATGACATGATCGAGATTGCGGAACGACTTGATAGCTGTGCGCTCGTGGTCCTCTGCGAGGAGGAGCACCTTGCCTGTGACACCCATTGCAGCGAGTAGAGCAGTTGCGTTCTTCGTCTTGGGAGCATCCCACACATCGAACGATTCAACGACCCTGATCTGGCCCTCGGCGGCACGGGCAGACAGAGCACTTCGCAGTGCGAGGCGCTTCATCTTCTTGGGTGTGCGCTGGCTGTAGTCGCGGGGCTTTGGCCCGTGTGCGACTCCACCGCCCACCCACTGGGGTGAACGAATCGAACCATGGCGTGCACGTCCAAGGCCCTTCTGGCGCCACGGCTTTCGGCCACCACCACGTACCTCAGCACGGGTCTTGGTCGAATGTGTTCCTGCACGTCTTGCGGCGAGTTGAGCTGTGACCACCTGATGCATGACATCGGTGTTCGGCTCAATTCCGAAAATTTCCTCGTTCAATTCGACCTCACCCTTGGGCGTGCCGTCAGCTGTGTACAGGTCTGCTTTGAGTGTTTCAGCCACGGACCTTCACCGCCTTTCGAACGAGCACCACGGCACCCTTAGGGCCCGGTACGGATCCACGCAGCAACAGGAGATTGCGCTCGGCGTCGACCGAGATCACCTCGAGGTTGAGCGTGGTGGTCTGGTCACCACCCATGCGGCCTGGCATACGCTTGCCCTTGAACACACGCGCTGGGGTTGCACATGCGCCAACAGCGCCAGGAGCACGATGCACCTTGTGGACACCGTGGGAAGCACCCTGACCCTTGAAGTTGTGACGCTTCATGACTCCTGCGAAGCCCTTGCCCTTGGACACAGCCGTCACATCCGCCTTGCTGCCCTCTTCGAGGACATCGGCGATCGTGATCGTCTGACCAAGTTCGAATACGTCAGGGTCGTCGACGCGAACTTCGACGACGTGACGCTGCGGGGCAACACCAGCCTTGGCGAAGTGGCCCGTCGCTGGTCTGCCGGCCTTGGACGTGGACATCTCCTTGAAGGCGATCTGGACGGCGTTGTAGCCGTCTGTATCGACACGCTTGATCTGAGTGACGACAACAGGGCCGGCTTTGACGGCGGTCACCGGGACGGCCCGGTTCTCCTCGTCGAAGATCTGGGTCATGCCCAACTTCTCTCCGATGATCGCATTCATGTCTTGATCTCCACCTCTACGCCCGCAGGGAGGTCGAGGCGCATGAGCGAGTCGACCGTCTTCGGCGTTGGTTCCAGGATGTCGATGAGCCGCTTGTGAATCCGTATCTCGAAGTGTTCACGCGACGTCTTGTCGACGTGCGGTCCCCGGATAACGGTGTAGCGATGGATCCTGGTCGGTAGTGGCACCGGACCTTTGATCTTCGCCTGTGTACGGATCACCGTCTCCGCGATCTTTCGCGCCGACTCATCGACGACCGAGTGGTCGTACGCCTTGAGTCGGATGCGGATCCGATGCTCGTTTTCCATTATGACTCTCTTCGTTCGTGAGTACTTGGTACTTGGTACGTGGTACTTGATTTCATGTTTCTTTGCCAGGTACTAGATACCAGGTACGAAATACTTCTTCTATTCAATGATCTTTGTGACACGGCCAGCACCAACAGTGCGGCCACCCTCACGGATAGCGAACCTCAGGCCCTCATCCATAGCAATCGGCTTACCCAACGTCACCGTCATCTCAGTGTTATCACCAGGCATCACCATCTCAGTGCCCTCAGGCAACTTCACAGAACCCGTCACATCCGTCGTACGGAAATAGAACTGCGGCCGATACCCATCAAAGAACGGATTATGACGCCCACCCTCATTCTTGGTCAACACATACACATTGCCCTCAAACACAGTATGAGGAGTAATCGACTTCGGAGCAGCAATCACCTGACCACGCTCCACATCCTCCTTACCAATACCACGCAACAACAAACCAACATTGTCGCCAGCCTGACCCTGATCCAACAACTTACGGAACATCTCAATACCCGTAACCGTCGTCGTCTGGAGATCCCTCAAACCAACAATCTCAACCTGATCACCAACCTTGAGCACACCCTGCTCAATACGACCAGTCACCACCGTCCCACGACCCGTAATCGAGAACACATCCTCAATCGGCATCGAAAACGGCTTCTCCATCTCACGCACAGGCTCAGGAATATACGAATCAACAGCCTCCATCAACTCCATAATCCCAGCAGAAGCCTCCTCATCACCCTCCAAAGCCTTCAAAGCAGAACCCCGCACAACAGGAACATCATCCCCAGGGAACTCATACTCATCCAACAACTCACGAACCTCCAACTCAACCAGATCCAACAACTCATCGTCATCAACCTGATCAACCTTGTTCATAAACACAGCAATAGCAGGCACACCAACCTGACGAGCCAACAACACATGCTCACGCGTCTGAGGCATCGGACCATCAGCAGCAGACACCACCAAAATCGCACCATCAATCTGCGCAGCACCCGTAATCATATTCTTCACATAATCAGCATGACCAGGCATATCCACATGCGCATAATGACGATTATCCGTCTCATACTCCACATGAGCAATCGCAATCGTGATACCACGCTCACGCTCCTCAGGAGCCTTATCAATATCCTCAAACGCCGTGTACTCAGAATCGTTGTGCTCAGCCAAAACCTTCGTAATAGCCGCCGTCAACGTCGTCTTCCCATGATCAATATGACCCATCGTCCCAATATTCACATGCGGCTTCGTCCGCTCAAACTTTTCCTTCGCCATGTGGGGCTCCTATTCGCCTCTGACCTTGGCCACGATTTCCGTGGCTGCTGCGGTCGGTACTTGTTGATATGAGTGGAACTGCATTGTGTAGTTCGCTCGACCCTGGGAACGAGACCTGAGGTCGGTTGCATAACCGAACATCTCCGCCAGCGGTACGAGTGCCTTGACAACACGTACCGGTCCGCGGGCCTCCATCGATTCGATCTTTCCCCTTCGTGCGGAAAGGTCTCCGATGACGTCGCCCATGTAGTCCTCTGGAGTGACTACTTCGAGTTCCATCACCGGCTCGAGGATCTTGATGCCGGATGCTTTCGCTGCTTGTTGGATCGCCATCGAACCGGCGATCTTGAATGCCATCTCGTTCGAGTCGACATTGTGGCTCGAACCATCGATGAGCTTGGCTCTGAGATCGACAAGAGGATATCCGGCGAGGATTCCACCCGCAAGTGCCTCTCGCATGCCCTTCTCGACAGCGGGGATGTACTCACGAGGAACATTCCCGCCCTTTACGGCATTGACGAACTCGAAACCAGCACCAGGTTCAAGTGGTTCCAGGTCGATCACGACGTGACCATACATACCTGAGCCACCGGTCTGGCGCTTGAACTTCGCATCGATCTTGTTGACGGGGCGCTTGATCGTCTCGCGGTACGCCACCTGTGGGCGACCAACGTTGGCCTCGACCTTGAACTCTCTGAAGAGTCTGTCAACGAGGACCTCCAGGTGAAGCTCCCCCATGCCTGCGATAATCGTCTGGCCTGTCTCGTCATCCGTGTGAACGTTGAACGTCGGATCTTCCTCTGCGAGTCGCGCCAGGCCATTGCCCAGCTTGTCCTGGTCAGACTTCGTCTTCGGTTCGATAGCAACGGAGATCACGGGAGCGGGGAACGTCATCGATTCGAGCTGAATCGGGCTGTTGACAGCTGCGAGCGTATCCCCGGTCTTCGTGTTCTTGAGACCCACAGCTGCGACGATGTCGCCAGTGTGGACCTCTTCGATGTCCTCCTGCTTTGCAGCGTGCATGAGGAGAAGGCGACCAAACCGTTCCTTCCTCCCCGACCGGGTATTGATAACCGTGTCACCCTTTGCGGCTTGTCCTGAGTAGACCCTGAAGTACGTCAGCTTGCCCACGTACGGGTCGGACATGATCTTGAATGCAAGAGCAGAGAACGGTTCATCATCTGATGCGGCGCGGTCGATCGCGTCGTCCTCGTGCCCTGGACGGAAACCGATCATGGGCGGGAGATTCAGCGGGCTGGGCAGGTAGGCCACAACAGCATCGAGCAACGGTTGCACACCCTTGTTCTTGAACGCCGATCCGAGCACCACCGGCACGAAATCACGTTTGATGGTGCCCTTGCGGATGACAGACCTGATCTCCTCCGGATCGAGGTCCTCCTCCATGAGGTACTTCTCCATGAGGTCCTCGTCTTCGGACGCGACCACATCAAGCATCTTGTGGTGGTATTCCTCAGCCTGCTTCTGGTATTCAGCAGGGATGTCTGTGACCTCGAAGTCTGTGCCCTCGTCATCTTTCCAGATGATCGCCTTCATCTCGACAAGGTCGATGACCCCGAGGAAGTCGGATTCTGCGCCGATCGGGATCTGGATGGCTACAGGGTTGCCGCCAAGACGGTCGATGATCGACTGTGTTGCAGCAAAGAAGTCCGCACCGATGCGGTCCATCTTGTTGATGAAACAGATACGAGGTACGCCGTACTTGTCTGCCTGACGCCAGACAGTTTCGGACTGCGGTTCAACGCCTGAGACGGCGTCGAAAACCGCTACTGCACCATCGAGAACACGCAGCGACCGTTCGACTTCAACAGTGAAGTCGACGTGGCCTGGTGTGTCGATGATGTTGATCGTGTATCCATCCCATTCACAGGTGGTAGCAGCGGAAGTGATCGTGATGCCACGCTCCTGCTCCTGCTCCATCCAGTCCATGACGGCAGCGCCTTCGTGAACTTCACCGATCTTGTAGGTACGGCCCGTGTAGTAGAGAATCCGCTCGGTAGTCGTCGTTTTACCCGCGTCGATATGAGCCATAATTCCGATGTTTCGGACGGTATCGAGTGGGATCTGTCGTGACATGTTGTTCTACCAGCGATAGTGGGCGAAGGCTTTGTTGGACTCCGCCATCTTGTGGACGTCTTCACGGCGCTTGGCAGCACCGCCTGTGCGATTCGCAGCATCGAGGATTTCATTGGCAAGACGATCAGACATCACGTTCTCGCGACGCTTCCTGGCGAACTCGACGAGCCAACGGACCGCAAGTGTCTGCGCACGACGGGGGCGAACCTCCACCGGCACCTGATAGGTCGAGCCACCAACACGACGGCTCCGCACCTCAAGGGTGGGGCGAACATTGTCGATGGCGCGCTTGAGGGTCGGAAGTGGATCCGATCCGGTGCGCTGCTCGACGGTGTCCATTGCGGTGTACACGATGCGGCGTGCTGCACCCTTTTTGCCCTTCAGGAGGACCTTGTTGATGATCTGTGTGACCAGGACCGAGTTGTAGATCGGATCGGGGTCAAGAGTACGAACTTCTGCTGGTGCCCTACGCATCAGGAATCCTTCTTTGTGCCATAGAGCGAGCGGGACTGCTTGCGACCCACAACGCCTGCCGAGTCGAGTGCGCCTCGAATGACCTTGTAACGAACACCAGGGAGATCCTTCACACGTCCGCCACGGACGAGAACGATGGAGTGTTCCTGGAGGTTGTGTCCCTCGCCTGGGATGTAGGCCGTGATCTCGGCGCCAGACGTCAAGCGGACGCGGGCGACCTTGCGCAATGCAGAGTTCGGCTTCTTGGGTGTGACCGTGTATACACGTGTGCACACGCCGCGACGCTGAGGTGATCCTGCGAGGCCGACGGTCCTCTGCTTCTTTGGTTTCGGCTTCCGGCCCTGGCGGACCAGCTGCTGTACGGTTGGCACTGTGGTGTCTGTCTCTCTCTTCGGTGCACTCCGACCCGCACCCGGGTATCGGAATCCTGAACGAACGAAAATCGGCCGAGTGTGGATTGCACAACAAGACCGATCCCTTGGGTGAGCCTCTTCCTGCACAACAGCGCTTGCGCGCCTCCGGGTACCGGCGGGCTCGGTTGGGAAAACCAGTGGTGAGTATATGGAGAAGAGGCGTTTACCGTTCTCCGTTCTCCGTCTTCGGGTTCCCGCTCTGCATTGGCCAGCAATGTGTATGGTCCAAACAATGGCGATCACCTACAAATACGATCCGGAGTTGAACGTCGACCAGATCATTGGTCTCTACGAGACTGTCGGATGGTCGGCGTATTCCAATCCCCCTGAGTCGCTGATCGACGCCATCGATAACTCGACGTTCGTTGTCGCTGCGTGCGATGGCGATGAGCTCATCGGTCTTGCGCGCTGCATCTCCGACGACGTCGCCATCTGCTATCTCCAGGACATCCTCGTCGATCCGAAGGTTCAACGATCCGGAATCGGCCGCGAACTCTTCAGACAGTGCACCGAGCGATTCGGCCATGTGCGTATGTTCGTCCTCATGACAGATGACGAACCCCTCCAGCACGCGTTCTACACCTCGATGGGCATGCAGAACCTCGCCGACGCCCCAACGTTGCGCGTGTTCTTCACTAGCAACCGAACATGTGGCTGATCGCTGAGAACGAGAACTGGGAAACGGGAAACGGTCTTCGATCACTAATGTGGCGCGATGCCCACTGAACCCGCGATCACTGCCGCTGACGTCAACGATCACTTCGTTGAGGTGTATCCATCTGCTGCTGAAACAGGAGTGCGATGTGACGCCGTAGGCGAAGGATCCGCGGTGGCCAGATGGGCCTTCGATGAGACACAGCTACGGCCAGGGCGCTACATCTCTGGACCGACACAGTTCATGCTCGCTGACACCGCTCTCTGGTTCGCTGTGTTCAGCGTCATCGGACTCGAATCCATGGCTGTGACATCAGAGATGTCCATCCGGTTCGTCCGACCAGCCCGCAATGGCGATCTCCTGGCTGAGGCAACGATCGATTCCGTGAGCACCCGTCGGATCGTCGGCACCATCAAGTTATGGATCGACGGAGACCCTGACCGCCCCGTTGCAGTCGCTCAAGGCAGCTATGCGCGACCAGCCGGAAGCTGACCGCCAACAGAATTCGTACACCGTAGTCCGTATTCCGTACCACGGAAGAGGCCGAAAGGTCGCAATCCGTCCGGTCGGTCTTCGGATTACGGAATACGGAATACGGAATACGCCTCAGATCGGGAACTCTGGGGGTGGTTTCGGGGGTGTCGGGTCTGCAGGCGGATACGGCTGCGGCTGCCGGGCTTCCGGCGTTCGGTCCACGCGTGGTTTCGACCTAGCGGCCTGTTGCCGGTACTCCCGCAAGCCAGAGAAGGCGAACATCACAACGATGATGACACCGAACCGGTAACCGCTCGTCCAGGCAAAAGGAACGATGACCGCAACAGCGATCCACGTGATGATCTGGCTGATCAGCGGAGCCCTTTTCGGAGAGAAGATAGAGATGAAGGATTGCACCATGTGCCCACCGTCGAGTGGAACGATCGGAATCCAGTTGAGGATTCCCCAGACGAGCGACGTGAAGACCAACGAGTTGATGAACACCATCGCCTCGGGACCGACATTGTCGAATACACCTGATCGAACGGCGAGCCAGAGAGTTCCCCCCAGTGCGATACCGACGGCAGATCCGGCGCCAGAGATGATGAACGACTTCCATGGAGCCATCGCTCCGGCGTGCGTGTAGGTGGTGACTCCTCCTAGCCCGTACAGAGTGACGCTCACTCCCTGTGCACCGAACCCGCTAGCGACGAGCGCATGGCCCATCTCGTGGGCAAGGATCGAGACGAACGCAGCAGCCGTCCAGAACGCGATGTCCCATCCCCGATACGACATTGCACCCAGGAGTGCAATGAACAGGAAGGTCGCATGCACCCCGACGGGGATGCCAAAGAGCTTGAACGAGAGCATGATGAAGAGGGTACTTGGTACCTGGTACTTGGAGGATCAGCGGATAGGGAGCGCTGGGCGGCCAGTTCACAGTGAACGGTTGACAGTCCACAGTTTTCCGACTGTCAACTGTGAACTGTGAACCGTGAACTTCTTCTACAACAGAAGCCGCCCCGTTGCCGGGGCGGCTCCTGTGCAACGTCGTGTTGGACGCTACTTCGTGTCTTCGACATCCTCTTCTACGACAACTGCCTCTTCGATGCTTGGAGCACCGAGAGACGCAAGCCATTCAGCAGGGTCGGCTGGCAACGCGTCGGTTGCAGCTTCGACCTCAACTTCACCGAAGAGTCCTGCGGCCGTCGGCACCTGGGCATCTGGCAGCGATGGCTCAATCATCTGATACACATCAGAGCCCGTGCCTGCAGGTATCAGCTTTCCGATGATCACATTCTCCTTGAGTCCACGCATGTAGTCAGACTTGGAGTTGAGTGACGCCTCAGTTAGGACTCTCGTCGTCTCCTGGAACGAAGCGGCAGAGAGCCACGAATCGGTCGCAAGCGACGCCTTCGTGATACCCATCAACGCTGGACGTCCCTCAGCTGGCTGTTTCCCATCCTCGACCAGTTCCATGTTCGTGTCACGGAATTCCTGAGCATCGATGAGTTCTGCCGGCAGCCATGGACCGTCGCCCGGGCTCACGATACGTACCCTGCGAAGCATCTGGCGAACGATGAGTTCGATGTGCTTGTCGTGGATATCCACGCCCTGTGAGCGATAGACCTCCTGGACCTGTTCCACAAGGTAGATCTGACAGGCACGGATGCCCTGGATATCCAGCACTTCCTTTGGATCCAACGGACCCTCGGTCAGCTGCGTCCCAGGTTCGATGATGTCACCCTCTGCCACACGCAGTTTGGCGCGTACAGGTAGGAGATAGCGCAATTCCTCATCGCCGTCAACCACCACCAGGTAGCGGTCTCCAGTATCAGGATCGTCGTCGAACGTGACAACACCACCAAGTTCAGCGAGAAGGGCAACACCCTTGGGTGTGCGAGCCTCGAAGAGTTCCTGGACACGGGGAAGACCGTGCGTGATGTCCTGCCCGGCAATACCGCCGGTGTGGAACGTGCGCATCGTGAGCTGTGTACCTGGTTCACCGATCGACTGGGCGGCCATGATCCCGACAGCAGTTCCCGATTCGACCATCGAGCCTGTGGCCAGGTCGATGCCGTACGATGCCTTTGCGATGCCGTACCTGCTCGTGTCGGTCAGAGGAGAACGGACTCGGATCTCCGTCACGTCTTCGGCGTCTGTGATGCCATTGACTGCCTCACGATCGATAACGAAACCCGCGGTGAGCTTGCGCCCATCAGGAAGTCTTGCCATCTTTCGGCCGATCTTGACGTCCTCAGCGAGGATCCGTCCGAAAATGCGGTTCCGCAGGTGCTTCATCGCCTGTCCATCCTCGCCACGAATCTGGATGACCAACCCCGGGTCTTCCGTTTCTTCGTCATGGATGATGATCTCCTGGGAGACATCGACCAGGCGACGGGTCAGATAGCCAGAGTCAGCCGTACGCAATGCCGTATCAGCAAGACCCTTGCGTGCCCCGTGCGTCGAGATGAAGTACTCGAGGACGGAGAGGCCCTCACGGAAGTTCGCCTTGATCGGCTGCGGGATGATCTCGCCCTTCGGGTTCGCCACGAGACCACGCATTCCTGCGATCTGGCGCAGCTGCATGATGTTGCCTCGAGCACCGGAGCGAACCATCATGTCCATCGGGTTGAATGGATCCTCCTGCAGGGTCTCCTGCATGGCGTCCTTCACCTTGTCCGTGGCTTCGGTCCAGATCTCGATCAGCTCTGAGCGGCGCTCATCTCCTGTGATGACACCCTTCTGGTACAGCTTCTCGACCTTGACCGCACGATCTTCGAACACCTCGAGAATCTGCTTCTTACCCGGAGGCGTCTTCACATCTTCGAGACCGATCGTGAGACCTGCTCGTGTTGCGTAGCTGAAGCCGAGTTCCTTGATGTTGTCCAGCGTGTTGGCGACATCTGGCTTGTCGTAGTTGTGGATCACTTCCTCGACGAGCGTGCGGATGTCCGATTTGATCAGGACCGCATTGACGAACGGGAAACCGAGCGGGAACGCACCGTTCAAGATGACGCGGCCAACCGTGGTCTCCGTCAGCCCCTCTGCGGGCACTGGCTCATCATCGATGAGTTCCTTGAGTAGTGGCTTCAGCTGCGCGTGCAGCTCGGTTTCGCCGGCAAGATTGCCAACCCGAACCTTGATGGGTGCGTGAAGCGCGATGTGTCCGGAGTCGTACGCCATTGTCGCCTCATCAACGGATGAGAAGGCACGGCCATCACCTTTGGCACCAGGAACGATCGCGGATAGGTAGTACATGCCGATGATCATGTCCTGAGACGGTGTGACGATCGGCCGACCGTTGGCAGGAGACAACATGTTGTTCGTGGACAACATCAGAACCCTGGCTTCGGCCTGAGCCTCGGCAGACAGTGGAAGGTGAACAGCCATCTGGTCACCGTCAAAGTCAGCGTTGAACGCCTCACACACGAGAGGGTGAAGCTGGATCGCCTTTCCTTCGATGAGAACAGGCTCGAAGGCCTGGATGCCGAGACGGTGCAACGTTGGTGCACGGTTCAGCAACACAGGATGCTCCTGGATCACATCACCGAGAACGTCCCACACCTGGGGACGGCGACGTTCGACCATTCGCTTGGCTGCCTTGATGTTCTGAGCGATCTCCTGGTCGACAAGGCGCTTCATGACGAAGGGCTTGAACAGCTCGAGAGCCATGATCTTCGGAAGCCCACACTGGTGCAGACGCAGATGGGGACCGACAATGATCACGGAGCGGCCTGAGTAGTCAACACGCTTACCGAGAAGGTTCTGACGGAAGCGCCCCTGCTTACCCTTCAGCATGTCAGAGAGCGACTTGAGCGGGCGATTACCAGGGCCAGAAACAGCGCGACCACGTCGCCCGTTGTCGAACAGCGCATCAACGGCTTCCTGGAGCATCCGCTTCTCGTTGTTCACGATAATCTCAGGTGCACCAAGATCGATGAGACGCTTCAACCGGTTGTTCCGGTTGATGACGCGGCGATAGAGGTCGTTCATGTCTGATGTGGCGAAACGGCCACCGTCAAGCTGGACCATCGGGCGCAGGTCTGGCGGGATCACGGGAATCGCTTCCAGGATCATGCCGGTGGCGTCGTTCTTGCCATCAGCAAAGGGCTGGACGACCTTGAGTCGCTTCATCGCACGCTGGCGACGCTGCTGGGACTTTGCGTCAAGGTCCGCGCGGAGTTTCTCAACCTCTGCCTGGAGGTCCATTCGCGATATCAGGTCCTTGACGAACTCGGCTCCCATACCCCCGACGTAGTACTCACCGTAGCGGTCGACGATCTCACGCCAGAGCTGCTCGGACTCGATGAGTTCGCGCGGCTTGAGAGTCTTGAAGCGGTCGAAAGCTTCCTCGAGAAGGTCGATCTCGACGCTGGAGCGGTCCTCACGATCCTTGATCTCACGGTCGGTCGTCTTCTTGCGAGCGGTGATCTCGTTCGGCTTGGCGCCACCATCCTCCATCTGAGCAAGCTCGGCTTCGAGACGCACCAGACGGGCTTCACGCCACTCCTCGAGCTCCTCCTCGATGAGGATCTTCTCGTGCATCTTCGCTTCTTCGAGGTCAGGCAGATCCTTCGTGCGCTTCTCATCGTCGACATATGTCACGAGATACGCCGCGAAGTAGATGACCTTCTCGAGCTCCTTGGGAGACATGTCGAGGAGATAGCCGAGACGGCTCGGTACACCCTTGAAGAACCAGATGTGCGTCACGGGGGCAGCCAACTCGATGTGCCCCATACGCTCACGGCGAACCTTCGAGCGTGTCACCTCAACGCCACACCGCTCACAGACGATGCCGCGGAAACGGACTCGCTTGTACTTGCCGCAATAGCATTCCCAGTCACGGGTCGGCCCGAAGATGCGCTCATCGAAGAGCCCATCCTTCTCTGGCTTGAGTGTCCGGTAGTTGATCGTTTCGGGCTTCTTGACCTCACCGAATGACCAGGAACGAATCTGGTCGGACGACGCGAGGCCTATTTTCAGTTCATCGAAGACTTGTGGCATCAGTTAGCGCTCACTTTCAGAGTTCTCGTGTCGGAGGATCAGACAACGTCCATCTCGGGCCGTTCGGGTCGAGAGATATCGATCCCGAGGGAGGCCGCGGTGCGGAACACATCATCGTCGAGGTCTTTGAGTTCTACTTCCTCACCGGCCGAGAGCATCTCGACGTTGAGGCAGAGAGATTGCATCTCTTTCACAAGTACCTTGAACGATTCGGGGATGCCGGGCTCAGGGATGTTCTCACCCTTCACTATCGCCTCATACACCTTGACACGTCCGCGTACATCGTCCGACTTGATCGTCAGCAGCTCCTGGAGTGCGTAGGCAGCGCCGTACGCCTCAAGTGCCCACACCTCCATCTCACCGAAGCGCTGGCCGCCAAACTGGGCCTTTCCACCGAGTGGCTGCTGGGTGATCATCGAGTACGGACCCGTTGAACGTGCATGGATCTTGTGGTCGACAAGGTGGACCAGCTTCAAGATGTACATGTACCCGACAGTGATCAGTGAGTCGTAGGGCAGTCCGGACCGGCCGTCATACAGCTGACCCTTGCCTTCAGCATTGATCAGTTGGACGCCGTCACGATTGACCTTCGAGTGGCGCAGGACGTTCAGGACTTCGTCCTCGTGGGCCCCATCGAACACTGGAGTTGCGACGTGGGACCAAGCGTCGGCACCGTCGGATGCAGCACTCTCGAGGTCATCGAAGGCGTCCCATCCAGTCGCTGCGGCCCACCCGAGGTGTGTTTCGAGCACCTGACCGAGGTTCATGCGAGACGGTACACCCAGTGGCGAAAGCACGATGTCCACGGGGGTCCCATCCTCGAAGAACGGCATATCCTCTTCAGGGAGCACCTTGGCAATGACGCCCTTGTTCCCGTGACGCCCTGCGAGTTTGTCACCGGCAGAGATCTTGCGCTGCTTGGCAACGTAGACCCTCACCAATTCGTTCATGCCTGGAGGAAGGTCGTAGCCGTCCTCACGAGAGAACTCCTTGACCGCAATGGCCTTGCCTGATTCGCCGTGCGGCACCTTGAGCGAGACATCTCTGACCTCACGAGCCTTCTCACCGAAGATCGCCCGCAGGAGCCGCTCCTCTGGTGTGAGTTCGGTCTCACCCTTCGGTGTCACCTTTCCAACAAGGTAGTCGCCTGGGCCGACTTCGGCCCCGATGCGAATGATGCCTCTGTCGTCAAGGTCCATCAACACTTCTTCGGCGACATTCGGGATATCACGAGTGATCTCCTCTGCACCGAGCTTGGTGTCACGTGCCTCGATCTCATGCTCTTCGATGTGGATCGATGAGAGAATGTCGTCTTGGACGAGGCGTTCCGAGATGATGATCGCATCCTCGTAGTTGTAACCCTCCCACGGCATGAACGCGACCATAAGGTTGCGGCCAAGAGCGAGCTCTCCACCATCGGTGGATGCTCCGTCAGCGATCGCATCGCCCTTCTTCACCTTGTCGCCTTCAACGACGATCGGCTTCTGATTGATGCATGTTCCCTGGTTGGATCGCTCGAACTTGTCGAGGGGGAAGGTGTGCTTCTTATTCGCACCGGACTCCTTCACGACGATCTCGGTTCCTGTGACAGAAACGACCTCACCATCGACCGGCGAGACGATCACCTCGCCCGAATCCTTAGCGGCACGGCCCTCCATGCCCGTGCCCACAAGAGGGGCATCGGATGTGATGAGGGGTACAGCCTGACGCTGCATGTTCGAACCCATGAGGGCACGGTTCGCATCGTCGTGCTCAAGGAACGGGATCAATGCGGTAGCGATCGATACAACCTGCTTCGGCGAGACGTCCATGTAGTCGACCTCGTCTGCCAGGACGTTATCGATCTCGCCACCGGTCTTTCGCACGAGCACGTACTCGTTTGCAAAGGAACCGTCATCGTTGAGGGGTGCGTTCGCCTGGGCGATCACGTGGCCCTCCTCAGCGGCTGCAGTCAGGTAGTCAACCGTTTTGGAGACCTTGTTGTTGATGACTCGACGGTAGGGCGACTCGATGAAGCCGAACCTGTTGACCCTCGCGTAGGACGCAAGCGAGCCGATAAGACCGATGTTCGGACCCTCGGGGGTCTCGATCGGGCACATCCGTCCGTAATGCGACGGGTGAACGTCACGAACCTCGAAGCCAGCACGCTCACGCGACAGCCCACCGGGGCCGAGTGCGGACAGGCGACGCCTGTGTGTGATTGAGGCAAGCGGGTTCGGCTGGTCCATGAATTGGCTCAGCTGTGACGTCCCGAAGAACTCCTTGATCGATGCGACCACAGGCCTGATGTTGATCAGGGTCTGCGGCGTGATCGCTTCAGGGTCCTGCGTCGTCATGCGCTCGCGGACCACCCGCTCGAGGCGTGTGAGCCCGACGCGGATCTGGTTCTGGATCAGTTCGCCGACTGTGCGAATGCGACGGTTCTGGAAGTTGTCGATGTCGTCGATCCGGTACTCGTCGGAACCCTCATGGAGTCCCATCAGGTACTTGATCGTCTTGACCATGTCCTCATCCGTGATGAGTCCCTGCTCGGCAGCCTTGAAGTTGTCGAGCATCTCGATGGACGCATCGCCGCCTAGCTTCTGGTTCAGCTTGTAGCGACCTACCCGTGTGAGGTCGTACCGCTTCGGAGTGCGGAACAGAGTCTTGATCAGGCTGCGAGCAGACTCGATTGTCGTGAGTTCTCCTGGCCTGAGCTTCCGGTACAGGTCGAGAAGCGCCTCGTCCTTCGTCGATGTCGGATCCTTGTCGAGCGTGTTACGCACGAGCTGCGAATCTCCGAGAATTGCGATGATCTCTTCATCCGTCTCAGCGATGCCAAGAGCGCGCAAGAACGTGGTGACATACTGGCGGCGTTTGCGGTCAACGCGAACGCCGATGGTCTCCTTCTTGTCGATGTCGAACTCGAGCCACGCACCGCGGCCGGGAATCACCTTGCACGCGTACGTCGGGCGCCCTGTGGTCTTGTCGCGCGTCTCGTCGAAATACACACCAGGGCTACGCACGAGTTGGCTGACGACAACACGCTCCGTTCCGTTGATGATGAACGTTCCATTGCGCGTCATCATCGGGAAGTCTCCGAGGAAGACCTGCTGCTCTTTGATCTCACCCGTTTCCTTGTTGAGGAACCTGGCAGTCACATACAAAGGACGCGCATAGTTCGTGTCGCGATCCTTCGACTCCTCGATTGAAAGTGGAGGCTCATCGAACCGATGGTCGGTGAGCTCAAGTGCAAGGTTGCCGGTGAAGTCTTCGATGGGCGAAACCTCATCGAACATCTGCCTCAAACCGGTCTCTAAGAAAGCCTCAAACGATTCCCTCTGAATATCGAGGAGATCTGGGATCTCCTGAACTTCAGGGATCTTTGCGAATGAGAGTCTGCTGGAACGCGCACGGGCCAACGCGAGTCCTCCTCATATAGATTCTGTAGCGCGCAGATTGCGCGTAACAGTTACGGGCGAATGCGTCAGGATAGCACGAACTGGGGATAGCACACAACTATCCCCTCTCTAGTGCAAGAGAGTCGTAAAAAGTTCTTCAACTGTATCCGGAAGGGTACACGAATATCCCGAAAAGTTCAAGCAATAAGGGAAAGACGGTTGACAGTTCACGGTTCACAGTTCACAGTTTTCGGAAGCGCTCCAAGATCCTATGAACGCGAGAGAGGGAGCGACCGTAGTTGCTCCCTCTCTCATCGTGCCACGTCCAGGCGCAGCGAGTTCTGACTGTCAACTGTAAACCGTTGACTGTGAACTATGATTCCGGCTCCGCCTATCCGCGCATCCTCTTGGTACTTGGACGGGAAGGCCGACGGCTCACCACGCGCGACGAAGGGGAGCGGCTCAACGCCACTCCCCTTCTGTCTGAATCTAAGTACCAGGTACCAGGTACCAAGTACTTCTTCTTCTACTTCAGCTCGACATCTCCGCCGGCAGCCTCAAGAGACTCTTTCGCCTTCTCGGCGGTCTCCTTGTCGACACCTTCAAGGATGGCAGAAGGAGCGTCGTCAACAAGTGCTTTGGCTTCCTTGAGTCCGAGGCTGGTCAGGGAACGAACTTCCTTGATCACCTGGATCTTCTTCTGTCCCGGGCCGGTGAGAACGACATCGAACTCGTCCTGCTCCTCTTCCTCTACTGCAACGTCGCCGTCTACAGCAACAGCTGCAACTGCCACAGGCGCAGCAGCGGTGACGTCGAACCTCTCTTCAAATGCCTTGAGGAACTCAGAGAGTTCAAGGACGGTCATTGCTTCGAATTTCTCGAGCAACTTTTCGGTGCTTGTCTTGGCCATTGTTATTCCTCCTCGGCGTCTTTGGACGCCTCGTCGGCCTGATCTTCGGTTTCTTCATCAGCATCATCAGACGCTTCGACGTCCGCCGCTATCGGGTCTTCGGTCTTGTCTGCTAGGTCCACGTCGTCAGCAGCTTCCGCCTCGGCGTCCTCGGCATCAACGGATGCTTCGGCCACTTCTTCAGCTATCGGCTGAACCTCGGCTGCTTCCTTCTTCTCGAGCAGTTGCTGGAGAACGGATGCAGTGTTACGGGGAAGTGCAGCGAGCAGTCCAGCGAGGTTCGCCATGGGAGCTTTCATCGCACCAGCGATCTTCGCGAGGAGAACCTCACGCGAATCGATGTCGGCAAGCTCTGCGATCTTCTCAGGAGAGAGGAAATCGGTTCCGAGCAAGCCGCCCTTGATCACGAACACATCGTGAGTCCTGGCGAAGTCCTTGAGGACCTTTGCTGCACCAGCAGGATCTCCGTCGGCGAACGTGAGGCCGGTTGGGCCAAGCAGCAGTTCGTCGAGCGAATCGATCTCGAGGTCACCAGCGGCAAGGCGAGCCAGGGTCATCTTGACAACCTTGAACTCAGCGCCACTTGCACGCAACTCACGTCGCAGGGCCTGTTGATCCTTGACCGAAAGACCGGCGTACTCAGCAAGGAACACGGCTTGTGCTCCCTCGATACGCTCCTTGATATCGGCGACAGCCTGGACCTTCTCTGGTCGTGGCATGTGTCGTCCTCCTCAAATCGGACTTTCGCTTCCTACCTCAAACGGGCGATGACATAGTCAAAGCCCCCGACATGAGATATCAGGGGCTCCCTTTGAAGCTCGGCCTGTGCTGGCGTCTTGCGACTTATGCCCTGGGGCACCAACGGTCTCGGGTCGTATGAGGTTATGAGCAAAGCATATAGCGGTCGGCAGGCTATCCGTTGGAGCTTCGCTGTTCCCCGTTTTCCGTTTTCTGTCTTCCGAAGGACGCTGGCGCAAAAGGGGTACCAACCGCGACGGCAAGGACACCAATGGCACGATGCAGATACGGAGGACGGAATACGGACAACGGAGAACGCTCTTGAAATAGTGGGGGGCCGTTGGAGAGGATGGTGGCCTCTTGCGAGGTTCGAGAAGACAGCGGGCCAGGTAGCCATCAACTCGTATGTGTCACTCCAGAAGGCCGGGGTAGGGTCCGGCCTGCGTGGTCCGAAATGACGGAACCACCCATCAAGGCAGTGGTGGATCGCCTTGATTCCGTCTCCTTCGGTCCCCCACTATGTGTCTATATGGTGGTCGCGTTGCGGCGCGTTGTCAAGGGGAATGCTCGGCCGGCGCCTCGCCGTATCAGGCCTACGGCCGTACAGGCTCGCAAGCTCGCGGTAGAAGGCCTTCGGCCGTATGAGGCCTTCGGCCGTATCCGCGAGGCGCCAGCCGAGCCCATACGAGAGGCCCGCTAGGGCCGAACCTGTACGAGAGGCGCTCCAGGGCCGAACCTGTACGAGAGGCGCTCCAGCGCCGAACTTGTACCGCGAGGCGCCAGCCGAGCCCATACGCGAGGCGCCCCAGGCGCCGAGCAATCAGCTACGGCGCTCTTTGATCAAGTCAGCAACAGCCGACGGATCGACCTTGATACCAGGTCCCATGGTGGACGAGACTGCGATTTTCTGGATGTACTGCCCCTTTGAAGATGCCGGCTTGGCACGCTGGATCTCATCGGAGATGGTCAAGAGGTTGTCGACGAGCGCATCGGCCGTGAAAGACACCCTGCCTATTGGCACATGCACATTCCCGTACCGGTCATTGCGGTACTCCACCCGGCCGGACTTGAACTCAGCGACCGTCTTGCCAATGTCAGTTGTGACAGTGCCTGACTTCGGGTTCGGCATGAGCCCACGGGGTCCAAGGAGTTGGCCAAGCTTGCCGACCACGGGCATCATGTCGGGGCTGGCGATGGTGACGTCCCAGTCAAGAGCCATTCCCGCGGTGATCTGATCTGCGAGATCCTTGCCACCAACGATATCTGCACCAGCGTCCTCAGCCTCCTGGGCCTGATCGTTGGCGAAGACGACGACCTTGATGTCCTTGCCCGTCCCGTGCGGGAGCGACACCGTGGAACGAACAAGTTGGTCCGCCTGCCTGGCGTCGATTCCCAGGTGGTAGGTGATATCAACCGACTCGTCGAACTTGGCGAATGCCAGATTCTTCACGAGTTGGATCGCCTCGGTTGGGCCGTACAGAGTATTGGCATCGTACTTGTGCTGGATCTCAGCACGGTTCTTGGTGGTACCCATTGGGTGTTTCCTTTCGTGGTGTGACGGGCCTACGCCCTCCCACATGTTTCCGTCTTCTGTTTTCCGTTTTCCGTTTTCCGTACGGAGAACGGAAAACGGAGAACGGAGAACGCTTTATGCCTCTACGACTTCGAGGCCCATCGAACGGGCTGTTCCCTCGATGATCAACATCGCATTGTCGATGTCGTTCGCGTTGAGGTCTGGCATCTTCGTCTCGGCGATCTCTCGAACCTGGTCACGTGTAACTGATCCGACCTTCTCGAGGTGAGGAACCGCTGACCCTTTTTCGATCTTGGCTGCCTGACGCAGAAGCACTGCAGCAGGCGGCGTCTTTGTGATGAAGGTGAAGGAGCGGTCTTCATAGATCGAGATCTCGACGGGAATTATCGTCCCGGCCTGCGCCTGTGTGGCATTGTTGTACGCCTGGACGAAGTCCATGATGTTGACGCCATGTTGGCCAAGTGCGGGGCCCACCGGCGGCGCAGGGCTTGCGCTGCCTGCTGGGATTTGCAACTTGAGCGTTGTCATCAGTTTCTTGCGGCCCATGGTTCAGTTTCCTTGTTGTTAGTACTTGATGATCTGGTCGAAGCTGAGTTCGACAGGAGTCTCGCGACCGAAGATGTCCACGAGTACACGGACCTTGGACTGGTCCACGTTGATGTCCTCGATGATGCCGTTGAAATCTGCAAATGGCCCGCCGACAACTCGCACCGTTTCGCCAACGTCCCACGCTGGCTTGAAGGTGGGCTTGTCCTTCTTCGTGCCCTCTTCCTTCTCGACGCCGAGGATCCTCTCGACCTCTCGCCTGGACAGCGGGCTCGGAGTGATGCCTGACCCGACAAAACCTGTCACATTCGGTGTGTTCCGAACTGCGTACCAGGAGTCATCGTCCATGTACATGCGGACAAGGACGTAGCCGGGGAACTTCTTGCGGTCCACCGTGACCTTCTTGCCGTTCTTGTACTCGACGACCTGCTCCATCGGGATCTCGATATCGAAGATCTTGTCCTCGAGGTGCATCGACCTGACACGGTTCTCGAGATTGGCCTTGACCTTCTTCTCGTACCCGGAGTACGAATGGATCACGTACCAACCACCGGGGAGGTCGTAAGGACTGAGGGGCTTGGGCTCAACGATTTCGGGCACGCTGTCCACGGCTGTGTCTGCAGTTGCTTCTGTCATCACGTTATTGCCCTTAGAACGTTCGCGACGAGCTTGGAAAAGCCCCAGTCAAGGGCAAACACGTAGAGAGTCAGGGCCGTCGTCATGCCGAAGACGACAACTGTGTAGGTCAGCAGCTCTTCACGGGACGGCCACGCGACCTTCTTGAGTTCCTGGCGCACTTCGCGGAAGTACTTCTTTGCTCGCGCAAAGAAGCTCAGGTCCTGGTCCTTGTTCGACTTCTTCTGCTGGCGCGATCCATCGGCGCGCCGCTTCTTGGCGCGTTCCTCTTCTTTCGCCTGAAGGCGTCGCATCTCACGGTTCAACTACGTACTCCTCAGTGGTTCGCAGGGGTGGCGGGATTCGAACCCACAACATCCGGTTTTGGAGACCGGCGCTCTGCCAGTTGGAGCTACACCCCTTCGGACAGCCTGGGCTCCGACGGGTGAGTATATGTACCCCTCACCGGAAGTGTAAACCGATTAACGAAGTGGTTCTCCGTTTTCCGTTCTCCGTTTTCCGTATGAGCGCTGAGAGCAGGATCTGGAAGGGCGCCTGCGAGCGTCAGGCTGCTCGGTGGCGATACAGTTTGAAGAGCACCGCTGTGCCTGCGGCGGCTGTTGCCAGAGCAGCTGCGGCAGCGACGGGTACAACGCGATCCCAACCCTCGTCGAGATCAGGGACCGCGGCGGGGCCAAGCGATGCC
>Ga0190293_1000178_pt1 | contig 22340 bp, 18 predicted proteins | sample 48693001_MG_FD_161671 | JGI IMG/M metagenome (GOLD analysis project Ga0190293, IMG submission 161671) | Hydrothermal vent microbial mat bacterial communities from Southern Trench, Guaymas Basin, Mexico - 4869-30-0-1_MG | ecosystem: Environmental > Aquatic > Marine > Hydrothermal vents >...
TTCTAATAGCTTAAAGAGTGAAGCGCTCACAATTGCTGCTATTGGAAGTGTAAGTAACCAAGATAATAATATTTTTCCAATCATTTTATAATCAGCTTTTTTTGTTGCAGTACCGATTCCGAAAATAGATCCTACCGAAACATGTGTTGTAGAAACAGGTAATCCATGAACACTTGCTGTGGTAACCAATAAACCTGTAATAAGGTTTGCAGTAAATCCTTGCCCGGAATTCATAGGTGTGATTTTTTTGCTCATCGTAACCCCAACCTTTTTAGCATTAAGCAAACCTCCAATTGCCATGATAAGCGCTATAATAATCATACTCCATTCAATAGCTATTGCGTTTATAATTATTAGTAATCCAACAATCTTTGGAGTGTCATTTAAACCACGAGCAAAACTAACGATACCTGCACTTAAATAGTGTAAACTATCTAAGACTTTTTGAGAGCTTAGTCCGAAAATTTCGCCTTCATAGGTTTCTATTTTATTTTGTATGGTTGCCTCAATTGTTGTATTTGTTTTCAATGTTAAGGGATTGTCCATTTGTAAAGAATCAATTGTAGCTGTTTGAGTTTTATGGATATTTAATGTGGTCTTTTTAGTGACATTTAATTGCTTTCTAAAATATCTAAAAAAGAGATAGGCTAATAAACTTAATACAGCTGCCATTAACGGACTCACAATAAGTGGCATTAAAAATGTAGTTCCTAGTTTTTCGAAATTAAATTGAGAACCAACAGCCATTACTCCTGCGCCAAATAAAGCACCAACTAAACTGTGTGTAGTTGATATTGGCATTCCGATTTTTGTAGCAATAAAAACTGTTATAGCAGCTCCAAATGCAATTGAAATTGCAAAAGTTGGTAATGTGATGAGTTCATTAGGAACTAATCCTTTTCCTGAAAAGTTTTTCACTAATTCATTTGCTAAAAAAATAGCAGCAATAGATCCTGATAATGTTGTTACAGTTGCCCAATTAATAGCTTTTTTATAATCTGTAGTTCCACTGCCAAAAAGTGTAGCAACGCCTTTAAAGTTATCGTTTGCACCATTGCTGTAGGCTAAAAAACAGGCAGAAAGAAATAAGAGGATTAATATCATAAAATAAGATTAATACTACTCTTTGACGATTCTATGTTTTAATCCTTACTTTAATTTTAAGATAAAATGCAAAAAAAAGAGCGTTTACAGAAACGCTCTTTTTTTAATAAATTAATATTTAGCAACAGCCTCCACCATCATAATGAAAGGTAGATTCAGAAAAATAAATATCATCTCTGTTTAAAGCTTTTAATTGTGCAGACGTTTTGTCGCAGATTGCTAAAGGTTGATTTTTTAGTAAAACATGCCCTGCTTTATCATCAAAATAATCTTCGTTACCATAATAAATAGCTGCTTTTCCAGTAAAAACACAAGGACCATCTGCTGGCATTGGGTCTTTTATTGCTGCTACTTCAATAGATTCTATATAAATTAATTCGTCAGTTGGATAATTTTTAGGATCTAAAATTCTGTATGGTTTTCTAGCTCTTATTTCAATAGTTCCAAAACCAGCATCTGTTAATGCTTTTACATACTCTTTAATAGGTAAACTTCCACTTAAGCATAAAGCGCGCAATCTATCATCATTACGTAATTCATCATTTATTGGTTGCTCACAAGTTGGGTCACTCATCACTAAACGTCCGTGAGGTTTTAAAACACGATACATTTCTGCAATAGCTTTTTTTAAATCCTCGGCTTTAAAAATATTGAACAAGCAATTTTGTGCAGCGACATCAATGCTATTATCTTCAACAGGAAGATGCATGGCATCGCCTTTTTTAAGGTCTACAAATTCACTTTTAAACCACGAATTTTGTACTTCGGCTTCAATGAAATTTTTTCGAGCAGCTTCTAACATTTCATCAACCACATCAACACCAACAACTCCTCCTTTTTGGCGATTGAAATATGAAAATTGTAATAATTCCATCCCTCCACCAACACCTACATAAAGCATTTTAGGATTATTTGCTAAATCACGTGCATGAACAGTACTTCCACAACCATAGTTCATTTCTTGCATGATTTTTGGAATTTTTAATCCTGGTAATTCCCAAATTGGATTTGTGGTACAGCATAAACCAACATCTGGCGTTAATGCTGCTTCTTTGTATAAATCGTTTGTTGCTTCTAAATAGTTACTCATATTTATTCTGTTTATTAGACCTGTCAGGTTTTTAAAACCTGACAGGTCTCTATTTGCGTTAAGGATTGAGGCATTGTTGGAGCTCCTCGAAGAGAGCAACTGCCGAAAGCCTGACCCTTTTGGGTAACGCCCAAATTTATAATTCTTTTATTAATTCTCTAAATAATAATATCATACTTGGTTCAGCTTTTCCAGCCATTGCAATTATTTCCGTAATATTGACTGGTTTTAGATTATCTGGGTCGCATTCATCTGTTAAAACTGACACAGCAGCAACTTTTAAATTTAGATGATTTGCCACAATAATTTCAGGTACTGTACTCATACCAACAGCATCTGCACCAATAATTTTTAACATTCTATACTCTGCACGAGTTTCTAATTGTGGCCCAAATACACTTGCATAAACGCCTTCATGTAATGTTATATCGTTTGCTTTAGCAATAGTTTTGAACCTCTCATTTATGGATTTATTATAAGGTTCACTCATATCTGTAAAACGTTCACCTAATTTTTCAACACCATTAAAAGCTAAAGGAGAATTGCCTTGTAGATTGATGTGATCTTCAATTAACATAAGTTCACCTTTTTTGAAATCTAGATTAATTGCACCTGATGCATTAGAGACCAAAAGGATTTTAATTCCTAATTTTTTCATAATCCGAACAGGATAGGTCACATCTTGTAACGAATACCCTTCATAAAGATGAAATCGTCCTTGCATGATAATAACCTTTTTACCTTCTAGCTCTCCAAAAATAAGTTTCCCTTTATGAAACTCCACTGTAGCTGTTGGGAAATAAGGAATATGATTATAGCTTACTTCTTTTATGATATTTACTTCATTAACAAGTTGCCCAAGACCAGTGCCAAGAATAATTCCTATTTCTGGGTTGTCAAAGCCTTTTTCTTTTAAATAACTTATCGTTTTGTCTATTTGTTTAATCATTTTGTAAAATGAATGTTTTAAGTGTAAAATTATCTTTCATGTCGTCGTAAGTGTCTATATCATTTAACTCTTCAAGCAAAAATACACTTTCATTTTGTAAGTCAGTCATAGTGTTTTTAAAGACTGTAGACGTTCCCCAATCTTTATTTAAAAACACTTGAGAGTGTAAGTTTTTCATTCCTAATAAATAATAGCCTCCATCTTTTGCTGGTCCGATTACGAAGTCATTTTTATCTAATTGATTAAAAGCTTCTTTTAGATGATTTGGGTTTAGATCAAATAAATCACTTCCAACTATAATTACTTTTTTATACTTATTATTGAAAGCATTATTGAAAGCATTCAACATTCTATCACCTAAATCATCACCTTTTTGTTGGTGTTTATGATAAATTGAAGGGTCCCAAATATCATTATCTCTTATTTTTTCGGAATAGTAAATTGCTTTATTGCAGTTTATATTTCTAATTGTTTTTTCTGTATGATTTAATAAGAATTTATAAATATTTAGAGCGGAATCGTCACCAATTGTTTTTGCTAATCGTGTTTTTACTTTTCCATATTCAGGGTTACGAGTAAAAACTATAATTAAGTTTTTATTCATATACTTTTATGCCTTTGATTAGCCATTTGCTCCATTCTTCACTGAAAGTATGGACGTTTTCTGTTTCTCTTTCTTCAGCATCAAAAATCTTGAAATCTTTATTTTTCCATTCAATAATGCCTCCATATAAATTGAATACATTAGTGTAGCCAGCCTTTTTAAGTTCTTCTCCAATGGTTTCAGAGCGAATACCTAAAGAACAGTACACCACAATTTTAGAGTCTTTATTAGGGAGTTTTTGATGAATAGAATCTATTTGGAAATTATCATAGCCTACGTAAATAGCATTCTTCAGATGACTTGTTTCAAATTCTTTTGCCTCTCTTGAGTCTAAAATAATAGCATTGGTTTTAGGCATTGCTAATTCCTCAACTGAGATATAAGGAATGCTTTTGGTATTATAGGTTTTTAATAATTCAGAAAGTGTTTCTTGAGAAAAACCAGAGATTGAAAATAAAGTAAATATGTAGAATAGAATATTTTTCATTCTTTTAAATATTAGGCAACAACACCTTGACAGCTACTGCCAGCTCCTGCTGTACAACCATAACAATGCTGAGAGATAATTATTTTTCGATCTTGTAATAAGTCTTCGTTGTATTCACTAATGTGTTTAATTTTACTGTCGACTTTTAAATCTAACATCTGATTAAAATCGCAATCATATAACCAACCATCCCAACTTATGGAAATAGTATTGGTGCACATAACATTTGCTACTGCTTCTGGATTATAAGCTTCAACAAGAGCATACATGTAGTCTTCATAGTTTTCTGAAGCAATTAAATAGTCTAAAAACCTGCTAATGGGTAAATTAGTTATGGCAAATAAATTATGAAATTGAATATCAAAATCTTCTTTTAAAGCTTTTTTAAACTCTTTTTCCATAGACATTTGGTCTCCAGGTAAAAATGCACCTGACGGATTATAAACCAAATCTAATTTTAGATTACTGTCTGGCATACCGTAACCTAATGCATTTAATTCTTGTAAAGCTTTTATAGATTTGTCGAAAACACCATTGCCACGTTGCTTGTCTGTTTTTCCACGAGTCCAATGCGGCATTGAGGATACGACATGAACATTATATTTTTTGAAAAATTCTGGTAAATCGTAGTATTTTTTATTAGCTCTTATGATTGTTAAATTGGAGCGCACAATAAAATCTTTAATTCCTGCTTTTGATGCTTCTTCAACAAACCAACGAAAATCAGGATTCATTTCAGGAGCTCCTCCAGTAAGATCTAAGGTATGTGCTTCCGTTTTTTTTATGACCTCTAAACATTGTAACATGGTGTCACGAGTCATAATTTCTTTTCTATCAGGACCAGCATCTACATGGCAATGTTCACAGACTTGATTACACATATAACCAAGATTGATTTGAAGAATTTCTAGCTTTTTAGGGCGTAATGGGAGTTGATTTGTTTCAGCAATTTTTTCTGAAAATTTAGGTAACTCACCGCTTAGAAAAATACCATTTGATAAAATTTCAAGTTGCCTATTACTGTTAGCTAAATCGCTTTCTCTTTTTTTAAGGGACTTTGTTACCATTAATTAATGTTATTGAATATTGCCTTTAGACGTTAATAATTTCGATAATTTACATTTCTAGTTTATTAACTTTATTCATCATTTGTACACCAAGAACAAGTGTAGCTCCACTTTTTATTGCAGCACCAACATGAAGGGCTTCCATCATTTCCTCTTTTGTAATGCCACGTTGCAAGCTATCTTTAGTATAGGCATCAATGCAATATGGACATTGTTCTGTATGAGCAATAGCAAGTGCTATTAATGATTTTTCTCTAGCAGAAAGCGCACCTTCTTTAAATACTTCATTATAATACTCAAAAAATTTATTTCCAAGTTCTTCATTCCATTCAGTGATTTTTCCAAATTTTTTTAAATCTGCTGGATCGTAATATGTTTTTTGCATAAAATCTTAAATTTTGCTCTAAAGATATAAATCTAAAAGTTTCAGTCGATAATATTAGCATTACTTAACATAAATTATTGAAACAAAAAGATATAATAGACTTTTAAATTTTATTTTAGCGATATAAAACAATATTATAATGAATGACTATTTTTTTATAACCACAGTACTTGTCTTTCTATCAGCAATTTTCGGATATATTAATGTGCGTTTTTTGAAACTTCCGAATTCGATAGGATTAATGTTAATTACAATTCTGTTTACCTTGGGCGTTTTTGTTTTGAGTTATTTTGATTCAACTTTGTTAGATGCAGAACGATATATTATTACACATATCGATTTTAAAACGGTTTTACTTGATATAATGCTAAGCTTTTTGCTTTTTGCTGGTGCTTTGCATACTAATTTCCAGCAGCTTAAAGTTCAGCGTTGGCCAGTTTTAGTCTTTGCAACTTTTGGTGTTGTACTCTCAACTTTTTTAGTTGGATTTGCTATGTTTTATGCCTTACAAGTTATTGGTTTAGATGTACAATTTATTTATTGTCTATTATTTGGAGCTTTAATATCACCAACTGACCCTATTGCTGTTTTAGGAATCTTAAAGAAAGCTGGAGTACCAAAAAAATTAGAAGCAAAAATTGTTGGAGAATCTTTATTTAATGATGGCGTTGGCGTAGTTGTGTTTATTACTATTTTTCAAATAGCTTCTTTAGGAAGTGGGGAAGTAGAAGCATTAAATATTGTAAAACTTTTTGGACAAGAAGTTATTGGTGGAATCGTTTTAGGAATGATTTTAGGATGGGTTACTTATAGATTAATGAAATCTATAGATGATTATGATATTGAAGTTATTATCACGCTTGCAGCTGTAATGGTTGGAACTGTAGTTGCGCATAAGTTACATTTATCAGCGCCTTTGGCAATGGTAACTGCTGGATTAATTGTTGGAAACGATACTGTTAGAGGAAGTGCCATGTCTGAAATAACAGAAAACTATGTCGATAAATTTTGGGAACTTATAGATATTCTTTTAAACACTATTCTATTTGTGCTTATTGGAATGGAAATATTAGTTTTAGCTTTAGATGGCAAATATATTTTAGCTGGTTTTATTTCAATTCCAATTGTGTTATTATGTAGATACACCTCATTATTATTCCCAATAAACTTTTTTAAGAAACGCTTAGATTTTGTTCCTAAAACAAATTTAATTATGACTTGGGGTGGATTGCGTGGAGGTATTTCTATCGCATTAGCATTGAGTTTAACCGAAGTTATGGAACGTGATTTATTTTTGGTAATTACTTATATAGTAGTTGTATTCTCTATTTTAGTCCAAGGATTGACTGTTGGCAAATTGGTAAAAAGAGTGAGTAAATAGATTAAGGAATATTTAGTAGAATTTTTATGTAATGTTGAATTGGATTGAATTACTGAATGATTTTAAAAAGAAGCAAGAACCTATTGCTTTAATTACAGTTACCAAATGTTTAGGATCTACACCTTGTGTTGTGTCATCAAGAATGATTGTCACAAAAAGTAAAAAGATTCATGGAACAATTGGTGGTGGGAAATTAGAATTTTTGGCTATTGAAGAAGCAATAAAATCAATAAATGAAATTAGAATTATTGAAATCACATATACATTAGGACCGGAGTTTGAACAATGTTGTGGTGGTAAAGTTGAATTAATTATAGAACCTATGAATCAATCACCCGAACTTTTTTTATTTGGTGCTGGACATATCGGCATAGAAATATGTAAGCTATTAGAAGACACACCTTTTCAAGTTAGCTTAATCGATTCGAGAGATGGTTGGTTTTCTAATTTGAAGTTTGATGACAGTGTTAACGTTAGTCCTGTTAATCTTAAGGATTTTAAAACATTTAAAGATGCTGTAAATTGGGGAAATAATTGTTACGTTTTGGTTTTGACTCATGATCATAAAATTGATTTTGATATTATAGCGATGGCAATTCAAAATGAAACCAAATATCTTGGACTTATAGGTAGTAAAACAAAACGCGTCCGTTTTAATAATATGCTAATTAATGATTTATCTCTTGAAGAAGGGATGACTAATGTTATTTGCCCTATTGGATTAGAAATAGGAGGGAATTCTCCTAAAGAAATTGCCATTAGTGTGGTAGCTCAATTATTGCAAGTGTATTATAAAGAATAGTTGTTATTCCTTAAAGGCAGGAATTTTATAAATTGAAACTGAATTATTGAAATGGATTCCCTTTTTCTTGGGAAGGATTAACTACTTCAAATTAGCACGTCTATCCTTCAAAATTTTCGCAAACGAACGTGTTCTAATCTCATCTATAGTTAAACCAGTTGCTAAAACTTCATCAAGAGTAATGGCTCCACTATTAAGTGCTTTTAAAAAGTAATTTAATAATCCTTGACCAGTAGCAGCATCATCAAACGTATCTCCAATTAAAGTGGCTTGAGCAGCTTTTTCTATAAAGGTTTTTAAACGCAATACAGCATCGTCATAACTTTCTAAAAAGAAAGCATAAACAGCAGCATAACGCATCGGCAATTGTGCAGGATTCAAATCCCAACCTTGATACAATCCTTTATATAATGAATGGCGAATATGGCTATAGCCTTTTAACCAAGCTCTATGTACTACCTCTTTGTTTTCTTGTTCTTGCTCTTTTGTTAAATCGCCACGATGTGGTCCAATTGGCATGGTGTTAGTCGCGCCATCTGAAAGCCAAACTCCTGTGTGAGCTAAAGCAACTTTGGTCATGTAATGTGCGAAATCGCAAACATCATGATCCATTTCTTGATATGTTGCAGTAATATTATTTGAAGCTGTATAATCGTAAGTTCCAAAGTGCATTCCAATACAACGACCATTACTTGCAGTAATAAATTTACGCAATGGGTTGATGCCCTTTTCGGAAATTATAGCTTGTGTAGTTTCAACCATCATTTCCATTTTTAGTGTTCCATTTTCTAAATTGAATTGCTCTTCAATAATTTTAAAAAAAGAAATTAAGGCTGTAATTTGTTCTTGAATTGTCACTTTTGGTAACATTATCACAAAATTATTTGGTAATTTTCCATTGGTTTCTGTAAGTAATGTGGTTAAGAAAATATCGAGTGTTCGTAAGCCTCGTTCTTTCAATTCTTCGGTAAATGGTTTTATACGAATGCCAATAAAAGGTGAAAGTGTTTCGTCTTTCATACCTTTTGAAACTTGAGTTGCTGCTGTAACAGCTGTTTCGTCTTCTTCTTTATCTGAACGATTTCCGAAGCCATCTTCAAAATCTATTCTAAAATCTTCAACACCTTCACGTTTTAATTTAGCGATTACTTTTTGGTAAATGGTATATGAAAATCCAGCATAATGTTTCTTTAAGTCCTCATTTGATAATGCTACTAATTCTTTAACAAGTTCTTCTTGCTGCTTTGCATTAGATGGTAATTGATGACTTCCTTTTAATTGAAAAGCTTTTCCAAACTCAACAAAATTTGGTGCATAATGCAATAAAGACTTTAAGGCAATATCTCCTAAAATATCAGTGGTATTTGATTTAAACAGATTTGCTCCACCATATACAGTATGTATTGGTTGCCTATCTTCACGGTCCCCTATGTATATTTTATTAAATGCTTGATTAGCAGTTTTTAATTCGTTGAAAATACTCAACTTCTTATCTTGTGATATGCTTAATTTCATTTTTTGTTTTTTATTCTAACTTCCTCTATATGTCGTATACCCAAACGGATTTATTAATAATGGAATATGGTAATGACTGTTATCCTTAACTTCAAATTGAATAGAGACTTTTGGGTAAAAGCCTTTTTGATTGCTGCTTTTATAATAATTAGAAGTATTAAATGTCATTGTATAAATGCCTGGAATTAATAATCTGCCAGGAGCTAAAACATCTGAAATTCTTCCATCGCTATTTGTAACACCAACACTCATCGGTTTCCATTCGTGATGTCTCAAGGTTTGCAAAGTAATAAGCATATGTTTAGCAGGTTTACCAACCGAAGTGTCTAAGGCGTGAGTAGTAATATGACTTTTTAAATCAGTTTTTTCAGCTAATCCTTCAATTAGTTTTGCTAGTCTAATGACAGTAATTTTATGTTGTTCATTCATAGCAACATAAATTTCATCTTCAGTATTGTGATGCAATCTTGTATTGATAATAGCTAACATTTCTTCTGCAGATTTTCCACTTGCACTTACTATAAAAATATAACCAAATCTGTCTTCATACAAAGCATTTGCTTTTGCTAAAGCTTCAATGGTTTCTATATTGGCTTCAGTAATTTTTTTTTGCTCATTTGTTGCCCAATTTTCTGTACGAGCATATTTTTCTTTTAAACTTTCAATGTTTCCAATTTTTGGATGACCAGTAAAAGCTTCTTTGAAATCTATAACAGAACAATCGTTATACCAAATAGATGCAGCTTTTTTTATAAGTTCATCTTCAGTTGAAAACGGTCTGCTTTTAGTCATATTGCTAATCCAGGTTTTGGACACACAACATTTTTCTAATTGTGAAAAAGCTTCTTTTTCAGAAAGTGAATTGAGTTGATTTATCGTTATCATAATTATTCTTTTTTAGCACCTTGATTCATCCAACAATTAATCATATCGCGTTCTTCATTGGTCATTCCTGTTTGATTATTATTAAAAGGCATATTCTTGCTTACAACAACACGTTGAAAAATTTTATCTCTTAAATTATATATTTGATCTGCTGTATCATATTTCACACCGTTAGGAGCAACTTTCCATATAGCGTCTGTTGGGTTTGACGAATGACAGACAGTACACCTGTTATTAATAATAGTTTGAATATCGACAAAAGAAATGTGTTCTTTACAATCTTCAAATTTAGCTTTTGTAGGAGCAGTTATAAAAGCCATGCCAAATAAAAGTAATACAGAAATTGGCATTACCCAAATAGAAAGTTGTCCTTTTTCACGAATATTTAAATAATGTTTAATGCCAGCCGTTCCTACTGTAATCCCTATTAAAACTAACCATTGATAGCTGTTTCCAAATGTGCTTGGAAAGTGATTGCTTATCATTACAAATAGCACAGGAAGTGTAAAATAGTTATTAGTATAGGAACGTAAAAAAGCCGATTTTCCATCTTCAGGGTTAGGTGCAATACCTTTTTTAGCTGCATCTACCATTCTTTTTTGTCCTGGGATAATTACAAAAAAGACATTTGCCGCCATTAACGTTCCTAAAAAGGCACCAAAATGAATAAAAGCTGCTCTTCCGCTAAAAACTTGAGAATAAAACCAAGCATAAAAGAAAATTAAAATAGTAATAGCTAATGTAAATATGACTTTGTTATTGCTTAATTTTTTGCAAATTAAATCATAAATAATCCATCCAATTATTAAAGAACTAATACTTATAGTAATTGCAGTTATAGGTTTTATATCTAAAACTTCAGGATCAATTAAATATGAGTTTGCATTAAAATAATAAATAATAGCTAATAAGCAAAAACCAGAAAGCCAAGTGAAATAAGCTTCATATTTAAACCAATGAAGATCTTTAGGGATTTTTTTTGGAGCAAGTTTGTATTTTTCTAAATAGTAAAATCCACCACCATGAACAGCCCAAAGATTTCCTGCTAATTCATCTCGAACACCATCTGTCCTGTTTAATGCGTTTTCCAAAAATACAAAATAGAAAGAAGCTCCAATCCAAGCAATACCAAAGGTTATATGAATTAATCTAACGGTTAAATTTAGCCATTCAAAAAGATGACTTTCCCAAATAGTTCCTTTTAAGAACATGTAGAGTATACCAATACCAGAAACAGAAGCAATAACAATTAGAGCATAAAACCAATTCTGTGACTTTTGTAATGATTCAATTTTAGCCTCATTATTTTCATCTTTAAAATGCTTTATTAAATGATGAATTTTATAAGTTGCAACTACAACTACTACAAAAATAACAAGCCATGCTAATAGTAGGATAAATTCAATCATTCAATTTATTTTATGGTTCCAAGAATACGTAATCTACTAATACCACCATCTGGATAAATTTTCAGCTTTACGTGTGTTATGGGTTGTTCTATTTTAATAATTTCATTTTCAAAATGATGCTCATTATCTGCCTCTAATTTTTGTTGAGGTAAAATCGCTATCCATTCTAATTCTTTATTTAAAATATCACTGTCATCATTACATGAACATGCATCAATAGCACAAGAATCTGGATAATTCCCTTTAAAATGTTTAGTATCAACAATTATTTTGCGAATTTTTCCTGGATGCCCTAAACGTATAATTACAAAATCGACATTATTAGGTGTTCTATTGCGTTTTGTTTCCCAACCATCTCCCATATTTTTTCCTTTAGTTGGAGAAATTAAATTATCCATAACACTAAAGAACATATCATTACAGTGGATTGCTTTTCCGCAGTTATTGGCTAATGCTAAATCGATGACATCATCAGGGTTTACTTCCCCCCAATTCTTATAAACTTCACCATATACTCTAAAGCGAGCAACTCCGCCATCTGGATAAATATGCAAGCGAACATGAGTATAAATCTTATCTGAATCGATTTCAAAAAAATGCTGACTTCCGGGTTTTAATGGAGATTTTGGTAAAATTTCATCCCATTCTAAATCATCTGATTTACTCCAATACAGATTAATATTACCTAAATTAATTCCTTCAACAGAAGCAAAAGGAGGGTGATTACCTAAAAAATGATTTGTATCTATATCAAAACCTTTTATAATCCCTTCGGCTCCTAATTTAATAATTACCCAATCATGACCTTCAGTCCGTTTACGTCTTGATTCCCATCCATCCATCCATTTACCATGATCAGTATATTTATCTGAAATAAAAACACCACGTCCTTCTTTGATGAGATTTTCTTTTTCTGCAAAAAAATCGTCAGTTGCATAAAGTACTTGTCCGCCAATTATTTCAGAAGCGAGATCTGTATATGTTTTGAGTTTTTTTTCTATCATTTATTGTTCTTTAATAATAGTTTTCCTTGTTGAAGTGATATTAATTTTGAATATTCAACGACCTGAATCCCATTAACAAATGTATGAATTACTTTTCCATTTACCTTTTCATTTAAATACGGTGTTGCTTTATGTTTATGCTGTATGGACTCACCTGTAATTGTATATGTTTCAGAATCATTCCAAACAATAATATCGGCATCAAATCCTTCTTTTAATTTTCCTTTCTGAAATTCTAACCCAAGAAACTTTGCTGGGTTTTCGGTAAGTAAAGGAATAAATTTTTCAAGACATAATCCTCTTTTTTTTCCTTCAGTATTTAGTATTGGTAGTATAAACTGCAGTCCAGAGATTCCTCCCCAAGCTTTGAAAAAATCACCATTTTCTAATTGTTTTCTCGCAGGAGGCGCAGGAGAATGATCTGAGGTTAAAAAATCGAAACCATCATTTAAAAGGTATCTCCAAAGTGAATCATTATTTGATTTATCTCTTATAGGAGGCGCGCATTTATAAATTGGTGAAGCATCAGGAATGTCTTCAGAATTGAAAAATAAATAATGAGGGCAGGTTTCAACCGTTAATTTACGTGTTGCTTGTTTTCTGTTTTTGATGCGTTCAATACCTTCAGAAGCTGATAAATGTACAATATGAACTTTAATATCAAATTGCTCTTGTATGTCTAAAGCCAAATCTATGGCGTTGGTTTCCCAATGTTGAGGTCGGGATAGTAAATACTCGTTGTAATTTTTTGGATTAATAACTTCTGGAATGTTGTCATCACTTAATTCGCAATGTAAAAGTAACGGAATATCATACTTTTTTAAAATTGGAGCTATGTCTTCTAAATGTTGTTTATTAATGTTTGGAAATTCATCAAGTCCAGAATGTGTTAGAAACCCTTTGATTCCAAAAACACCAGCTTTTATTAAATCTTCAATCTCATTTGCATTTGTTGGTATAATGCCTCCATAGAAACCGCAGTTCACATGCAATTTATGAGTTGAAGCGTTTTGTTTAATTTTAAATGATTTTACATTTGTAGTTACTGGACTTGCATTTAAAGGCATTTCAATAAGTGTTGTAATTCCTCCAATGGCTGCAGCTTTTGTTGCAGTTTCAAAACCTTCCCAATGTTCACGACCAGGCTCATTAATATGAACATGAGCATCAATTATTCCAGGCATCACAATAAGATTACCATAATCTAGAAAAGGAATATTATCTATTGTATGCGAACCATTAATTACCTGATGAATTTTTTTATTTTTAATATGAAGTGTAGCATCAATAAATTGATTATTGATAAAACAACGTTTGCTATGTATTAAAAAATTATTCATACAAATTCATGAGTACTTTTTCTGGTGTCATTGGTGCATGAAACTTGAGTTTGTATTTTGGATTGAAAGCTTTAATAGCATTTTGAAGTGCGAAATAAGCCCCAATACCATACATTAATGGAGGCTCTCCTACAGCTTTAGATTTTAATATTGCCATTTCATTCCCTTTAGTTTCAACAGGGATGACTTCTATGTTGCTTGGTACAGAAAAAATATCAGGAATTTTATAAGTTGATAAGGCATTCGATAATAATTTGCCTTCTTCATTATAGGCAATTTCTTCCATTGTCATCCAACCGATACCTTGTACTAAAGCACCTTCAACTTGACCTAAATCAATCCCTTCACTCATACTTTTCCCATAATCATGAACAATTTTGACATCATCAAAAACATAAGTGCCACGAGTACAATCTATAGTGGTTGTAATAATTGCAGTTCCGTAAACATGATATGCAAATGGATGCCCTTTTTCTTTGGTTTTATCAAAATGAATTATAGGTGTTGCATAGTGAGCATTTTCTGTTAAAGCAATACGTTTCAACATTGCTTTACTGATGAGTTCTGTCCACGTTAAATCAGATTTAATTGTGTTGATGAAAACAGATTCATTTTTTATAATTATGTTATCTTTTGAGGTCTTTAATTCTTCAGAAGCCACATCTTTTAATCTTTCTAATAAGGCGTTACAAGCTTTTAAAAGCGCTTTACCATTTAGATCAGCAGTAGAACTTGCAGCAGAAGGTGAGGTGTTTGCTACGCGTGTGGTATTCGTCGTTTCAATTTTCACTTTTGCTGAATCAATTGAAAATACTTGAGCAGCAATCTGCAGCAATTTAGTATTGACGCCTTGTCCCATTTCAACAGCAGCTGTACTAATTCCTACACTACCATCTTGGTAAATATGAACCAATGCACGAGCGTGATTCATAGGTGTATTAGTAAATGAAATCCCAAATGCTATAGGCATTAATGCTAACCCTTTTTTAAAGTCTTGATGTGTTGCGTTAAAGGCTTCAACTTCTTTTTCAAGATTTTCTAAATCAAAAATTGATTTTGCTGAATCCCAAGTATTTTGTGCTTCAACTTCAGTTGCTATTTGACCATAAGAAAATTCATCATTCTCTTGTAAAAGATTGATTTCTTGTATTTTTATAGGAGAAACACCAATTTCAGAAGCTGCTTTTGCAATAGCAGATTCTATAACAAACATACCTTGCGGACCACCAAATCCACGAAAAGCTGTGTTAGGAGGTAGATTTGTTTTACAACTTAAAACAGTAGTTTTTACGTTCTTAATATAATAACTATTGGTTGCGTGAAATAAAGTGCGCTCTGCAATAGCAGGAGATAAATCTGCTGCTGCACCTGAGTTTTGGAGAAATTCAACGTCGTAGGCTACTATTTTTAAATCTTTAGTCAGCCCTATTTTATAAGTGCTTTCATACGGATGACGTTTTCCTGTCATCCTTAAATCATCATGACGGTTTAAAACGAGTTTAACAGATTGCTTCAAATGAAAAGTGGCTAATGCAGCCATAACAGCCCAAGGTGTAGCTTGATCTTCTTTACCGCCAAATCCTCCGCCAAGGCGTGTCACGTCGACTTCAATTTTGTGCATTGCCATGCCTAAAACTTTAGCTGTTGTTTTTTGAACGATAGTTGGACCTTGAGTTGAAGAAGTGATTTTTATACTTCCATTTTCTAATGGTTCGGCATAAGCACCTTGAGTTTCAATATATAAATGTTCTTGACCATTAGAAAAAGTTTCACCTTCAAAAATATAATCACACTCTTGGAATGCTTTTTCGGTATCGCCTAAATTAAATGAACGATGTGTATTAATAAAACTTCCTTGTTTCTTGGCTTCTTTGCAGGTTGTAATTACTGGGAGCTCTTCTATTTCAATTTTTATTAATCGTCGTGCTTGTCTTGCAATGAATTCAGATTCAGCAACAATTAAAGCAATAGGTTGTCCCCAGAAATGAAAATCATGTTCTGCAAATAAAGGTTCATCAGGAATGACGCCACCAATTTGATTTTCTCCAGGAATATCTTTATAAGTAAAGATACGATGCACACCTTCCAACTGTTCCGCATTGGAATAATCGATACTTTTTATTTTTCCATGCGCTTTGAGCGCATCGAAAACGACTCCGAATAAAGTGCCTTCTCTTACATTAACATCATCAACATAAATAGATTCTCCTCTTACATGAGTATAAGAATCTATATTCTTCATGCTCTGTTTTAAAGCATTTGAAATGTCATTTTTCATATGTGCTAAATTTTTACGCATACTGTATAAAATCGTTTAGCTTAAATTGATTTGGAAATAACTCGGTGAAATGAGCGAAAAATAATTGTCGTGCTAGTAAGCGTTTATAATTACTAGAACCACGAACATCACTTATTGGAGAAATTTCATTTTGCAGAATTTCATTAGCTGCAATAATTAATTCTGTATTTAAAGTTTTTCCAATTAAGAAAGAGGAGGTCTCATGTAAATATTTAGGAATGGCAGCAACACCTCCAATAGCAATATGAGCTTCTTTAACGATTTCATTTTCTATAGTGATATTGAAAGCACTATTCACACTTGCAATATCTAGATGTGTACGTTTACTTACTTTTTCAAAATTGAATTTTGTATGTTTTAAGGGTGTTTTAAATTGGATATCTTTGATAAGCTCTCCATTATTTAAATCGAAAGTTTTATAGCCTTTATAAAAGTCTTTTAAAAGGATTTGTCTTTCATTTCCATCAGAATTAATAATAGTAATGGTGCTATTAAGCGCTAAAAAAAAGATGGTCATATCTCCAATAGGAGAGGCATTTACTAAATTACCGCCAAGAGAAGCCATATTTCTAATCTGCTCGGAAGAGACTAATTTGAGGTATTTTTTTAAATTTGGAAAATGTATATTTAATGCTTTATTATTCCACAAATCAGTCACTGTATTTCCAGCTCCAATTGTGCATAATGTGTCTTTTATGACTAGCCCTTTTAAAGTAACGTTATTAGAGATAAGACAAACAGTTTTATCAATTAAACTATCAGCTTGTTGAACGTATAAATCGGTTCCTCCAAAAACAAATTGAGTGTCAGTTTGTTTTTCTTTTTCAGGTTTAATTTTTTTTAATTTACTTGGAATAGTAGAAAAATATTCAGGAATAAAATTATTTTTTATAAGCCATTCTATTGGCATCGAGGATTCATTGTGCTCTAATTTTTGACATACCTCTTTTGCTGCTTTTTCAATTGATTTATAGCCAGTGCATCTACAAATATTACCACTAATAGAATCTAAAGCATTTTCAATATTTTTTTTTTTGTTTAAAAGTGAAAACCCTGTAAGAGAGACCACAAAACCGGGTGTGCAAAATCCACATTGTGTCGCATAATTATTTTTCATGGCTAATTGAGTAGTTGTTAGGCTGTTTTGAAGATTTGTACCTTCAACAGTAACAACATGTTTGCCATGAGCATTTCCTAATGGAGAAATACAAGATGTGATACTTTGGTAGGTAACAGTTACATCATGCTGTAATGTTCCAACTAAAATAGTACAAGCACCACAATCACCTTCACGACATCCAATTTTTGTTCCAGTGAGACGTTGTTCTTGCCTAACAAAATCAAGCAAGGTCATACCCGAATTCTTATTGGTCTTTATAGTTTTATTATTTAGAATAAATTCTATCATAGAAAGTATTGTAATACTAATATTCTGTTTTGTCTTCTTTTATAGACCATTCTTGAAAAGCTTTTAAAGCTATTTCTCGAGCTAATTGAACAAATGGGATACTTCGTTCTGCATTCGGTAATGGGATTTCTTTATAAATAAATTCATCATCAAAACCAATATTTGCTGCATCTTCATGATTACTCCCATAATAAACTTTGTCTGGTCGAGCCCAATAAATAGCACCTAAACACATTGGGCAGGGCTCACATGATGTGTATATTTCACAACCTTCTAATTGAAAAGAATCTAAAGTTTCACAAGCATCTCTAATAGCAATAACCTCAGCATGTGCGGTTGGGTCGTTTGTTGAAGTAACTTTATTATTTCCTCTACCTATAATTTCACCATTTTTAACTACAATACAGCCAAAGGGTCCACCTTCATTATTATTCATTCCTTTTAAAGCTGCATTTACAGCTTCTTTCATAAATTTTTCTTTGTTGTTCATTTTAGTTTTTATAATTGATGATTCTTTGATTTCCCATATTATTAAAAGAGATGAATCAAACAAGCTAATATACTGTTTTTTGCAAAGCATTTTAGTAGAAAGGGTTTTCATAAATCTTAAAAAACAACAATAAAGTGAGTTTATTTCATTACTCCTTTTTTTTTACTACTTTAATGCATAAATCAATTAACGTCTAAACACCATAGAAATCACGTATATACTAGAATCAAACCAAACTTAACCAATTGAAAAGAGGAACACACATCATCTACATTACTACTATGGTAGTAATTATTATAGTAGTAACTGCATATTTAATTTATTCTGGCTATACCTACTACAATACAGCTTTAGAAGAACGTTTTTATCATCCAAGACATGCTTGGTTTAAACCTAGTGGAACATACGGACATGGTTTAGGGATTATTGGCACATTTATGATTTTATTTGGTGTTTCAATATATATTGCCAGAAAACGCTATAATTTCTTATCTAAATATATACGTTTAAAGTATTTATTAGAATTCCATATTTTTTTATGCACTTTAGGTCCAATACTCGTGCTTTTTCATACTGCATTTAAATTTGGTGGAATTGTATCCATTGCATTTTGGAGTATGGTAGCCGTTGTTTTAAGTGGTGTTATTGGTCGATTCATTTACATACAGATTCCACGTACTATAGAAGGAAGAGAACTTACCCTTAATGAAGTGAAGAACATGAAAACTGATTTGTCTTTTGCCATGGATGAACATCTTCAGATAGATGATAGCACTAAACAAATGGTAGTAGACATCGCTCACAAAGAAAATGCTACTATAAAAGATGTGAGAAAATTGAAAAAAGAATTGAAGCGTAAAAAGTTTCCAAAAGAGGATAGAATTTATATTATAAAATTAGTTAAAGATGATGTATTACTTTCAGGTAAAATAGCAAGATTGCAGACTATGCAAAAGTTATTTAAATATTGGCATGTTGCTCACTTACCATTTGCTTTAATTATGCTTGTTATCGTAATCATTCACATAGCAATTACATTAGCATTTGGTTATAAATGGATATTCTAATGGGAGAAGTACTTTTAGAACAAATAATAGTTTACGGTGCAGTTTTCCTTCTTTGTGCAATGACTATCTTTTTCTATATGAGAAAGAAAAAGGTGAGCTCTGTTGTCGTAGAAAAGAAAGTAACACTTGCTAAAGAAGAAGGTTTATTTGAGCCTATTTCTTTGCATCCATATATCGATCTTAATATATGTATTGGTAGTGCAGCATGTGTCGCAGATTGTCCGGAGAAAGATATTTTAGGCATTGTAGACGGTAAGGCTACAGTAATTAATACTACAAATTGTGTTGGTCATGGTGCTTGTTTTCATTCTTGCCCAGTAGAAGCTATTTCGTTAAGGATTGGTACGGAAACAAGAGGTGTAGATTTACCTCATATTAATCAAAATTTTGAAACCAATACAAAAGGAATTTATATTGCTGGAGAACTTGGAGGAATGGGATTAATAAAAAACAGTGTTGAACAAGGTCAACAAGCTATTGAAAGCATTGTAAAAAGTAAAAAACAATCTAAAGAAAATGTAATTGATGTGGTTATAATTGGTGCTGGTCCCGCAGGTATTTCCGCATCTTTAGCCGCAAAAGAGCATGGTTTGTCTAGTATTACATTAGAACAAGATTCTTTAGGTGGTACTGTTTATACATTCCCAAGAGCAAAAATAGTAATGACATCTCCAATGGAGTTGCCGCTTTATGGAAAGGTGAAATTATATGATACTTCAAAGGATGAATTGCTTCAATTATGGAAAAAAGTAATTGCAAAACATGATTTAAAAATCCTTGAAAAAACTAAAGTTGAACAAATTATTCCTGTTGAAGATAATTCCTTTAAAATTATCACAAATACGGATGAAGAATATATATGTAATAATGTGCTCCTTTCAATAGGGAGAAGGGGTAGTCCAAGAAAATTAAATGTATCTGGAGAAGAATCCACTAAGGTCGCATATAGATTGTTAGAGCCTGAAAGAATAAGTAATAAAAATATTTTAGTCGTTGGAGGTGGGGATTCTGCTATTGAAACTGTTTTATTATTAAAAGATAATAATAAAGCGAGTCTTTCTTATAGGAAAGATCAATTTTCGAGATTAAAACCAAAAAACAAAGAAAAAATTGTTCAGGCTATAAACGATAAAACAGTAGATATTATTTTTAACTCAAATGTAATGTCTATTAATGATAATAATGTATTACTTAAAATAGAAGGGGATAGTGAAACAAAACAAATTGAAAACGACTTAGTTTACATTTTTGCTGGTGGTGAATTACCAACAAGTTTTTTACAAAAGGCAGGTGTAGAGATTACTAAACGTTTTGGTTATATAATAAAGAAACATTAAAAAAGAGATTTGAAAAGATTAATAGCAAACATCAAATATATCTTTTTATTATCTGTAGCTCTTAGTTATGGACAGATTTCCCCTGGAGATTTGTCAAAAGCTCATGCCGAATTAGAAGGTATGAGTAATTGTACTTTATGTCATGAGTTAGGAGAGAAGGTATTAAATAGTAAATGTTTAGATTGTCATGACGATATTCAGTCTCTAATAACTGAAAATAGAGGTTTTCATGCGAATTCTAGTGTAGAGAAAAGAGATTGTTTTGAATGTCATAGTGAGCACCATGGTCGTAAATTTGATATGATAAGATTTGATCAAGATGATTTTAATCATAATCAAACAGGCTATAAATTAGAAGGACAACATGAAATTGTTGATTGCAGGGAATGTCATGTGTCTGATTTTATTCAAAATAAAGACATAAAAAAAAGAAAGAATACATTTCTTGGTTTAGAGCAAGAATGCCTCTCTTGTCATATTGATTTTCATCAAAACACCTTGCCAAATGATTGTTTGAATTGTCATGATATGAATGCATTTGCACCTGCTACATATTTTAATCATAGTGAGACAGATTATAAATTAAAAGGGTTGCATAATGATGTAGATTGTGTGGAATGTCATAAAATAACAACAAGAAATGGAGAGGATTACCAAGAGTTTAGTGGTATTTCATTTAATGACTGTAAATCTTGTCATGAAGACCCTCATATTAATCAAATACCTGGAGAGTGTTCGCAATGTCACACTGAAGCTTCGTTCTCTTTTTTTAACGGGCAAGGTGAATTTAATCATAATACAACAGGTTTTATTTTAAAAGGAAGCCATAATAGTATTGATTGTTTCAGTTGCCATAATAAAACTGATAATCCAAAATTAATTTTTCAAGATAACATTAGGATTGAGGAAAATAACTGTTTGGGATGCCATGAAGATAAACATGAAGGCAAATTTGGTGATGAATGTGCTAAATGCCATAATGAAAGGAGTTTTTATGCGTTAAATAATATGGACTTTTTTAATCATGCAGTTACAGATTATGTATTGGAAGGCAAACATATAGAGGTTGATTGCAAAGAATGTCATAAGGGAAGATATACTGAAGCTATAAACTATTCTGCCTGCAAAAACTGTCATGATGATTATCATAGAAATGAATTTGAAAAAAATGGAGTGTCACCGGATTGTGTAGAGTGTCATTCCTTAGAAATTGGATTTGATTATAGTTTATATACATTAGAACAACATCAAGAGACAGCGTTTCCATTAGATGGAGCACATATTGCGACACCTTGTTTTGCTTGTCATATTAGTGAAGAAGATGAACGATGGACGTTTAAAAATTTAGGTTCAAGTTGTGTTGATTGTCATCAAGATATTCATCAAGAATATATTAGCGAAACTTATTATCCAGATAATAATTGTAAAGCTTGTCATATAAATGATTCGTGGTCTGAAGTGAGTTTTGATCACAATTCTACAGACTGGCCACTTGAAGGAAAACACACCGAAGTTGATTGTAGAGTATGTCATTTTATCGAAATCTCTGAAAATAATGCTGTTAGCTCTCAGAAATTCATTAATTTGGGTACTGATTGTGCTTCATGTCATGAAAACAAACACGATGATTCCTTTGCTATAGAAGGTGTAACTGATTGTGAAAGGTGTCATATTACAAGTAGTTGGTTCCCTGAAAATTTTAATCATAATACTACAA
>Ga0190293_1000179_pt1 | contig 22319 bp, 21 predicted proteins | sample 48693001_MG_FD_161671 | JGI IMG/M metagenome (GOLD analysis project Ga0190293, IMG submission 161671) | Hydrothermal vent microbial mat bacterial communities from Southern Trench, Guaymas Basin, Mexico - 4869-30-0-1_MG | ecosystem: Environmental > Aquatic > Marine > Hydrothermal vents >...
CTCCGCGATGGTCCGGTGCCGCCAGGGGTACAGGTTGGCAAAACCGAGATCCTGCAATTCGGATTTGATGCTGTTCATGCCCAGACGGTCGGCGATGGGCGCGTATATATCCAGTGTTTCGCGGGCGATTCTGCGGCGTGAATCCGGGTTCATTGAGCCCAGTGTGCGCATATTATGCATGCGGTCAGCCAGCTTGATGAAAATGACCCTCAAGTCCCGTGACATGGCCAGCATCAATTTGCGGAAGCTTTCCGCATCCGCTTCGTGCCGGGTACGGAATTTCATTTTATCCAGCTTGGTCACACCTTCCACGAGTTCGGCGATTTCTTCGCCAAAACGGGACTCAATTTCCTCGCGGGTTAACGGTGTGTCTTCGATGGTGTCGTGCAGAATGGCGGCAGCGACACTGCCAAAATCCATACGCATATTGGCCAATATGCTCGCAACGGCAACGGGGTGGAGGATATAAGGTTCGCCGGTTTTGCGGGTCTGGCCTTCGTGTGCCTGTGCGCCTATCTCAAATGCACGGAGGATAATGGCGACCTTTTCCGGTTCCAGGTAGGTATTGAGCAGGTCCCTCAGATCAAGAACCGGCTCCGGGAAAATCGTTGGGGTCGCCAGCATAAATTTATGTCTGCCTGGGGATGTCCGTCACGGTTTGAGGTCATCCTCCTCCGGACTCATATCAAAGACTTCGGCGGCTTCAATTTCAGCCTGCAGGACGGCTACACGCTCTGCATCAATCAGGCCATCGGCGATTTCGCGCAGCGCGATGACGGTAGGCTTATCGTTCTCTTCTTCAACCAGCGGCTCAGCGCCATGAGCGATCTGGCGGGCGCGTTTGGTCGCGGTCAATACCAGTTCAAAACGGTTGTCTATGTTCTCAAGGCAATCTTCTACGGTAATGCGTGCCATTTTAAATCCTGTAATCTGTTGGGCCTGTAATCTGTCAGGCGGAACCGCTCATTTTAACTGCTTCCGAGCTGCTGTGCCAGAAGCTGGTAGTCCTTATTTACCTTGCGCGGTTGTCGTGTACGGTGATCATTGATGATTGCGAGCAGTTCTTCAAGTGCCGTGTTGAAGTCATCATTTACGACCAGGTGATCAAATTCGGCCCAGTGGGAGATTTCTGCACGGGCATCCCGCATCCTGCGTTGAATTACGCTGGTACTATCCTGTCCGCGACCGGTCAGTCTTTCACGCAGGGCTTCCAGTGAAGGCGGGATGATGAAAATCAGGCAGCTATCCGGAAAAACAGACTGAACCTGGCGTGCACCCTGCCAGTCAATTTCAAGGATGACATCGTGGCCGGCTTCCAGTTGTAAGGCCACGGAATTCCGGTTGCTGCCGTAGAAGTGGTCAAATACCTGTGCGTGCTCCATGAAGTCACCGTTTTTGACCATTTGTTCATAGTCAGCTTCGGAAACAAAATGGTAGTGCTGGCCATCAATCTCACCCGGCCTGGCGCTACGCGTGGTGTGTGAAATTGACAACACAAGGCGTGAATCGCGTTGCAGCAATTCATTAACCAGGCTTGTTTTTCCTGCGCCGGATGGTGCGGCAATGATGAAAAGTTTGCCTCGACCGGGATTACCCGGGTCCGGGTTGCTACTCGACATTTTGTACCTGTTCACGCATTTGTTCGATCAGCACTTTCAGGTCTACCGCAGCCTGAGTTGTACGTTTATCAATTGATTTTGAGCTGAGTGTGTTGGATTCGCGGTTAAATTCCTGCATCAGAAAATCCAGCCGGCGACCGACAGGTTCCGCCAGTTCCAGTACGCGGTAGACTTCTTCAACGTGTGCATCCAGCCGGTCCAGTTCTTCATCGACGTCAATCTTCTGCGCCAGGATTGCAACCTCCTGCTCAATGCGGCCAGGATCAAGAGGTTGTTGCAGGCTGGCAATTCGATCCAGCATTCGTTGTTTCAGGGCAGAACGGATTTCCGGCAGCCATGCCCTAATATCGGTCGTCAGCGCTGCGACACCCACAAGCCGCTCCCGAATTGCATTGGCCATTTGCTCGCCTTCGCGGCCACGGCTGGCCTGTAGATCCTTTGCTGCTTCAACCAGTAACTCCATTGCGGCAGCATGCATTGGCTCAGGGTCAGGGCGTCTTTTTTCTATCAGTCCAGGCCATTTAAGTAGCTGGGTGACATCGGCATTTTGTTCGGTGGATGCGAGTTGCGACAACTCTTTATGCATGTTTACAAGTTCCTGCGCCAGCGCCAGGTCAAGCTCCAATCCGCTACCGCCTGTACCCATTGCCTCAAAGAAACGTAAAGTGACTTCGATCTTTCCGCGGCTTAAATACCCGCCGAGGGACTTCCTGATATCCGCCTCCAGCGGTCGGAATTCTTCCGGCAGGCGCAGTCCAAAATCAAGATAGCGGTGATTAACCGAACGCATTTCCCAGCTCAGGCGGCCAAATTCATATTGGCGCTCAATTCGGGCGAAACCGGTCATACTTTTTGTCATTGCTTTTTCCACATGGCAGGCAGTGGCACAATGTTAACGGTTAGCCCGCGACTAGTGTAGGGTTAACACTACACTATGCTATCCGAGAATAGCCTGCTGGACTAAACTAGCGGCCTTTATCACCAATCTTCATCATTAACAGGATCAATCAATGAGACCCAGTGGCAGACAAGCAGATGAGTTACGCCATATCAGCATTACACGCAATTACACCTGTCATGCAGAAGGCTCGGTATTAATCGCCTGCGGCAATACAAAGGTCTTGTGCACCGCATCGGTCGAAAGCCGGGTGCCACCTTTCCTGCGCGGCAAGGGAGAAGGCTGGGTAACAGCGGAGTACGGAATGTTGCCGAGATCTACCGGTTCGCGGATGCGGCGGGAAGCCTCGTCGGGCAAACAGGGTGGGCGCACGATGGAAATTCAGCGCCTGATCGGCCGGTCTTTACGCGCAGTGGTTGATAGGGAAGCCCTCGGTGAGCACACCATTACGCTGGATTGTGATGTGATCCAGGCCGATGGTGGTACCCGAACGGCGTCCATTACCGGTGCATATGTAGCACTGGTCGATGCCTGCAGATGGCTGCTTTCCAATAACAAAATCAAGAAGGATCCCATACATGGCCAGGTGGCGGCTGTTTCTGTTGGGGTTTTCAACAACACACCCGTGCTCGATCTTGATTACCCGGAAGACTCCCGTGCAGAAACGGATATGAATGTCGTGATGAATGACGGTGGTGGTTTTATCGAGTTGCAGGGTACAGCCGAGGGCCACGCGTTCCGTAAGGATGAACTGGATCAGATGTTGTTTCTGGCCGACAAGGGCATCAGGTCGCTGATGGAAATGCAGCTAAACGCGTTGGCAGACTGAAGTTTTCTGGCAACATGAATCAGGAATACGTACTGGCCAGCGGCAACCAGGGTAAGCTGCGAGAAATAACCGGCATGCTCAAACCCATGGGTTTTGTCGTGCGTCCACAAAGCGATTGGCAGGTTCCGGAGGCAGAGGAAACCGCCTGTACATTTGTCGAGAATTCGCTGATCAAGGCACGTCAGGCTGCCCAGTACACAGGCCAGCCTTCCATTGCGGATGATTCCGGCCTGGTCGTACCGGTCTTGAATGGTGAGCCAGGTATTTATTCCGCGCGCTATGCCGGTGAAAATGCCGATTCCCAGGCCAATTTGCATAAGCTGTTGTCGGAATTGCAGGGTAAGGCCGGGCATGACCGGTGCGCCTATTTTTACTGCGCCATGGTTTTGGTGATGTCGGTTGATGATCCGGCACCCTTGATAGCGACCGGACGCTGGCACGGGCAGATTCTGGAATCGCCACAGGGTGATGGTGGCTTTGGCTATGATCCGGTATTTGGCATCTCCACTTTAATGGACCCGGAGCGACGGTATTCAGCAGCCGAGTTGAGCCAGGCTGATAAAAGCCGTGTCAGCCACCGGGGCCAGGCTCTCAAAGAACTGGTCAGGCAACTGCATGAACGGGACGACGGGCTTACTGAATAATCCTCCGTTGAGCCTGTATGTGCACATGCCCTGGTGTGTGCGCAAATGCCCATACTGCGATTTTAATTCGCACGTCGCGCCTGAAAACCTGCCCGCAGAGCAATATATGCAGGCCCTTGTTGCCGATCTCGAACAAGACCTGCCCCTGGTCTGGGGGCGTCCCCTGGGTAGTATTTATTTTGGTGGTGGTACACCCAGCCTGTTTTCAGCTGACCAGATTGGCGCATTTCTATCGGCAGTGAGGGCCCGGCTGGATTTAAGGCCTGATATCGAAATTACCCTTGAAGCAAATCCTGGAACCATTGAGCACGATAGTTTTTCAGCCTATGCGGTGGCTGGTATCAACCGGGTTTCCCTGGGGGTGCAGAGTTTTGACGATGATCTGCTTAAGCGTATTGGCCGTATTCACGGTCGCCAGGAAATTGAACAAAGCCTGCGGTCGTTGAGAACATCTGAAATTTCAAATTTTAATATCGACCTGATGTATGCATTACCCGGTCAGAGTCCCGCTCAATCCAGACAGGATATTGAGTCGGCTATCAACGCTGACCCCGCGCATATTTCTTTCTATCAGTTAACGATTGAGCCGAATACGGAATTTGCGGCCCGGACACCCATTTTGCCGGCAGGTGATATGGCCTGGGATATGCAACAAACGGGCCTGGACATGCTGGAGGCGGCTGACTACGGGCAATATGAAATATCTGCCTTTTCCCGAGCCGATTTGCAAAGCCGTCATAATATGAACTACTGGAGATATGGTGATTTCCTGGCGATTGGAGCCGGGGCGCATGGAAAGATCACATTGCCTGCCGGAGACAAGGTGCAGCGGTATGCCAAACACCGGCACCCGAAGCGCTATTTACAAGGCCTGGAGAGCGGTGACTGGCTTGCAGAGAAGCGCGTGTTGGGCAGCGAGGATCGTGTCTTTGAATTCTTTCTAAACCAGCTAAGGCTTAAGCAGGGCGTGCATGTGGACGACTTCAGTGCGCGTACCGGCCTGCCATGGCAGGTGGTGGAATCCCGCGTTCAGCGGGCTGTCGATGAGGGCTTGCTGGAGATGTGGCACCAGCGCCTCAGGCCCACGGAGCTGGGCTGGAAATTTGTGAATGATATTCAGCAGATATTTCTGCCATGAATTTTTCTGTTATTGTTATTGCATAACACCCCGCTCGTCGTTAAACTAGCCGGCTCTTTAGGCCTATTGAATACCGGAAACTGTCATGAAAGCTGACATTCACCCAGATTATCGTGAAGTGGTTTTTCAGGATCTTGCATCAGATTTTGCATTCCTGACCCGCTCCACTGTGAAAAGTAAAGAAACCATCAAATGGGAAGATGGCAACGAGTACCCGCTGATCAAAGTGGAAGTCTCCAGTGCATCTCACCCGTTTTACACCGGCAAACACAAGTTAATGGATACGGGTGGTCGCGTAGATCGCTTTAAACGCCGTTACCAAAAGTAATTTCGGTGGATCAAATAAAGAGCCCGCAATGGCGATGCTGTTGCGGGCTTTTTGTTGCCTGCGAAACGGGCAAACATTCAAAAAATGTAATATAATAAAAGGTCGTTATTATTAAGGGATCCCGGTGGTTCCTTGTCGAAATAGTCTATGAATTTATAAGGAGCGTACCGTGACCGATAAACGCGTCATTATTACAGACGAAAGCACTGGCCAAAGCCTGGAATTGCCTGTTATTCGAGGTACAGAAGGCGAGCCAACACTGCAAATCAAGGCCTTGCCTTCCACACTGGGTTACTTCACATATGACCCGGGGTTTACCGCAACCGCCAGTTGCACCAGCAAGATCACTTTCATCGATGGTGGAAAGGGTATCCTGCGCTATCGCGGTTACCCGATTGATCAACTGGCAGAACAAAGCAGCTTTCTTGAAGTTGCTTTCCTGTTGCTATCGGGTGAGTTACCTGACGCTGATGAGTTGGAAGAGTTTCAGCATGACATCACCTATCACACGATGATTCATGAAAAATTGAACACCTTTATCTCAGGCTTTCATTACAACGCACACCCGATGGCCATGATGGCCGGGGTCGTGGGTTCTCTGTCCGCGTTTTACCATGACAAGATAGACATGGAAAACCCTGAACACCGGATACTGGCTGCCAAGCGCATGATTGCCAAGATGCCGACTATTGCAGCAGCATGTTATCGGCATCATATGGGTTGGCCAACAGCCTACCCAAGGAACTCCCTGAATTACACCGAACGTTTTCTGGACATGATGTTCTCGGTACCTACCGAGAAATATGATGTCAGTCCGGTTGCTGCCAAGGCTTTTGACCTGCTGTTTATTCTGCACGCTGACCATGAACAAAATGCCAGTACATCCACTGTAAGGTTGGTTGGATCGACAGGTGCCAACCCGTACGCCAGTGTTGCTGCGGGTATATCCGCACTTTGGGGTCCTGCGCACGGTGGCGCCAATGAGGCCGTGCTGAATATGCTCGATGAAATTGGAGACGTTTCCCAGGTTGGCAAGTATATCGATAAGGCCAAGGACAAAAATGATCCTTTCCGCCTGATGGGGTTTGGTCACCGGGTTTATAAGAACTATGATCCGCGTGCAACCATCATTCGTAAGGCCGCATACGAGGTTCTGGAAGAGTTGGGCACCATCGATCCGCTGATGGATCTGGCCATGAAGTTGGAAAGTATTGCACTGAAGGACGAATACTTCATAGAGAAAAAGCTATATCCAAATGTTGATTTTTATTCCGGCATCATATATCGCGCACTTGGTATTCCAAAAAGCATGTTTACTGTCATGTTTGCCATTGCGCGGACAGTTGGCTGGGTTTCCCAGTGGCTCGAGCAGGAAGATACGCCGACGCCTATCGGCCGTCCGAGACAGGTCTATAACGGACAGGGTGAACGCGACTACGTACCGGTTAAAACGCGCTGAAATAAGCGCCGGAAGCTATTTTGCAGGCTGGTACCGGATCTGTCAGAAGGTATCGTACGGATCTTCTTCTGTGGCGGTATCGGTGCGTGTGCCCTTTGTGGCGGCTTCCATCGCTGGAAGACTGCCCTGGCTAAACACCTCCATCACGGCTGATTGGTTCCCCGGTCTGGCCAGCAAACCGGTTTCAGGGTCAATGCGTGCCTGGGTAATGCCTTCGGGGATTTCAGGTACCTGGTCGGGCACGCCCTGCAAGGCAACCCGCATATAGTCTATCCATATCGGTAGTGCTGCTTTTCCGCCAACCTCATAACGACCCAGGGGCTCATGGGTGTCAAAGCCCACCCACACCGAGGTGACAAGCTCGTTGTTGTAGCCGGAAAACCAGGCATCACGCTGTTCATTGGTTGTTCCGGTTTTACCGGCCAGATCATTGCGCCCCAGCGCCATCGCTTTTTTACCGGTTCCCCGTCGAACAACATCCATCATCATTGAGCGTATCAGGAATGCATTCTGTTCGGAAATTACCCGTGGAGCAGGTGACGGATTGGCAATGGCATCATGTATTTCGGGCATGTCCTGCTCGACGACCTGGAGGTCTTCTTCAGCTTCAAGTTGCAATGGTTTGAAGCTTGGTGCCGTCTTTTCCACAGCGACAGGCTGCTCACTTTCAGGGTTTTCGTCGGGCGTACAATCATCGCAGACAACATACGGGCTGGCGGCGAAAAGGACGGTGCCCCTGGGGCCGATTATTCGCTCGATGAAATAGGGGTCAACCAGGTAGCCACCATTCGCAAAAACTGCGTACCCCCTCGCGATACTGAGGGGCATAAGTGAAGCGCTACCCAGAGCCATAGATAAATTGCCTGGCAGGTCAGCCGGATCAAACCCGAAGGAACTGATGTATTCACGTGCGTATGGGATGCCGATTTCTCTTAACAACCTGATAGAAACCAGGTTACGGGAATTGACCATGGCTTCACGCAAGCGTGTTGGTCCGAAAAATTTTTCACTGTAATTTTGTGGTTTCCAGTCTCTTTCCAGTTCAGCGTCGCTGAAAACAATAGGTGCGTCGTTGACAATGCTGGCGGTGGTTTTGCCTTTTGCCAGGGCAGATGAATAAATAAATGGCTTGAAACCGGAGCCCGGCTGACGACGGCTCTGGGTCACACGGTTGAATTTACTGAGCGAGTACTCATAGCCACCAACCAGAGCTTTGATTGAACCATCGCGAGGGTCCAGTGAAACCAGCAATGCCTGAGCTTCGGGCAGTTGTGCCAACTCACGTTTGCCCTCGTCACGCAGGCGGGTGCGGATGATATCGCCGACCTTCAGTATAGCGTCGACGCTTTTGGGTTCAAATCCAACACGTTCGCGACTGATAAATTTCTTCGCCCATCGCATGTCATCGAGGGCCAATGCGATGGTCTGGCCATCGGTTTGATAGATCAGGGCTATATCTTCATCCACTTCGGTCACCAGGCCTGGCGTTAGGCCTGCGACGGCTTTGTAGGGCCTCAGGATCTCGTCCCAGGTTTCCGTGGTGTTGTTTTCTTCCAGGTCAAAATGCGCTTCTGCGCCACGGTAACCGTGCCTGTGATCGTACTCTTCAAGACCATCTGTAACTGCCTGGTCAGCGGTTGTTTGAAAGAGGGAATGAATGGTTGTGTAAACCTCGTAACCACCTGTGTAGGCCGACTGACCAAATCTCGACAACATATCTTTGCGAACCATTTCAGCGAGGTAAGGAGCGTAAACTTCCGTGGTGGCACCATGATAAAAAGCTGTATTCTTTTCGCTTTTGGCTTGCTGGTATTCTGCGCTGCTGATATATCCAAGTTCATGCATGCGGCCCAATATATAGTCCCTTCGTGTCATCGCGCGTTCGGGGGACGTGATAGGGTTAATCCTGGAAGGTGCCTTGGGAAGTGCTGCGAGCATGGCGCATTGAGCCAGGTTCAGCTCATTAACTGATTTGCCGTAATACACATCAGCAGCAGCACCTACACCATAAGCCCGGTGGCCCAGGAGAATTTTGTTCAGATACAGCTCGAGGATTTCATCCTTGGACAATTTACGTTCGATTTTCAGTGCCAGGAATATTTCTTTGATCTTTCGGGTGAAGGTTTTTTCATGTGTAAGAAAAAAGTTTCGCGCCAGTTGTTGGGTAATCGTACTACCGCCAATTGACTTCTCACCCGTCGTCACCAGCGTCCAGACCGCACGGGAAATACCCTGGTAATCTACCCCCGGATGAATATGGAAGCGGGCGTCTTCTCCGGAGATAAATGCGTTGGTCAGAAACGCTGGCATTTCATCAATCCTGGTCGGGATTCGTCGCTTTTCCCCTAAAACGCTGATCAATTTGCCGTCTTGAGTGTAAACGCGCAGAGGTACCTGAAGCTGCACATCCCGGAGTGTTTCAACATCAGGAAGGTCTTTGGCAACAACAAGATAGGTCACAAGCAAAGTGATCAGTCCCAGTACGAATGAGACAATCAATAAGCGAAAAATCAAACGAAATACTTTTTTCACAACTTTATCCTGCTATGCTTACCCACAGAAAATGGAATTTTAGTTGATATAGCCTTCTCCGGATAGCGGGAGAAGGGACAGAAGAAGATACACCGCATCGGACAGGGATTAGCCGGTAATTGACGAGTGTTGACGACTCACCATACTACTAGCTTCCCGCCGCTTAACTTAAGCATCTATTTGTTCATGCGCAAATCAATTCTGCAAATCAATGCCAAAAGGTATTTGAGTATTGCAGAGTTTTCTGTTAAAAACAGCTATAAGAAGTCTCACTAAACCATTGGCATGGAAAAGGAATGGGGGAGTCTTGAAACTGTTCGGAAGAAAAACAGATCCAGTTATAGGACTGGACATAGGCTCGACAAGTGTACGTTTGTTACAGTTGTCAAGTCATGGGTCCGGGTACCGGATTGACCACTTTGCTATAGAGCCGCTCATTGAGGGCGTAGTGGTCGATAAGGCTGTACAGGACGTGGAAGCAATCTCGAACGCCATCACAAAGGCGGTCAAGGCTTCAGGCACGCGTGCCAAATCCTGTGCGATCGCGGTTTCCGGTTCGGCCGTATTCACCAAAACTATCAGTCTACCGGCAAATCTTGCTGAATCTGACATTGAAAGCCAGGTGCAAATCGAGGCCAATCAGTACATCCCGTTTCCTCTTGATGAGGTCAGCCTTGACTTTGAAGTGCTGGGACCAAACCCGCGCAACGCAGATATGATTGATATCCTGCTTGCTGCCAGCAAGAGTGAAAATGTCGAAAATCGACAGGATGCTATTGATTCTGCAGGTTTGAAGGCAACAGTTGTTGACGTTGAGGCGTTCGCAATTGCAAATGCATTCGAGCTGATACGCAAACGCGATGGTGTGAACCGTAGCGAGGCGGTCGGTTTTTTCGACATTGGCTACGATCTGACCACCTTGCTGGTGATCAGGGGCGGGCGGGTCGTTTACACCAGGGATCATCCCTTCGGTGGTCACCAATTACTGGAAGAAACTCAACGTCGCTATGACATGAGCGCGGAACAGGCCAGCTTCTTTGAGCGTAATGAAGAAGCACCGGATGATTTTGAAGAAGAGGTTTTGGAACCCTTCCAACTGAATATCGTTCATCAGATCAGTCGCGCATTGCAGTTTTATGCATCCAGTAACGAGTACACAAATATCAGCACAATATACCTGTCCGGCGGCGTTGCATCGCTGAAAGGCCTGGCACCCATGGTTCAACAGGAACTGGGGATGACGACGCGGGTTGCTGACCCGGTTACCGGAATGGATATTGCACAGAATGTGGCTGTGACTGCGATAAAGCGCAATGCCACCAACCTGATGATAGCCATAGGATTGGCTTTGAGAGGGTTTGACTGATGGCCAGAATCAATCTATTACCATGGCGGGAAGAACAACGCCGCGACCGGCAGCGTCACTTCATGTCGACACTGCTAATGACCTGCATACTGGGTATCGTCCTGGTTTTCATTGCCGGCACTGTTTATGAGCAGAAGATCAAGCACCAGCAATTCAGAAATGAACTTGTCAGGAAAGAAATCAAGAAGCTGGAATCCCAGATCAAGAGAATTGACGAACTGGAACGTACCAGGGCTCGCCTGATTTCACGCAAACAGGTGATTGAGCGCCTGCAGGCCAGTCGTTCCATGACCGTGGAATTACTGGACAAGCTGGCAAAATCAATTCCCGTAGGCGTAACTCTGGTCAGCATCAGGCAGCAAGGGCCTACCCTGGCACTGACCGGTAACAGCCAGTCTAACGCGAGGGTGTCCGCTTACCTGAAAGAGCTGGACCTGAATGATTTGTTCCTGAGTCCCCAGCTTGCTTATGTTCGGTCTGCATCGAAACCGGAAACAGCCACCGAACCGTACCAGTTCAGTATCAACGTGAAGCTGCGCCCGCCTGAAACATCGGATGAAGCAGAAGGTTATGACGACGCCGAAGAAGGTCAGGGAGGTTCGAAATGATCATTACAGACCTCAGAGATGCTGACTTTACAGATCTTGGCAGTGCGCCGGGTTCAGTTCGGTTTATCTTGCTTTCAGTTGCCCTGATTCTGATCCTGGTGGCAGGTTATTACCTGTTTATCGGCGACAAGAAGGACGAACTGGAACAGACGCGCCAGCAGGAATCGGTACTGATGGCCGATTTCGAGTACAAACAGCAGAAAGCCGCAAACTTGCAAGCTTATGAGCAGCAACTCGTGGATATGGAAGACTTACTGAAAACCATGTTCAGGCAACTGCCCAGCAAGACCGAAATGGACAAGCTGTTGGTAGATGTTTCACAAACAGCGCTGGCTGCAGGTATTGACGTACAGTTATTCGAACCGATGGCGGAGTCTTTTCAGGACTTTTATGCAGAACGTCCCATCACCATTCGTATGTTAGGTGACTATCATGAGTTTGGTGAGTTTGTCAGTGGCGTGGCAGCATTGCCCCGGGTGGTTATTCTGACGATGCATGATATTTCTCTCAAACGCGCCAAGGCGGGTCAGAGTCGGTATGGGGACTCGGAAGGCCGGTTAATTCTGGAAGGTCGGGTCAAGACCTATCGCTATGTTGATGATGAAGAAGCTTCTCAGAGATCAGCGGAGCAAACACCATGAAACAGTTTGGCAAGCAGGTAAAATTTGTTGCTGGCGTAGTACTGGTCACTGTTATGTTATCGGCGTGCAGTCAGAGTATGAGCGATCTGGATAAGTATATTGCTTCGGTCAATGCGCGTCCGGCCGATCCGATTCCACCGATTCCGCCAGTAAAAACATACACACCTTATGATTACGATGGAGAGTCCGGTCGTGATCCGTTCAGGCAGTCCACCAGTGAAGGCAGTGACGACGAACGCGCCAGCAATAAGGGCACTGGACCGAGGCCGGATTTCGATCGGCCGAAAGAATACCTGGAACGTTATGAGCTGGATACTCTGGCGATGGTGGGAACGTTCAGTAAAGAGGAAGCCTATTGGGGCCTGGTGCGTGATCCCGAAGGTGTCATTCACCGTGTTCCTGTGGGTGATTACATCGGTAAGAACCATGGACAAGTGGTGAAAATAAGCAGTACACAAGTAGGTTTAAGTGAATTGATTTCGGATGGCGCGGGTGGCTGGCTGGTTAGGGAAGCCTCTATCGCCTTGGGTGAAAGATGATCCGGTTGGCGCACGGAAAGCGCGTCTTTGAGGGTACAGTCATGTACAGCAAAAAAGAGTTTAAACTAAAACGGACACTGGCCGGCAGGTGGGGACAGTTTATGGATAGCAGAAAGACTGGAGTTCTTTTGGGTCTTGGTTTGGCACTGTTGGTATTACCAGCATTATCAGCCTGGGCGGCAAGTGAGGTAACCGCAGCAGATTACAGCAGCAATGCCGCAGGGGATGTCACCATCACCCTGTCGACTAGCGGTGGTGATCCCAATGTCAGCGTGTTTGCGACGGAAAGCCCGGCGCGAATTATCCTGGATTTGGCAGATACCAGGAGCCAGGTTGATGCAAGCCCGGTTTCAGTGGGTATCGGCTCCGTGCAGAAATTCACGACACTGGCAGCTGGTGGAAGGACACGGATCATGGTGGATCTTTCCAAACTGGCTACCTATGATTACCAGTCCGGGAATGGTCAGGTTGTACTGTCTATTGCCGGAACTGGCGCAGGCTCCACTGCACCAAGTCATAGTGGAAGTGCAAAATATACAGTCGAAAATGTGGATTTCCGACGGGGTGATGATGGTCAGAGCAAAGTGATCATTAGCCTGGATCAGGATAGTGCAAATATTTCAGTTAATTCACGTGAAGGTGGTTTATCCGTAGATGTTTTTGATACCAATCTACCCGATGCGTTGGATCAACGTCTTGATGTTATTGATTTTGCCACACCGGTACAGATCATTGACTCTGGTGAGAAAGGCAACGGTGTACGACTGGAACTGGAAATATCCGGCCTCTACGAGCACATGGCTTATCAATCAGGAAACGACTGGATTGTCGAAGTTTCGAAACTGGAGGCAACTGCTATTGGTGCGTCCGAGGAAATCCTTGAATTTTATGAAGAAAAGGAATATGAAGGCGCGAGGGTGACCTTTAACTTCCAGGATATCCCGGTACGTTCTGTATTGCAGCTAATCGCCGATGTGTCCGATCTCAATATCGTGGTTGCTGATAATGTTGGCGGAAACCTGACCCTCAGGCTTACCAATGTACCCTGGGACCAGGCGCTGGATATCGTGCTCGATGCGCGTAACCTTGATATGCGTGAAAATGGAAATGTTATCTGGATTGCACCCACGGCGGATATTGCTGCCCGTGAGCAACAGTTATTACAGGCCATGCAGGATCGTAAAGAACTGGAGCCGTTGGCGACTGCATTAATCAGCGTAAGTTACGCCTCAGCCGAAGACCTGCAGACCCTGATCAACGAAGCATCTTCCGGTGACACCGGGGATGCCGGATTGTTATCCGACCGCGGTTCCGTCGCCATTGATACGCGGACTAACACCTTGATGATCACAGACACACCGGACAGGATCCAAGCGATTCAAAAACTGGTGCTGGATCTTGACCGACCGGTCAGGCAGGTACAGATCGAGTCGCGTATCGTGATTGCCAACAGTGATTTTGGTCATGCGCTGGGTGTTCGTTTCGGTGTTACTGCCCTGCACAACAAGAGAAATATCCTCGCGATTGCCGGCGATGGTGTGGGTGCTGATATGCTCAACCCGGCCACCAACCCGAGGGATGATGGTCTGCTTGATGTGCCTGGTATCCCCGATCGCTATAACGTCAATCTTCCGGTAGCAGACAGCAATGCCGGCTCCATCGGCCTGTCATTCCTGGCAGGTAGTGTCATGCTGGATCTTGAACTCACGGCGCTGGAAGCAGAGGGTGATGGCGAGGTCATCTCCACGCCAAGAATTGTTACTGCCAATCAGTCTGAAGCATTTATTCAACAGGGTGTGGAAATTCCTTATGAACAGGCAGCATCTTCCGGTGCAACGGCTGTTCAATTCAAGGAAGCCGTACTCGAGTTGCGTGTTACCCCATTGATTACGCCTGATAACCGCGTACAGCTTGAACTCGAAATCAAGCAGGATACGGTTGGTGAGATTTACCAGACAGGTCGAGGCGGATCGGTGCCTTCAATCGATACACGTGAACTGAGTACATCAGTACTGGTGAATAATGGTGAAACGGTCGTGCTGGGTGGGATTTTTCAGGACGAGCGTCAAAGACAGGAAGACAGGGTTCCTTACCTGAGTAGCATACCGGGTCTTGGTCACCTGTTTAAGCGTCGTGCTAATTCGACCAAGAAACGTGAATTGCTGATATTTGTGACGCCGACCATCGTGGAAGATCGCCCGGTAGTCAATTAGTAGTTTGACATAGTTTTCTCAAAAGCCCGGGCATAGCCCGGGCTTTTTTGTTGAGTATAAGATAATGAATACAATACCTTTCTCCAGTGCCTGTGAAAGAAACCAGCAGCCCATTCTTGATCAATTACGGGATTTCTTTCCACAACAGGGAACGGTGCTTGAGGTCGGATCCGGAACAGGACAGCATGCTGAATTTTTTACCCGGAACCTGCAGGGTCTGCTGTGGCAGCCCAGTGACAGGCTGGAAAATCTGAAAGGGCTTGAAGCCCGTTTCTCCGCAGAAGGCAATCAACGAATTTTAGCCCCGTTGAAGCTGGACGTGATGAGTGATCCCTGGCCCGGATGTTCCTATGAGGCGGCATATTCCGCCAATACGGCACATATCATGCCCTGGGATGCGGTAGTTGCCATGTTTACCGGTCTGGCCGCGCGCCTGGTCGCGGGTGCCAGGTTTTGTCTTTATGGCCCATTCAACATCGATAACCGTTTTACATCTGAAAGCAATGCGCAATTTGATGCCGGGTTACGTGCCCGGGACGCACAGATGGGTATTCGAGACATGGCAGCGGTTGAATCCCTTGCAAATCTTCATCAAATGGAACTTGAGCATAAGCACACGATGCCGGCAAATAACTTTTTGCTGGTATTTAAAAAACTATAACAGTTCTTTTTGCCGGGTCAGATGAAGTAGTTTGCCATTTCGCGCATCCCGTTTGAACCCGTCCGGAAACTCGATAACCGCCAGGGTGCCTGGAGACATGTTCTGAATGCCGTCAAGTTGACCCTGAGGCAATACGCCGGTCAGCATATTCTGGCACCCGGGGTTATGTCCGACCAACAACAAGCGTTCGCTATAGCTGAATGCATCCTCCGTCAGGGTTAAAAGCATGTCCAAAGAGGCACCATACACCGAATCAACATAGTCGGTGTTTGACAGCAAGAGCGGCCATTGTGCAAGCAGTGGGGCAAGTGTTTGCCGGGTACGCTTCGCCGGTGAACACAAAATGGTATCCGGGGGCCGCAATGTCTCCAGAGCCCAGTCGGACACAGTCTGCGCAAGGTGTTTACCTTTGGGACTTAATGACCGGGAAAAATCATTACCCAGCGGGCTCCAGGGCTCTGCCGTGGCATGGCGTAATAAATAAAGCAGGTGTTTCATCATCGGCATATAATACTGGGCTCTTCAACCACTTCTCCAGCAGAAATTGAATTAAGGAACAGACCTATGAAAGAAGGCACTGCTCGCACGGTCATTTATCGCAAGGACTATATGGCCTACCCGTGGGAAGTGGATCAACTGGATTTGCATTTTGAAATTGGCAGCGAGACCACCATAGTCCGTGCGGAAATGGAGTTCCTGCTAAAAGATGAGGATGGTGCCCCGCAGGATATAGTTTTGAATGGCAGCGACCTTGAGTTGGTGTCGATGACCTTAAATGGCCGTGATCTGACCACGGCGGACTATGTCATTGAAGGTGAAACCTTAACTATTCCCGGTGTGTCGCAGAGCAGCGTGCTGAAGACAGAAGTGAGGATACAACCGGCCAGCAATTCCGCGCTCGAAGGTTTGTATCTCTCCGGTGATTTTCTACTCACCCAGTGTGAGGCACAGGGATTCCGGAAAATCACATGGTTCCCGGACCGTCCGGATGTGATGACCACTTACCGGGTTACGCTGGAGGCTGATCAAACAGCGTTTCCGGTATTGTTGTCAAACGGCAACCAGGTGGGCTCCGGTGAATCAGCCGATGGTCGTCATTGGGTCTGTTGGGAAGATCCATTTCCAAAGCCGTCTTACCTTTTTGCCCTGGTTGCGGGGCAGCTTGCCCTGGTTGAAGACCATTTCATCACCCAAAGCGGGCGTGATGTTACCTTGAGGATATATGTGGAGGCAGAGAACATTGACCGTTGTGAGCATGCCATGGAGTCGCTGATCAACTCCATGCGCTGGGATGAGGAAAGGTTCGATCTGGAGTACGATCTTGACATCTACCACATCGTTGCCACCAATGATTTCAACATGGGGGCGATGGAAAACAAGTCGCTGAATATTTTCAATTCGATATATGTACTGGCACGACCGGATACAGCAACGGATGCCGATTACCAGGGTATTGAAGGTGTTATCGGGCACGAATATTTCCACAACTGGACCGGTAATCGTGTGACCTGCCAGGATTGGTTCCAGCTGACATTGAAAGAAGGCCTCACCGTATTCCGGGACGAGGAATTCTCGGCCGATATGCAATCGCGTGCGGTTAAACGTATAAGGGTTGTTCGCGGCCTGCGAAGCCGGCAGTTCCCCGAAGATGATGGTCCGATGGCGCACCCGATAAGACCGGATCATTATGCTGAGATCAATAACTTCTACACCGCCACCGTCTATCAGAAGGGGGCGACGATTATCCGCATGTATCACACCTTGCTGGGTGAGAGTGGTTTCCAGAAGGGTATGAAACTGTATTTTGAACGGCACGATGGCCAGGCCGTGACCTGTGATGACTTTCTTGCCGCAATGGCAGATGCCAATGACACCAATCTGGATCGTTTCGGACGCTGGTACAGCCAGTCCGGTACTCCACAGGTGTATGTTTCGGATCATTACGATGCCGAGGCTCAAACGTACAGCCTGAAATTGAAGCAGCACACCCCTGCCACACATGATCAGAAAGACAAACAACCCCTGGTATTGCCATTTGCACTCGGTTTGCTTACCGCCAGTGGCGATGAGTTGCCCCTTCAACTTGAGGGCGAGGCAGAAGCGGTGACTGGTACGCGTTTGCTGGTAATGCAGGAAGAACAAGAGGAATTTACCTTTGTTGGAGTTCCCGAGGCTCCGGTGCCTTCCCTGTTCAGGGATTACTCAGCGCCGGTTAAAATCTTCTTCGATTACTCGCCGGAGCAATTGGCCACACTGATCGCATACGACAGTGATGCATATGTGCGTTGGGACGCGGCACAGCGTATGGCAGTGAATGCCATCCTTGAGCAATGTTCACGGCATGCACAAGGCGCGGAAATGAGGCTGGATGCGTCGTTACTCAAAGCATTCCGGGGAATACTGTCAGACAATCAGGCCGACCCGGCCTTGCTGGCTGAGGCTATGACGTTACCGGATGAACAGTATCTCGCAGATCAGATGGAAGTGGTTGATGTAGACGGTATTCATGCCGCAAGGAATTTCATCAAGAAAGAACTGGCCAGAGAACTGGAAGTGCTTTTTTCCGGGCGTTATGCTGCTCTGAACGATGGCCAGCCTTATCAGAAATCGGCTGATGCCATGGCCCGGAGAAGTCTGAAAAATATCTGTATGTCATACTTGCTTGAAATAGATGCGGGTGAGTCACTGGCGGTTGCCCAGCTTGAATCAAGCGATAATATGACGGACACACTGGCCGCCCTGCAAGGACTGGTCCTGATAGATTCACCCACGGCTGAAAAAGCGCTTTCCGAATTTGAAGACAAGTGGCAGACAGATGCCCTGGTGATGGATAAATGGTTCGTCATGCAGGCCGTTAAGCCCGGCAGTGATACCGTGAATAACGTACGGAATTTAATGGATCATTCGGCTTTCAGTATCCAGAATCCCAACAAGGTGCGTGCCTTGATTGGTGTATTTGCAATGTTGAATCCGACCGGGTTCCATGCCGCTGACGGCTCAGGATATGCTTTTCATGCTGATCGTGTGATTGAACTGGATGGATTGAATCCGCAAATTGCTGCCAGGATGGCCTCGGCATTTAACCGTTGGAAACGATATGATGAGGGAAGAAAAGCGCTGATGAAGACGGAATTACAACGCATAGCCTCGGTACCCGATCTATCGGGTGATGTATCCGAAATCGTCAACAGCGCGCTGCGTTAAACTGGTTTTTGTAGCATTTTTATCAAATAACATACGTATTTCAGGATTGAATTCATGTTGGTTGCACATTTTTTTGATTTGATACCCATCTGGGCCCTGCTGATAGGCACTATCCTGGTCATGGTTCTGTTTATTGAATATGGCTTCAGGTTGGGGAAAAACGCCCAGGCCACTGCCAAGAAAGCCCAGACATCGCAGGTGCGGGCTATCATGGGTGCCGGGCTGGGATTGCTGGCTTTCATGCTCGCATTTACTTTCGCCACTGCCCAGACGCATTTTGAAGCAAGGGTACAAAGTCTCGCAGAGGAGGCCCGCATCGCCAGGAATGCGTTCATGCAGGCTGACTTATTGACAGAGCCGCGCAGATCTCAGGCCAAAACTCTCCTGAAGGATTACATTCAATTGCGTAGCGATAGTAGTAAGTTTGGCGGTCCCGATGTTAAAGAGAAGCTTGCTGGGTTACTCCAGGAATCTGAAAAAATTCAGGCTCAACTCTGGTCGATAGCTGCCCAAAGTCATCAACAGACAGGAAAAAAGAAGGCTGATAGTAAGGAGAGTGACCTTTTTATGGTATCGGTATTGGCATTGTCCGATATTCATTACATCAGGGTGCATTCGGCTATCATGAATCGCATCCCGTTCACGATATGGATCACACTTTACCTGATGGCGATATTGTCAATGATCATCATGGGTTATCAGGCCGGTCTCACCGACAGGCGTAGCCCGGTTGCAACCATCACACTGGCTGTGGCCTTTTCAGCTGTCATTATTCTGATCACCGATCTTGATCGGCCGATCATGAGCTTCTTTGAAATCAACAAACAATTACTAGTCGATCTGAGTGAGTACATGGAGGCAGATATGCGCCTGGAGTATTACCCGGGCGACCAGGGTTAGTGCTAACAGAGCCCAGGCTCAGGTAATGGTAAAACTGGTTGTTACAGGGCTTTTCGCAGTTTGTTTAATGGCTTGCGCTTCGCGGGTCGTGGACAGTGCTCCTCCGCTTCAGATAGATGGCCTGGTAATTGAAAACCAGACATTGATGTGGGTTTCCGCGGTCAGGTTGCTGGTGCCGGTAACCGGGAATTTTGTCTCCTGTAGCAATATTTCCCCTGAATCCAGTTGCGCTACCACGTTTCCGGAAACCGACTATACCGGTAACCCGGTTGAAATCACCTGGAGCCAGGGTGGACAAATCCATTCAACAGGCCAGTTTGTAATACAGCTTCCGGATGACCTGGAAGAGGACCGGCCGGCACTGGTTCGTATTGTTATCGCTGGCCCAGGCTCAGCCGGTGCCATCATTGTTCAACGCCCCGAATAACTAAAGTATCAACCCTTCTTCAGAGCCTTCAGAAATAATTGACGTTCCAGGTCAGCGTCGATGCGTGTCGGGAATTTAACCGGAAGACGCAGCTCGGAACTGAAAGTGATATTAAACTGATAACCCTCCTCGTTATCCGCCTCAAAAACCCGGCTAACCAGCGCTACCTTGTCCAGGACTATTGCAAATCCCTGTAGTTCATAAATGGCCTTGCTCATAGATCATTCTCCTTGTGCTGATTTCAGCTTAGATTAATTGTACCTTGATGACTGACCGGCCAAAGGCAGAATTGCTTGCGGCCATTGTTCAGCAAATGTTCACCTGAAAGCTGTTATCCTTATCACGAGGACACCATCCTGCCGTTTTTCCGGTGTTGGAGTATGTATGAAAAAGCTGCTGATTCTGCCATTTCTCGTTTTATTGACGGGCTGTGTGACGTATTACTATCCGCAGACGGCGCTGAAAGACGGTGTTTATTATGCCGAAGATGATCCGTCCTATGTCATAAACTCAGGTGCCGCTTACTACCCCTGGCATTCACTTGATTATTTCTACCTGGGCTATCACTCCTACCCCTGGTATGCCTCTTACTATTACTACCCTTACTATCCTCCATATTACCCATACTATCCCGCCTGGCGGCCCTGGCACGGCCACTGTTCTCACTACGGTGGTTGTTACGGTAACTACAGAAACTATCGGGGCATCGGACGGGACCACTATGTCGGGACTGGAAACAATGATGGCGGCAGCCACAGTGATAAGCGCGGGTACGGCAGTGAACTCCCTGTCTACTACCATAGCAGGCAGGCTGGCGGCGATGTTCGGTACCGTTCAGGTGCAAAGGAAACTCGCTCCCGTACCGGCCCGGTTGAAACAAGCCGGTCTTCAAAGGGTATTACCATCAACGCACAACCGCCACAGCATAGCACCAGCTCGCGTCAGACCAGGTCGGCCCCGCCTGCCGGAAGCAACAGCCGGTCGCATTCAAGACCACCGCCTTCGGCATCATCATTCAGGTCACGGGGGACCAGTCCGGGCAAATCATCACCGCCTGAGTATCTTGACTAGCGCTCTTTCAACATGCTGATCGCGTGACCGCGCCCAGCTTAAGCCCACGCTGTGGTTTGCAAAGCATTGGCCAATAAATTACATTTTTCTTTGATATTCAGTACAATGCGCGGTTCCTGATTTATACGTAAAGTGCAATTGTGAAGCAAGCGAATACATTTGATGTCATTGTGATCGGTGGTGGTCACGCCGGTACTGAAGCTGCATTGGCATCAGCCCGCAGTGGCGCGTCCACTTTATTACTGACGCACAGCATCGAAACGATCGGACAGATGAGCTGCAACCCGGCTATCGGCGGGATAGGCAAAGGCCATCTGGTCAGGGAAATTGATGCCCTGGGTGGTGTCATGGCAAGCGCTGCCGATGCAGCGGGCATCCAGTTCCGTACTCTGAACTCGAGCAAGGGCCCTGCGGTTCGCGCCACGCGCGCGCAATGTGACCGCAATCTATATCGTGCATATATACGCAAGGTTGTTGAGAACCAGCCCAACCTGAGCATGTTCCAAAACGCCGTGGATGACCTGTTGCTGGAAGGTGACCGGATTATGGGCTGCCGCACCAGTATGGGGCTGGAGTTCCATGCGCCCGCCATCGTCTTGACCACCGGTACATTTCTTGGCGGCAAGATTCACGTTGGCGAAAGTCAGAGCGCCGGTGGCCGGGCTGGTGATCCACCATCCATTTCGCTGGCTAAACGCCTACGCGAATTGCCGTTTGATGTAGGTCGGTTGAAGACCGGCACACCGCCGCGTATCGATGGTAAGAGTGTGGACTTTACCTATATGCAAAAACAGCCAGGGGATGAACCGCGACCGGTGTTCTCTTTTATGGGTTCAGCGGAAGACCAGCCACAACAGGTGAACTGCTGGATCACGCATACAACTGAAGAAACCCACGAGATCATCCGCTCAGCTCTGCATCGTTCACCCATGTATTCGGGGACGATCGCTGGGGTTGGACCACGATATTGCCCGTCCATTGAAGATAAAATCATACGTTTTGCAGAGCGGAACAGCCACCAGATATTTGTTGAGCCAGAGGGTCTCAGCACCCGGGAGCTTTACCCGAATGGCATATCTACCAGCCTTCCCTACGATGTACAGATGGCTTTTGTCCATAGCATCCCCGGTTTTGAATATGCGCATATCACACGACCGGGCTACGCCATTGAATATGATTTCTTTGATCCCCGAGGCCTGAAGTTCAGCCTTGAAACCAAACCTGTCCAAGGCCTGTTCTTTG
>Ga0190293_1000181_pt1 | contig 22234 bp, 23 predicted proteins | sample 48693001_MG_FD_161671 | JGI IMG/M metagenome (GOLD analysis project Ga0190293, IMG submission 161671) | Hydrothermal vent microbial mat bacterial communities from Southern Trench, Guaymas Basin, Mexico - 4869-30-0-1_MG | ecosystem: Environmental > Aquatic > Marine > Hydrothermal vents >...
ACCAGCCTCTATCGTTCTCAGGACCGACGAGGATCATCCCGAAGGTGAAGCCTTCTCCCGATGCGGGTGCCATGGTTGTGGCCGTGGCCTCATCACCAGCAACAGTTGTGGCGGTCGTATCACCACCAGCAACAGTTGTGGCGGTCGCGTCACCACCAGCAACAGTTGTGGCGGTCGTATCACCACCAGCAGCAGTCGTAGTTGTCGCGTCATCGCTCGAACTCGAACACGCTGCTGCAACCAGTGCAAGCACCGCGATCAACACGAGCAAACGAATGGTCCGTTTACCTCTCGCCATCTGTGTCTCCTTCGTTTCTGAATGTCCTACCAGCGCAGATTCGGTTCCGCGTGACCGGCGTCGTATGCCAGCCCTCAAAGGATAGAGGTAGATCCCCGCCGACACCAGACGACCCGAGTTTCGCTTCCACATCCACAGGAGTTCGCAAGCCCCCCGTCGTTACCCTCCCTCGAATGGATATCGTCTTCGTACGCCACGGACAGCCTCAATGGGCAGTCGAAGGCCTCACCCAACCGAACCCCTTCCTCACTGATAAGGGCGAACAACAGGCTCAACTCGCAGCCATTCGTCTCGGATCCGATCGGAAGCCCGCAACCGAACTGATCGTGTCGCCAGCCATCCGATCCCAGCAAACAGCAACCCCCATCGCCGAGTCGACAGGGCTCACACCTGTGACGATCGAGAACCTCGTCGAGGTCAAGATGCCGAACTGGGAAGGTGTATCAGAGGAAGCTGTCGTTGAGATCTTCAAGAACTCGAAGGACCGCACCCCAGAAGAGTGGTGGGAAGGCCTGCCAGGTGGCGAATCGTTCCGCACGTTCCACAACCGCGTCACCGGTGCTCTCGACCTCCTGCTCGCGCAACGAGGAGTGGTCCGTGACACAGACGACCCGCGACTGTGGCATTTCGATGATGACCCGGGGAGGATCGTCATCGTCGCTCACGGTGGCACCAACTCCGTGTGCCTCACGCATCTGCTCGGCATTCCCCCTGCACCGTGGGAGTGGGAGAAATTCGTCCTGTTCCATGGATCGTTCGCACGGGTCAAGATGATCCCTCTAGCCGGTGCCTACGTTCCCAGCCTGCGCACCTTCAACGACCAGGATCACATACCGATGGACGTAAGGTCGAGGTAAGCAGGGAGTTCACAGTTCACAGTTCACAGTTCACAGACGGAATAGGTTCACACCGGAACCGCGGGGGTATTCCAACCAGGCGTGAGAAGTGATACAAATGGAGCCATGCAAGACTTTCGCAAACTTACAGTATGGCAATCTTCGATGGATCTGGCTCGAGGCTGCTACCTAACCACGAGGTCCTTCCCCCGTGGCGAGAGGTTTGGGTTGACTGATCAGATTCGACGGTCTGCCGTGTCTGTTCCGAGCAATATCGCGGAGGGATCCGGACGTGGGACCAAGAAGGAGTTCGTCCGTTTTCTGCGGATCGCGTATGGCTCTGCATGCGAACTCGGAACACAGCTAGAAATCTCCCGCCAGGCGGGCATCGGCGACGCGAGCGACCTTGCCGATCTGTTGATCTCTGTCGAGGACACCCGACGGATGCTATCGGCCCTTATCGCCAGCGTGAACTCCCGCGTTTCGACCACCTAGTAGGCAGATTGCGGATGACTTCCAACTGTTCACTGTGAACTCATCTCCCGTACCTGCGCTCGCGGAGGGTGAAGTCGCGCATGGCGCGGAGGAAGTCGACGCGGCGGAAGGCTGGCCAGTAGACATCGACGAACGAGTATTCGGCATAGGCTGCCTGCCAGAGCAGGAACCCGGAGAGGCGTGCCTCACCTGAGGTGCGAAGTACGAGATCGGGATCAGGGAGATCGGAGGCGTACATCCGAGCTGACATGGCGTCTCTGTCGATGTGCTCAGCCATTGTCTCAGCTTCAACTCCATCATCAGCGAGATCGTTGATGAGATCCTTGACGGCATCCACGATCTCCTGTCTTCCCCCGTAGGCAAGAGCGATCGTGACCCTCCGTGGCCCGGCCGAGCATTGTTCCTCCAGCGTCTTGGCAGCCTCAACAAGATCGGCAGGCAGGAGGTCGAGACTTCCAATGAACTTGACCTTGACACCGACGCCCGCTGGCGACTGCGGTATGCGTTTGAACAGGTCGATGAGAACGTTGTAGTACGGAGTCAACTCCTCGTCGGACCTCTGCAGATTCTCGGTGGACAGCAGCCAACAGGTGACAGCTTGTATCTCAAGCTCAGACGTCCATTCCAGGAACTCCTCGAACTTGGCCATCCCCACCCTGTACGAAGCTTCGTAGTCCGGAAGTCCCTCAGCCCTGGCATATCGGCGGTGCCCGTCGTGGATCACCCCGATGTGCTTCGGCAACGCGTCACGGTTGAGTTGTGACAACAGCCGCTCCTCGTACACGCGGTACAAGGGGCGAACAGCTCGCTGTTTCAGGGACACACCTGTCTCCATTGGATCGACTGGGTTGACGACGTCCCAAGCCTAGGCGGCCACGTCCTCAACGGGCTTGTGGATAGCTGAGCAGCCCTGTACGCTGCCCATCGATGGCTGAACAGCGGTGGACCCTCGGCAAGATGCAGAACCCCGTACGCGGGTTCCTCCACGGCGCGTCTGCGATCGTTGCGGTGTTCGGCACCATCCTTCTTGCACTGAGCTCCCCCAACTGGGGCATCCGCACGGGGGCGATCATCTTCGGCCTTGCCATGGTGGCTCTCTACAGCACAAGTTCGATCTACCACGCCATCCCGTGGCGACTCAAGTGGAAACAGCGCATGCAACGGCTCGACCACTCGATGATCCTCGTCCTCATCGCTGGCACCTACACACCGATCACCATTGCTGTCCTTGATGGGGCCGCTATGTGGTTGGTGCTCACCCTGGTGTGGGGTACGGTCGCCGTCGGAGCCATCCAGCACTCCGTGTTCCCCAGAGACAAACAGACCTTCTCGATGATCCTCGCGATTTCGATGGGCTGGCTCGGCGTGTTCCTCGCCTGGAGTTTCTTCCAGGAACTTGGCTTGCTCGCCTCAGCCCTTGCATTGGCCGGCGGGTTGATCTACTCGATTGGAATGGTGCTACTCATCACGAACCGGCCGAAACTCTGGCCGCAGGTATTCTCGTACCACGAGGTCTTCCACGTGATGGTTGTCACCGCAACGTCGGTCCACTTCGTGATGGTGTGGCGGTACGTATTGCCTGCCGGGGTCTAGCTCACACGTGTGCTGAGCCAGGCATGACAGGGCCAGGGACGCGAAGCAGGAGGAGGCGGCCTTCCTCATAGCCGCCGTTGTGGAACCCGTACGTTTCACCCTTGTCGATGTGTAGCACATCGCCTCTCGTGAGGTGAACAACATCACCCTCGACGGTGAATTCAATGTCTCCCTGAAGGCAGAGATAGATGCGGTGATCCTTGATCGACACCCGTGAAGGGCGGTCCACACCGATCGGCACGAGCACCTCAGCGAACGATGCGAGGTCAAACGCATCGGGGGTGAGTTCTCTCAGTTCGAAGTCACCGAACTCAAAGGTGGGCACATCTGCATAACGTTTGAATTCCATGGGAGGAAGGGTAGACAGTTCACAGTTCACAGTTCACAGCAGGAGACGGTATTCGCCGACGCGGTAACGACCTGGGGCGGTTTCCGACTGTGAGCTGTGAACTGTCGACTGTGAACTCGTCAAGCAACGAAGACCCGTGGGAGCAGATTCTGTCACACCCTCTTGATACGTTATGGGTATGGAAACAATGCACCTTGTTCAGACACCACACACCACCGACCTCATGTCCCTGTCGGACCCCGACCTCGAGGCGTTCTTCGCTTCTGCTGGCTTGACCGTAGAGGTGGTCACTCACTGCAACACCGTCGGGTGTTCCGTGTGCTTCGCCGCAGCGACAGCCCGCGCTGCGTAGCGAGGTCTGGAACTCCCAGGCATCAGCGATCGAGGAAGGCCTCGAGTTGCTCGATTTGTGTGGTCACGGACTGCATCGAACCGCCACCCTGGGTCTTGCGGAAGTCGATAGACCGGACAGGGTCGACACGATCGATATCTTCGGGTGTGAACCTGCCGTCGGTAGTGACCAGTTCATCCGGTGTGAGATCGTCGAAGCTGCGGCCGTCGGTGACCAGGCCAGATACGAGGCGACCAACGACGTGGTGAGCCTCGCGGAACGGGACTCCACGCTCCACCAGAACCTCCGCGAGGTCAAGAGCTGTCACCCAGCCAGACGGTGTCGGTGGGTGGAAGTCGGCCGTTGCGACCATGCCCCCAAGGGCATCGAGTGCTCCAGCAAGGGAGTCATCTGCATGGAACGCCAACCGCTTGTCCTCCTGGAGATCACGGTTGTAGGTCATCGGTAGCCCCTTCTGGAGAGCCGTGATCGCCGTGAGATCCCCTATGACGCTCGACGCCTTCCCGCGAACGAGTTCCGCGATATCCGCGTTCTTCTTGTGAGGCATCGCCGAAGAACCCGTCGTGTACGCATCAGAGAACGTCACCCAGTTGAACTCCGTCGAGCACCACAGGATCAACTCCTCAGACAAGCGTGACAGGTGCAGCATCGACTGCGTGACACACCACACGAACTCCGCAGCGAAATCTCGCGATCCGACCGCATCCATCGAGTTCGTAAAGACACCGTTCATGCCGAGATAGCGTGCCGAGGCCACCGGATCGAGCGGAAGCGAAGAACCGCCAGATGCCCCTGCACCAAGGGGAGACACATCGAGTCTGACCACGGCATCGTTGAAGCGATCGACGTCGCGCTTGAGCATCCATGCGTACGAGAGGAGATGATGCGCCAGCGGGACCGCCTGTGCCTGCTGGACATGCGTGTAGCTCGGAATGACCGTGTCACCGGCCAGCTTCGCCTGGTCGACCAGGACCGCAATGAACGCTTTGAGCTGATCGATCCTGGCAGCTGTGGCCTCGACAAGATACAGACGGAAGTCGAGTGCGACCTGGTCGTTACGAGACCTGCCAGTGTGGAGCTTGCCTGCAAGATCACCGATCAACTCTCCAAGTCTGCGCTCGACGGCGCTGTGCACGTCCTCATCCGTGTCGAGGAACTCGAAGGAGCCCGAATCTGCCTCGTTGGCGATGGTCTCGAGGCCACCGGTGATCGTCGCGGCCTCGTCGTCGGCCAGCAACCCGACATCCTCAAGCATCGCTACGTGCGCGAGAGAACCCTTGACGTCAACGGACAACAACCGCCGATCCGACGTATCCACGGTGAAGAGCCACAGCGACTCAGCCGGACCCTCTTCGAAACGACCTCCACCCCACAGGGTCATGGGGAGAGCGCCTTCCGCCATCCGCCATCCGCTTTCCGCAGCCCGGCGTATTCCGTATACCGTATTCCGTACACCGTATCAAGAGCCCCCTCTGTCTCGTACCTCGACATCTCCCCCGGACTACTTCCAAGGGAGAAGAAGAACCGTGAACCGCGAACCGTGAGCTTCTTTGGTGCCCCGGACCGCTTCAAAGGGAGAAAAGAGCCTCTCCTTCCAACCGTCAACTGTGAACCGTGAACCGTGAGCTTCTTTGGTGCCCCGGACCGCTTCAAAGGGAGAAAAGAGCCTCTCCTTCCAACTGTCAACTGTGAACTGTGAACTGACGACTTCCTCTCCTTACTCACCTTCGCCCAGCCGTTTCTCCGCGAACGTCCGTAGGCGTAGGGACTGGAGGCGTATGAAGCCTTCTGCGTCGCCCTGGTTGTATACGTCGTCAGCCTCGAACGTGACCGTTGCTTCGTCGTAGAGGGCGTGGGTATCAGAGCGCCGTCCGTCGACGGTGGCCTGGCCTTTGTAGAGCTTGAGCCTGGCCTCGCCGGTAACCGATTTCTGAAGATCATCCATGAAGTGTTGCAGGGCTTCGCGTTCAGGTGCGAACCAGAACCCGTTGTACACCATCTCCGCGTACTTGTTCGACAGCTCATCACGAAGATGGACGACCTCACGGTCGAGAGTCAGGGACTCCACAGCGCGGTGGGCGTGATACATGAGGGTGCCTCCGGGCGTTTCGTACACACCACGGCTCTTCATACCCACGAATCGGTTCTCAACGATGTCGACCCTTCCGATGCCGTGCCTTCCTCCGATCTCGTTGAGCGTCAGAAGTAGCTCGACCGGGGAAAGGCGTACTCCGTTGACCGACACGGGGTCGCCCGCTTCGTAGCCGATCGTGATGAACTCGGGCTCGTCGGGGGCATCCTCAGGATCGACCGTCATCTGGAACATGCCTTTTGGTGGACCGACCCACGGATCCTCGAGCACGCCGCCTTCATAGGAGATGTGCAGCATATTCGCGTCCATCGAGTACGGCATCTCCGGGGTCACCGGAGTCGGGATCCCGTACTTGTCTGCGTACACAAGACAGTCTGCCCTGCCCTTGAGATCCCACTCACGCCAGGGGGCGATCACCTTGATATCGGGTTTGAGGGCGTATGCGGAGAGTTCGAACCTGACCTGGTCATTGCCCTTTCCTGTGGCACCGTGAGCTATCGCATCTGCACCCGTTTCAATAGCGGCACGCACGAGACCCTTCGAGATGACAGGCCTCGCCAGTGAGGTACCCATCAGGTAATAACCCTCATAGAGCGCAGACGTCCTGAACGCAGGGAAGACGTAGTCCTCGACGAACTCCTTGCGCAGGTCTTCCGTGATCGCTTCGATCGCTCCCGTCTCCAGGGCCTTGACCCTGGCCTGTTCGGCCTCTTCACCCTGGCCAACATCAGCCGTGTAGGTGACCACCTCGGCGCCGTATTCCTCCTTGATCCACCGGAGGATCACCGACGTATCCAAGCCACCGCTGTAAGCCAGCACGACCTTCTTAATGTCTCTGCTCATGACTTCTCCATTCCTTGTACTCGCAATGAAATTTCACCAGCACCGATCGCTTCGTCTGCCACGATGAGGATCGTGTCGTCGCCTGCGATAGTTCCCACGATCCCTTCGACCGAAGCCGCATCGATGCGGCTGGCAACGAACTGTGCTGCCCCAGGCGGGACGTGGAGGACAACGAGGTTCCCCGAGATGGCGACGGAGATGACGAACTCGTCGACAGCCTGGAACAGGGCGGCTGTGTGCGCATCGGTGCCATCCGATCCGACCTGGTACACAACGTCGCTGCCATTCTTGACCCGTGCCGCACCGATGGCATCGAGGTCTCTCGACACCGTTGCCTGGGTCACATCAAAGCCGCCAGCGGCCAGCGCCTTACGCAGTTCTGCCTGGCTCGAGACGGGTTCCTCCACGAGGATCGACCTCATGAGTCGTCTGCGGGACTCTGTCTCAGCCCGCATCAGGGGCCTCCGCCGTGATCATCGTGCCGATGCCTTCGGGGGTGAATACCTCGAGGAGCAGAGAATGCTGGATTCTCCCATCGAGGATGTGTGCCGACTGCACCCCTGAATCAACCGAAGCTGCACACGCCTTGAGTTTCGGGAGCATCCCTGCCGAGATCGATCCCGACTCGAGGAGTTCCGTCAACTCGCCCGGTGTGATCTTCGGAATGAGGCTGTTGTGATCGCCCAGATCGCGATACAGACCCTCGACGTCGGTGAGGAACACCAGTTTCGATGCACCTATCGCCGTCGCTAGAGCACCAGCTGCCGTGTCAGCATTGAGGTTGTAGGCCTTGCCGTCCTCGCCCCTGGCGATCGGTGCAATAACCGGGACGTATCCCTGAGCCTGGAGGTTCTCCACGATCGCTGCGTTCACCTCGACGACCTTGCCAACGAAACCGTGCGTTTCGCTATAGGGCTCGGCAACGAAGAGGTTGGCATCGAGGCCTGACACACCAGTGGCAACAGGACCGTGGTTGTTGATGAGACGAACGATGTCGGGGTTGATCTCGCCGACCAGGGTGGACTGGACGACCCTGATCGTTTCGGCATCGGTAATACGGAGGCCCTCGTGAAACTGGGGTTCGATTCCCCTTTGTCCCATCGCTGCGGAGATATGGGGGCCGCCACCGTGCACGATGACCGGCTTGATTCCCACGTAATGCAGCATCGCGACGTCGTCTGCGAAATTCTCTCGAGTTGCCTCATCCACCATTGCGGACCCGCCGTACTTGATAACGACCGTTGTGCCCCTGAACCGTCTGATGAATGGAAGCGCCTCTGAGAGGATCGAAGCCTTCCCCATCGTCTTTGCGATGCGGGGCTTGGCCACCGTCGGCGTCGTGTGACCGGTGCTCATGGCATCCATCCTTCTGCTGGTAGACCCGTTGATTCTTCGAAGCCGAACATGAGATTCGCGCACTGGACTGCCTGACCCGCAGCGCCCTTCACAAGATTGTCGATCGCAGAGACAATCACGAGTGTGTTCGTCCGTGTATCGAGATGGAACGATGCGAGCAGGTTGTTCGAGCCGACGACCCACCTCGTGTGGGGAGGTTCTACGACTCGTCTCACGAACACGCTGGCCTCGTAGACAGAATCGAAGGCTGTTTCCACGTCGTGGAGAGTTGTGCCTGGTGTCGGTGTTGCATAAACGGTGGAGAGGATTCCCCGTTGCATAGGGACGAGGTGTGGCGTGAAGAGAACTGATACGTCGGAGTCAACGAACGTATCGAGTACCCGCTCCATCTCGGGCCTGTGTCGATGTTCCAGAACCTTGTATGCGGCAACCGATTCATCGATGACACCGAACCGAAGGGCTTCCGAGGATGACCTCCCTGCGCCTGAGGCGCCAGTCATTGAGTCTGCAATGATCCCGTCTGGCTCAATAAGGCCGTCGGTGAGGAGAGGGGCAAGAGGAACAACAACGGATGTCGGATAACACCCTGGCGCAGCAACACGATCTGACGATGCTATCTCCTCGCCGAACAGCTCTGGGATACCGTATGCCCATGATCCGAGCTGCTCTGGGAACGGGTGGTCCACCCCGTACGCATCGAGATACCGCTGTGCTGTATCGAGGCGGAAATCACTCCCAAGATCAACGATCTTCGATCCGGAACCGAGAATAGCCATGGCGGGTTCAGCAGATGCTCCATGTGGCAAGGCCATGAATACAACGTCCGCAGAGCCAACCTTGTCAGGATCGAACGTCCTGAGAATCCGCTCGCCTCCGCTGAGTTGAGGATGAACTGAGGAGAGGGTCTTACCTGCGCTCGTGTTGGCACCGAGGAACACAACCTCGAACCCGATGTGGTTGTCGAGGAACCTGATGAGTTCCCCTCCCGCATACCCTGATGCCCCAAGAACTGCTGCTGTGTACATGCTCCGCCTTCGCTGAAGCCACGACTATACGCATATGCATGTGTGTATGCACTATCGGGTTCTCTCACCCCACGTAACGAAGAGGGGGCGTACCGTGCGGTACGCCCCCTTTCGCTGTGTCTCAATGTCCCCTCTAGAGGAACGACGGCCGCGAGCGCCTGTCTGGAACGACAGAGACCGTGTCGGAATTGCCGAGGTGGTCCGTTCCTGTCACCGTGAGCGTGAACTTGTTGCTCTTGATGAACAACTGTCCTCCAATAGTCCACGACTCCACTGGTCCTCGTGCACGCACCAGTCCAACGACCTGCCCGTCAGCGACGGGAACTCCGTTGATGTCTCCATCACATGCCGGAGCGGGGTCGCCCGCGTCGGTACAGGTGAAGTTCGCCTGGTGGTAGAAGTCAACCAACCTCAGGAGATCGGCAGTGATATCGGGTGCCGAGCGGTCAAGTTCGAGGCCAACGATGACCGGGTCGTGGTCAGACGCCCTGAACGCGTTCGGCTCGTAGAGCGCCTGCTGTGGTGGCTGCTTGAAGTCGAGGTTGTAGTCCAGGATGTCAGGCTCATCTGCATTGATGTGCCACACCGTCGTACCCGTCACGGCAGACTCGAGTGCAGCATTCGCCATGGCATAGTCGAGGTAGCCCCACTGTCCAGAGAACACGTACGAGTACGCAAGTTCACCGAGCGCATCTGCGATGAGGTCCGTATAGCCCCCATCGACGATCGCATCGATTGGGTCTTCCTTGTCATAGGAGTTGAGGTCGCCGATGATGAGCACATCGTCCTCACCTGCTCCTGTTGCGTCTGCCGCCAACCAGTCGACGAGTGCCTCTGCCGCAGATGTCCTGGTCAGGTTGCAGTTTCCTGCACCGTCACCCAGATCGGGATCTCCGAGGCTGTCACAGTTAGAGCCCTTCGACTTGAAGTGATTGACAGCCACCGTCACCGACTCACCGTTGGTAAGTTGGGTGAACGTCTGGGCAAGAGCAGGCCTGTTCTTGTCGTCGTTGAAATCGGGATCAACGGAACTGTCAAGAACCGCGTATGCACCGTTGAGCGACACCGTCGCCGGTTTGTAGATGAACGCAACCTTGATCGCATCATCGCCGATCGCTCCCGTCTCCACTGCTGCATAGGTGCCTGCACCGAGGAGGCCGTTGATCCCGGACACGAGGTCCGTGATCGGTTCGTCGATGCCTCCATCAACGAAGTTCTCGATCTCCATGAGGCCCACAACGTCGGCGTTGATCTCAGCGATCGCTGCGATGATCTTCGTCCTCTGCCTCTCGAACTCTTCAGGAGAGTCCGCACCGCGACACCCTGAATTCTGATCAGGCCCACAGATCGACCCACTGTCGTCGATGGTCGTGAAGTAGTTGAGCACGTTGAAAGCCGTCACGCTCAATGATCCACCAACAGCATCTGGACTCGCCTGACGTGGGTTCAATGACGTGTAGTCAGCACCCTGGGTCGGCTGGATTCGGTATTGGCCGAAGCCGTAACTGATAACACCCGTCGTGTTCTCAACGATGTCGCCGCCACGGAACAGATTGTCCAGATCGAACACCGCACCATTCGGGTGGATCGCTGGATCCGGATTCTGAGATGTACGGTTGTCATCCAGTGTTATCCGACCAAGCGCATTCACAGCGGCCAGATCGGCTTGGTCTGTGGAACCAGGGTCATACACCGCCGTAGGTGTCGGAGGACGTCCGACTGTCAGCACGATCTCTCCGAACCGGTCGAAGTTGAAGTACTCCGAGATCGTCAACGGCTGTGGGACCGTGATGTACATGCCCTCGTACCACTCTGGCTGGTCGAGATCGATGAACGGCAGGGCCATAATGGTCGCTGTGACGGATGCGGACCCGGTAACCACGACATCAACGATGTCAGTGATCTGGGTCTCTCCGAAGAACTCGACAACCGTGCCTTCGACCTTGACTATGTCGCCGACGTTCACCTCAACAGTGTTACTTCCGTCAAAGATGAATACGCCCTCTGAGGTTGCTGGATCTGCGTCGTGGTCAGCGTCCTCTTCTTGCATGAACCATCCGTTGAAGTCTCCATCCTGCTGGTCGGAGGTGACCACACCCTCAACGATGACCTGCTGGCCCTCGAGTGGGCTGGAAAGCCCTGGGCCTTGCACGTCATGGATCTTCTCTTCGGTAGCCACAGGGGGCGGTGTGGGTTCGGTGTTCAACAGGCCGGGACTGTCCTCCGCAGGGCCGGTCCAGATACCAGAGAGCACCTGAAGGGACTGACCAGCAGGTGTACTCGAAGACTCCGAAACACCAATGTCGGTGCTCAACATGCCATCGGCAGGACCACCAACCGCGGTGAAATCGCCCTCATATGACAGGAACTCGACAACAACACCGCCATCATCGACCAACGCAAGCCCGTCAGGGGCACCGTTCTGGATCGAAGACGGATAGAACGCAACAGCACCCTGGGACCCATCCTCATCCGGGATCGTGGTCGTGATGTCGATCGTGTCATACGGCGCTCCACCATTGCCGTTGTACAGAACAACAGACCACCCCGTCAGATCTCCACCCTTGTCACCAGTCACCTCAAAGAACTCACCAACATCGCTGCCATCGTTGTCGTAATGCAACTCAGACAGGAACACTCCTGTCGCAGGTGCAGCAGACGCGGCAGCCAGCGGCATCAGAGCGAACACCATCGCCAGCACAGCTAGTAGGGACCATCTTGAACGCGATCGTTTCACAACATCCTCCTGATGCTTCGAGAAGCCTGTTCACAAAGGCTAGAAATTGGGAGCGCCAGATTCCGAGATCGCAACGACGACGGCCGCGACACATCTGTCAATGCATAAGCAACACCGTTCGGCACCTCGATACCCCCTCTTACTCCCTTGAAGCCACGCTAGCAGGCACGAGAGCACATCGCACGGGCGACGGAGAACAGTCGGCTCTTCCCAACTCCATTGATGACGCTAGGCCTGCTCAGCTGTGTTCTGTGTTCTGTGCTCTTCAATCTGACGGCTGTCCCGCCACTCATCCAACAGGACGTACGCCTCATCAGGTGTATACGGGCCTTCATCTATCCGGTGTTCGAGCAGCATCTTCATGATCACTCCAACTTCGCGGCCAGGCTCGATTCCGAGATACTCCATCACGTCGTTGCCGTCGATGGGAGCGCGCAGTTTGTCGAGCTCTTCCTTCTCTCTCAGCTCAGCGATCCTCACTTCGAGATCATCTAGCCTGTTCGAGATCGTGCGTGCCCTGCGTTTGTTCGCCGTCGTCACATCGGATCGCACGAGGTTGTTGAGATCGTCGAGGAGTGGGCCGGCATCTCTGACATATCGTCGTACCGCCGAGTCTGTCCACCCCATCTTGAACGTGTGGGGCCGCATGTGGAGAAAGACGAGTTGGGACACATCGTCGGTCACATCCTTTGGATACCGCAGCGCCTTCATCCGTTTGCGGGCCATTCTCGCACCGACAACCTCGTGGTGGTGGAACGTGACGCCTCCTTTGCCGAATTCCCTTGTTGCGGGTTTCCCGATGTCATGGAACAGGGCAGCGAGACGAAGCCTCAGCCTCGGCTCCGTCTTGCCGACAACGGCGATCGAATGAGCGAGCACATCCTTGTGCCTGTGCACTGGATCCTGCTCGACGGCAAGTGCAGGGATCTCAGGGATGAACTCATCAGCGAGCCCGGATTCCACGAGCGCCTCCAGGGCCTCGACAACGAACGGGCCGACCAGAAGCTTGTCGAGTTCCGTCCTGATGCGCTCAGGAGAGATAATCTCAAGACGTCCCCTCATCTCCGTCACAGCGTCGAGAGCGCGGGTGGTCGGCTCGAAACCGAGTGTCGACATGAAGCGGAACAGGCGCAGCATACGAAGTGGATCATCACCAAAGGACACCTCGGGACCCTCAGGTGTTCGGAGCTTCTTCGCCACCAGGTCGACGAGTCCCTCGTACGGATCGATCATCTCAGGGAGGTCAACCGTAGACAAGGGGACCTTGAGGGCCATGGCGTTCACGGTGAAATCGCGCCGCGACAAATCCTCTTCGATACTGTCGCTGAAGGTCACAACGGGCTTGCGTGAGTCATCACGGTACATATCAGAACGGAAGGTCGTGATCTCGTACCTTTCGCCGTCGCGAACGAGGCCTATGGTTCCAAAGTCCTTGCCAGCAAGATACGACGAGTGGGCCCAGGGCTCTGCAATCTCGACGATCGCGTCCGGCCGTGCGTTCGTGGTGAAATCGAGGTCGGTTATGGGTCTTCCAAGGAGCGCATCGCGTACTGACCCTCCAACGAGATACAGGTCGGCACCTCTGTCGTGGAACAGCTTTGAGAGAGCCGTGACCTCCTCGGAGAGCACGGATCGGAGACGGTCAGGGATCATCGTTCGACTCTTCCGCGATTTGCCAACTCGTCGGCGTACTCGTTCCAGGTGAATCCGACATGTGCCTTGATCCACACAAGTGAAAGCTCTGGGCGAGCTTTGTACGCTGCGTATGCCTCTTTCACAAGATCCACGTTCTCAACCGGTCCGCTCTTTCTTCGCCAACCACGTTTCTCCCAGCCGGCAGCCCACTCGTTGATGGTTCTGACCGCCAGGTTCGAATCGGAGTAGACGGTGGTCTCTGTGCCCTGTGGCACAAGGTCGACGGCATGGATGAGAGCGCTGAGTTCCATACGGTTGTTGGTGGTCTGTCCTCCGTACCCAAAAGCTTCGCTGATAACGTCACCGTCTACTACATAAACAGCGCCCCATCCGCCCTCGCCCGGGTTCGGGACCGCACTCCCATCTGTGAACACTCCCGTCATGGGGTCTGATGCAGGTGCCGGGGTCTTCTTTGGCCGCTTGGTGGGCACACTCCTGGAGTCCTTGCAGGACATGCAGAGCTTCGGTGTCCAACCGGGGTATCGGTCGAGTATCGGCTGGGTCAAGGAGAAGCCGGCGCCACAGCGGCTACAGGTGAATTCAGGCATAGGGGGAGAATACCGCCATCCGCGGTCCGCCATCCGCGGTCCGCTGTCCGCTCTCAGAAAGAAGACCTGCTCGATGGTGAGTGCCTACCCGGGCGTGTCGCCAACGCGACGAGGAGGATCGAGAACAACTCTTTGCGGCCAGCGGAGAGCGGATGGCGGATGGCGGTCCGCTCCTATTCAATATCCCAGTGCTCCTTTGCGATCTCGACGGTGAGGTCCACGAGACGCTCTGCAGAACCATTAGACATCTCTGGCCATACCGTGTGCTGCTGTGGCCTCAAGATCCCCATGACGGTTGCGACGGGTGCAGTGGCCAGGGCTGTGAGGTCATACCCGCCCTCAAGGAACGAGACGATCCTGTTCCCGGGGACGATCCCTGCCAGGGCACCGGCCATCACTGAGTACGCTGATGTCTCGACACTGAGACCACCAAGAGGATCCCTGACATGTGCGTCGTACCCTGCGCTCACGAGGATCCAATCCGGGGAGAACTGTTTGACAACAGGTACGGCCACTCGTGCGAACGCTGCAAGGAAGTCATCGGAAGACGTACCCGAAGGCAATGCAACGTTGACGGTCATGCCCATCCCCTCGTCGGCTCCAGCCTCTGCGACCCACCCTGTGCCCGGGTAGAACGGGAACTCGTGGAGTGACACGTACAGCACATCAGGCTCGGTCCAGAATGTCCGCTGCGTTCCATTGCCGTGGTGTACATCCCAATCGACGACGGCGACCCTCTGTCCGAGGCTCTTGAGATACGCCGCGGTAACGGCAATGTTGTTGAACAGGCAGAACCCCATCGCAGTGTGGCGCTCAGCATGGTGACCGGGTGGTCTCACGGCAACGAATGCCGTCTCTCCGATTCCCGCCGTGAGATGGTCGACGGCGGCGATACCTGCGCCCGCAGCGTGAAGAGCAGCCTCCCACGAGTCAGGCACCGCAAAGGTGTCCTCGTCGATCATCCCTCCACCCTCGAGGCAGAAGTCGTGAATCTCGTTGATGTAGTCGTGATCGTGGACCCGCTCGAGATCAGGACGCTCCACTCGTGGTGCTACTACTTCGGTGATATCAGGCATCGACCGCCTGAACCCTGAGAGCGTTGCCCGCAGACGATCGCTTCGCTCTGGATGGCCTTCGGGCGACGTGTGGGCAAGCCCAAGATCGTGGGTAACAAGCAGTAGTGACATGGAGAGATTGTCTCATGGAATGGGCACGTCGAGATTCGCAGTAACTTATGGAGAGGGTGAGACGGTTCTTTGGGAGAGACAATGGCGCTCGTAGACATGCCGCATAGAGTATTTCAAAGAGGAGAATGGCCGGGACTGGTGTCGCTTCGCAGGGGGTGGGCACGAGCCGAGGCTCGCCCATGGAATGACACATCCGCCGATGCCTCTCTCCGGCTGATCCGGGGTGGCTCAGGGTTCATAGAAGCATGCACCCACCGGCTTCACACGCTCGGCGCACCGGGAGTGATGTCTCCACCTCTGGCACAGTCAGCACGCAAGCCTTGGGAATCGGCTGGGTTCACGCCGTTCCTCGACCTGGAGCTCTTGCGCCTTGACCTCATCGGGCCAGTCACCCCACCGCAACACCTCGTGGTGAGGGACGAGGACTATGACCTCGACCTGATGCTTGCGGTCGATACCGCCGCTTTCGAGGAGTTCTGGCGCTTCAGCAGGACCGCTCTCGTCGAGTCCCTCCAGGCAACTCCGAAATCAAGCGTCTTCGTGATCAGAGACGGTGACCTCGGAATAACCGGGTATGCGATCGTTGGGTACGGGCACGCAATCTCGTATCTCCAACGGGTAGCTGTTGACCCCAAGTGGCAGGGTTCGGGCATGGGTAGAAGTCTCATCCGGGCGGCTGCCCGCAGTGCCCGCAGACAGGGGTCGAAGGCATTCCTCCTCAACACCCAGTTGGACAATGCCACGGCGTCAGGCTTGTACGAGACCGAGGGTTACGTGCAACTGCCAGATTCGCTCGCCGTGCTCAAGGCCCAGTAGCCATGCCTCCACGATTACCCGATCGCTACCGTCTGAACATCCGCCTCGGCAGTGACGGCGACATCGAAGAATGGCTCGCAAAAGACGACTCGCTCGACAGACCCGTACTCATCAGGTACCTTGCACCAGAGTCATCTACATCGAGACATGATGAATTTCTGTCTGCAGTTCGGGCGGCTGCGGCCCTGACCGAGATACATCTCCAGAGAGTGTTCGCCGCCGCTGGCACATCGGCCTCCGCATACTCCGTTTCCGAGTGGGATGGGGGCGTCACGATTGAGGACCGCCTGCGCGCCGGCGAAGCGCTCCCCGTCGCAGAGTTTCTACCGAACGCCTCCGGACTGTGTCTTGCCCTGGCCAAATTCCACTCCACCGGCGCCGTTCATGGGGCAATAGACACGACGGCCGTCCACTACTCGGCTGCTCACCCTGTGAAGCTCGGCGCATTCGGGAGGGAGCCCCGATGGACGGATCGGGCTGACGACACGAAGGCTCTCGCTGAGGTGCTGCGTGCCGCTATCACGGGCACGCACGACCCTTCGGTCATGCCTTCGACCGTCATCACAGGACTTCATCCCGCGGTTGATACTGCACTCGAGGAAGGGATCGATGGGACACTCGACGCATCCTCGCTTGCATACGCCCTCGCATCGACGATCTACGTTCCTCCGGAGGAACCAGAGCCGCTGCGACCGTGGAAGAGCCTTGCTCTGTTCGTCGCAATCGTGGTGTTGATCGCCGGCCTGGCCGCAATCGGCCTCGCTGCAGACTTCGACCCTGATTCCCCCTTCCTCTACCCCGTTGCTGGAGAGGTCTCAACCCCAACAGTCACATCACCTCCCGCCGCCATCGAGCCTGAAACGTCCGACGCCCTCACGGCGCAGGCCTCGGTATATGACCCTCTCGGTGACGGCACAGAGAGCGATGCGTCTGTTGGAAACGCAACAGACGATGCCCGGTCGACTTCCTGGTCAACGGAGGCATACTCGAGGCCGATCCGTGACATCAAGGACGGCGTGGGCCTGGTCATCGACGTCGACGGCACACCGGGTGCCGTGTTCGTTTCAGGGACCGCGGGAACCACGTTCCTGGTCGGATGGGCTGCCACCATCCCTGACGATCCATCTGAGTGGGAACACATCGGAAGAGGGACCCTCCAGGAGGCACCGGTGGGGATGCAATTGCCAGTGCGCGGTGACGGCATCTGGCGGCTGTGGCTCACGGACCTTCCGGAACAATCCGATGGCTCGTACCGCAGTGAGATATCCAACATTGCCTTCACGTCCTGACGGCCGCTGTCCGCCTTCCGCTGTCCGCCTTCCGCCTTCCGCCTTCCGCCTTCCGCCTTCCGCCTTCCGCCTTCCGCCTTCCGCCTTCCGCGGCGAAAGGTGTTGCGAGTTGCTGGCGGAGAGCGGTGAGCGGTGAGCGGTCCGCGATCCGCGATCCGCGATCTTCAGTACTGCAGTTCGACCTACGCTGGTGTGTAGATGACCGACAGAGCAGACCTCGACATCACGCTGATCGACCGCTACTTGAGCGGCGATATCGACGCTTTCAACGAACTCATGGACGCCCACGAGGGCCGGGTGTTCGCTATCTGTCTTCGCATGTTGAGGGACAGAGAGGCAGCCCTTGACGCAACTCAGGACACCTTTCTGACGGTGTTCCGCAAGGTCGATAGATACAAGGCAACTGCTGCGTTCTCCACATGGCTCTACAGGGTGACGGTCAACACGTGCTACGACTACCTCCGCAAGCAGAAACGGAAACAGGCTGACAGGCTCCCTGAGACCCACGACGTACCGGACCCTGCATCTCTGGACGAGTTCGAAGCCGTCGAAGTACGCCCAGAGATCGAGGCCGCTCTCGCTGATCTGAATCCGGAGTTCAAGGCTGCGATCGTGCTCGTGGATCTCCAGGGCATGTCGATTGAACAGGCAAGCGATACCCTCGAGGTACCCACTGGCACGATAAAGAGTCGGCTCTTTCGCGCCAGAAAGCAACTTTCTCAAAGTCTCGGGAACCTCAGACCCTCGAGCGAGCATCCTATTGAGGACACTGGAGAATCATGAACGACACCGACCTCGACATCATCCTTGCGATCGCCGACGACCGTCTCACCGGTCAGGAGAAACAGGAGGCCATAGAACGCATCGCCGCGGATCCAGAACTGGGTGAAGAACTCGCCGCTCAGATCTCCACGATGGACGATCTCAAGTCGCTGGAACCTGCGCTCATGACGCCTGAGGAGCGAACGGCGCTTCGCTCAAGCCTCGTAGAGCAATTGCATCTCTCACCAGCTGCTCCAGCCGTCGCTACCAAACTACAACGCAGACCCTGGTGGCAACCCGTCCTTGGACTTGCCTCAGCCGCCGCTCTGCTCCTCGCCATCGTTGCCGTTCCCTCTCTGTTCTCGGGTAGCGATGACAGCTCGGCAGATATCGTGGCCATTGAATCCGTTGCAACAACAACCGCTGCTTCCTCAGAGGAACTCGATGATGGCGATGCTGGCTCCTCCTCCACGGAGGCGGCGGCTGCCGACGCAACTGTGTCGACCATCGTCGTGCCCGTGGTCACTGTCGAAGCTGCTCAGGAATTCCTCGCTGCAGCTCCTTTCTCTATCGACACCACAGTGGCGACCATCTCAGACGATGCAGCCGTTTCGGGAGCCGAGGACGAAGCCGCTGAAGACCCCTCCCTCACAGACACACAGTCTGTCGATCTGGTCTCAACGTCCGATCCGATCATCGTCGATGCCGTCCACCTCGAAAACTGTTTGGCTGCTCTGATCGACGATCTTCCCGAGGGAACCCACATGCCAGTGGTCGCGACTCTCGATGATGGAGGAACTATTATCCACTTCGGTCTCGACACCGGCGACGGCGTCGCCTATTCGGTCAGTATCGACCTGGAAACGTGCACGATCACATCACTGAGCCCCTGAGTGGACGCCCACGGTTCGTACGTGGCTAATCTGTTGAATCATGGCTAATCCAAACCCACCGCTGCCGGTACGCATCGCAGACCTTCTCGAGTCGATCGCCACGCGTGTCCGCGAGATGACCGTCGACAGGGCCGCAACAGGGATCACATCAGTGGCCATCGGCGTTATCGCTCTCTTCGCAGGGCTGATCGCCGTCTTCTGGCTGCTCATCGGAATATTTCGTATCCTTGGAACGCTGATGGGTACGGAAACCGCGTACGCCGTGGTCGGCCTCCTTCTGATTCTCGCTGGAGCTCTGGTCTGGTCGCGACGCTATCCACAAGACAGCGAACAAGACCGAACAACCCAACAGGAGTGATCATGGCCGAGAAGGTCCTCATCATCGGCTCAGGGCCCGCAGGGCTCACAGCCGCAATCTATGCAGCGCGAGCTGGCCTCGAACCTCTCATGATCGAGGGAATGGAGCGAGGTGGTCAGCTGATGATCACCACTGACGTCGAGAACTTCCCCGGTTTCCCTGACGGAGTCATGGGGCCTGATCTCATGGACCAGATTCGGAAACAGGCAGAGAGATTCGGAACCCGTATCGTGAGCTCGGATGTCAGCAAGGTCGACTTCTCACAGCGTCCGCACAAGGTGTGGGTTGGCCAGGACCTCTATGAGGCCGATTCCATCATCATCTCGACGGGAGCGTCGGCACGATGGTTGGGTGTCACAGGGGAGGAACGCTTTCGGGGCCTCGGCGTATCGGCTTGCGCCACCTGTGACGGATTCTTCTTCCGTGACAAGGAACTCGTCGTCGTCGGCGGCGGCGATACAGCCATGGAGGAAGCCCTCTTCCTCACGAAATTCGCATCGAAGCTGACGGTCGTACACCGCAGGGACGAATTCCGAGCGTCGACGATCATGGGAGAACGAGTCGTCAATCACCCAAAGATAGATGTCGCATGGAACTCCACGCTCGACGAAGTACTCGGGGACCAGTTCGTGACTGGTGTCGTGTTGAAGGACACGGTCACCGGAGAGACTCGCGAGATGGCAACAGACGGCGTATTCATAGCCATTGGCCACACTCCAAATACCGGAGTGTTCGCTGGCCAGATCGATCTCGACGACACCGGCTACATCATCACGGAGCCTGGAAGGACGGAGACATCTGTCGAGGGTGTCTATGCGGCAGGGGATGTTTCGGACGCCGTGTATCGCCAGGCGATCACAGCGGCTGGAATCGGCTGCCAGGCGGCGCTGGACGCCGAGCGCTGGCTCGAGGCGTAGGAACACAAGGAATCAGTATCCGATCTTCGTGGTTGACACGGAGATCACGAGAGGAAACACATGGGTCAGAACACGACCACAGCCACAGATGCAGACTTCGCATCGATCGTCGCGTCCGACACCCCAACCCTGGTTGATTTCTGGGCAGAATGGTGTGGGCCTTGCAAGATGATGGACGTACCACTCGACGAGCTCGCAGGGGAGAACGCTGGGAAGCTCACTGTCGCCAAGCTCAACGTCGATGAGAATCCTTCAACGATGACGAAGTACTCCGTCATGAGTATTCCCACGCTCATCATCTTCCAAAACGGCGAAGAGAAACGCCGGTTCGTGGGGGCACGAAGCAAGGGCCAGTTGCAGGCCGAACTCGCTGATTACCTGGGTTAGCCCCGAACCCTGCAACGATTCATCTCGTGAGGCTTTTTCATCAGGGTGATCGTGGAGAAGGTGTTCGGGACATCCGGACCAGGCTTGGTGCGCTTGGATACACTACAGATGGCGACGAACCGGGGGTGTTCGGGGAGGCAACACGCCAAGCTGTAGCTGATTTTCAGCGGACCCGCGGGCTTCCTGTTGATGGCATCGTTGGCCCTGACTCATGGCGTTCTCTCGTTGACGCTGGCTATCAACTCGGCGAACGGTTGCTGTATCACCGGGTTCCCATGATGCGTGGCGACGACATCTCCGAGTTGCAGGCGCGCTTGAACGCTCTCGGCTTCGATGCGGACAACGTCGATGGGATCTTCGGCCCTGCAACACTCACCGGACTTCTTGACTTCCAACACAACCGAGGCCTTGCAGAGGACGGAATCGCGGGAGAACTGGTTGCGACTGAGTTGCGGCTCGTCGGCGGCACCTCCCAGAAACTGGGAAGAGAGGCAGTCCGCGAGCGGCAATGGATGCAGTCTCTCCCCGACTCCATCGCCGGTCAGAAGATCTACATCGACCCTGACTGTCGCACCGATGCTGAAGCGGCCGCAACATGGCCAGCGGCGATCGCGGCCGCAGCGAGCATGAGACTCAACGGCGGACACCCGATCCTCAGTAGAAGCGTCGACACGATGCCAGATCCTACGGTGCGTGCCCAGAGAGCGAATCGACTGAATGTGGACCTCGTCGTGGGGTTCTTCGTCCCTCTCGACGGCGATGAAGGCGTCCTCTACTTCAGTTCGGAGCACAGCCGTTCTGAGGCAGGAATGGCGATCGCGACAGCTGTTGCGGAGAGGCTCGACATCCCAGCAGCCGGACGTACGGTGCCGATGCTCAAGACGACGAGATCTCCTGCGATCGTCGTGTCGATACATGACATGACGCACTCAGTGGGCACTCGCGTTGCGGACGTGATCGCCTCCCTGTACTCCGAGAGAGTGCTCTCTCAGCCGGAAGGGTCGAACAAGTGACGATAGATCCGCTCCAGATCGTCAGATGAGGCGTACTTGATCGTGATCTTGCCGCCCTTTCCGCGATAATCGATCCGAACCTTCGTGCCTAGCTTCTCCTGGAGTCTCTCTTCAAGCTCGATAATCGCAGCAGGCCGAGGGCTCCCACCGTCGCGACGCTCCCCATGCGTTTGTGTCGAACGCAATCGCATGGCCTCTTCAACTCTCCGCACCGTCCAGCCTTCAGCAACAGCCCTACGAGCTATGTGTATGGCATAGGCTTCATCCTCCGTGCCGAGGAGGGCCCTGCCATGGCCAGAAGTGAGGTCTCCCTTGACAAGGAGTTGCTGAATCGCAGGCGGGAGACCGAGCAATCGGACGGTATTGGTGACAGTACTTCTGCTCTTTCCAACC
>Ga0190293_1000182_pt1 | contig 22218 bp, 15 predicted proteins | sample 48693001_MG_FD_161671 | JGI IMG/M metagenome (GOLD analysis project Ga0190293, IMG submission 161671) | Hydrothermal vent microbial mat bacterial communities from Southern Trench, Guaymas Basin, Mexico - 4869-30-0-1_MG | ecosystem: Environmental > Aquatic > Marine > Hydrothermal vents >...
TTGCACAAGCATCATCGCCAACGCCGCCAACGCCGCCAACGCCGCCGGGAGTACCCACGCCGTATCCCAATGCCGGCGCGGGTGACGTCCAGGAGATCTCACGGATGCGCGCACGGATCGCTGAGAACCTGATCCATGCGAAGAGTTCTGCTGCCCATGTGTGGACCTCCGTTGAGGTCGACTACGAGAACGTCGCGCGGGTTCGCACCGCTCACGGTGCGGCCTTCAAGGCCGTCGAAGGCGCGTCGTTGACCTATCTCCCCTTCATCGCGCGAGCAACGATGGACGCACTCGGAGCATTCCCGGTTGTGCACTCCATCTTCGATATCGATGCGGGTACCCACACGTATCCCCGGTCCGTCAACCTCGGTATCGCTGTTGATCTCGACCAGAAGGGGCTCGTGGTTGCAAAGATCACCGAAGCGGACTCGAAGACACTCAGGGGACTGGCACGATCGATACGCGGAGTCGCAGCTGACGCCCGCGGAGGGAACCTCGGCCCGGATGATCTCACAGGGTTCACGTTCTCCATCACGAACCCTGGACCGTTTGGATCGTTCATGAGCGCTCCGATCATTCCTTCTCCCACCGCCGCGATCCTGAGTACGGACACCGTGACGAAGAAGCCAGTTGTCGTCGAGCTTCCTGATGGTTCCGATGCTCTCGCAATACACCACGTCGGGTATCTCGGGTTGAGCTGGGACCACAGGGTCTTTGACGGCTCGACCGCAGTTCTGTTCCTGGCCCGCATCAAGGCGAACCTTGAATCCTGGGACTGGGAGCAAGAACTCTCGTGAGGCAGAAGACGAGTGAACCCGAGCTCCGCACGAGGTGGCTCGGGCGAGTTCCCTATCGCGAGGCATGGGATCTTCAACGAGCGATCTGGGACGGCAAGACGTCTGGCAGGACGGCCGACGACTACCTGCTCTTGCTCGAGCATCCCCACACCTACACGGTTGGCCGAAACGGTGACGGCTCCAATCTGGTGATCGACCGTGCAGACCTCGATGGGATAGGTGCCACGATCCTCGATGTCGACCGCGGTGGAGATATCACCTACCACGGACCAGGCCAACTCGTCGGCTACCCGATCGTTGCTGTGCCGACCATTGCCGATGGCTACGACGTTGTCGGCCATGTTCGTCGTATCGAGAAGGTGCTCATCGCCACGCTGGCCGATCTGGGTATCGCTGCATGGGCAGAATTGGGATTCACGGGTGTGTGGACGGACGCAGGCAAGGTTGCCGCGATCGGTGTACGGGTTTCGAGGGGCGTTGCAACCCATGGGTTTGCCATCAATGTCGATCCTCTCATGGAGTACTTCGACAACATCATCCCGTGTGGGATCTCAGACCGCCCGGTCACGTCCGTGTCTGGGATCCTTGGACGGTCCATATCCATCGAGGAAGTCGTGGATGTGCTGCTTGATAATGTATCGGCGCTATCGGAATTCCCGGACATGGAGACACAACTCGGTGCGTTCTCAAGGGGAACAGGCCGAACCAGGTTCGAGGTGGACCGCATGGTCGATGCTGGCGTATTTGACCCCAGGTCAACTGATGAGATCCCTGTGATGATCAGAGGATTGCTCGACGGTGAGCCGGAGAAGCCTTCGTGGATGAAGGTTCGTATCGACCTACGCGATCCGAAGTACAAGGAATTGAGGGCACTCAACACCGAACTCAACCTCAACACTGTGTGTGAGGAAGCCGGGTGCCCGAATATCTACGAATGTTGGTCGTCAGGGACATCAACCCTCATGCTGCTCGGTGACACGTGCACGCGGGCGTGCTCGTTCTGCGACATCAAAACAGGGAAACCAGGAGCAGTGGATGAAGAGGAGCCCGTGCGGGCAGCCGAGGCGATCGCTGCAATGGAGCTGAAGCACGCGGTGCTCACCGCGGTCGACAGAGACGACCTTCTCGACGGGGGAGCATCGATATTCGCCAGGACGATCCATGAGATCAGGGAACGGCTCCCCGATTGCGACGTCGAGGTGCTGATCGGAGATTTCAAAGGAGACGAGGCTCTTCTCGAGGTCGTCATGGGTGCCAAGCCGACTGTCCTCAACCACAATACGGAGACTGTGTTGAGGCTCCAACGCGACATCAGGACAGCGGCGAACTACGCCCGATCGCTCACGCTTCTCGCGAGGGCGAAGTGGCAGAACCCTTCTGGCACCGTGAAATCGGGGCTCATCGTCGGGATGGGGGAGACCGATGCCGAGATCGTTGGCGCTCTCGCCGACCTCAACGCGGTCGGTGTTGATGTTGTGACAATCGGACAGTACCTGAGGCCGACGGCCCGCCACCGCAGGATCCACAGGTACGTGCATCCGGACGTCTTTGACGAGTACAAACGGGTCGGTGAATCCTTTGGCATCAGCCATGTGGAATCGGGACCCCTCGTCCGAAGTTCCTATCACGCCAGACAAGCCCTGGAGGCAGCCGTATGAGTGAGTACCAGCAACGCATCGATGCGGCACGACGAGTCATGGAGACAAGCGACGTTGACGCCCTCTGCCTCTCCGTCGGTTCCGACCTACCGTATCTCACCGGATACAAAGCCATGCCGCTCGAGCGGGTGACGATGCTGATCGTGCCGAGGGCCGGCCGGGCGCACCTTGTGGTTCCAGGCCTTGAGGCACCGAGGGTGTCGGTGCCAGATGATGCGTTTGAAGTCGTTGGCTGGGCTGAGTCCGACGATCCCATTGCCGCCATCGATCGGTATCTGGGGGATGCTGCAACGGTTGCGATCGGCGACGAAACGTGGGCCACGTTCGTCCTCGATCTCCAGAATTCCAATCCGGCGCGTTCCTACATCGGAGCGAGCAACCTCATGGCCCAATTACGGATGCACAAGTCACAAGACGAGATCGGTGCACTGCGAAGGGCAGCGAGGACCGTTGATGCCGTTGTCGATGAGATGGCCGATGTGCGGTTCTCAGGGCGAACCGAACGGTCGATCTCACGGGAACTGATCGACAGGACGACGACTCTCGGGCACGACACGATGGAGTTCTGGATCGTGGCTTCCGGACCCAACGGTGCCTCCCCCCACCATGAACCAGGTGATCGCGTGATCGGGGAGGGTGACGCCGTTGTCGTCGACTTCGGCGGCACCCAGGATGGATACTGCTCGGACACCACGCGCATGTTCGTTGTTGGAGAGGCGCCGTACGGATTCGACGCTGCGTTCGATGTGTTGAGCGAGGCGCAAGCGGCCGCAGTGGAGGCAGTTCGCCCTGGTGTCACCGCTGAATCTGTCGATGCGGTCGCGCGCGACATCATCACCGACGCCGGATACGGAGACCTGTTCATCCACAGGCTTGGACACGGCATCGGGATGGATACCCACGAGCATCCCTACATCATCGAAGGCAACGACCAGATTCTCGAGCCCGGCATGGCGTTCTCCATAGAGCCTGGCATCTACACACCCGACGAATGGGGTATGCGGATCGAGGACATCGTTGCGGTGACCGACGACGGTGTCGAGCGACTGAATACGTCGGATCGAGCCTATCGGGTGGTCGACTAGGAGGTCGCTTCCCCAACGGCTTCGATGAGCGCCTGTCTGGCATCTTTCGCCTCTGCGCTCGGACCTTGGGCACCCATCCGGATCCAGCCGCTGAGCCCATCGCGCACGGTGTCGCTGCGCTCTGCTGCCAGCAGGAGAGCCCATCCACCGACCGCCCCCGACAGCCATGCAACCGTTCCTGGGAAGCGGACACCCTTCCGTCTCAGAATCGCACCCCAGGCTGTCCATGCGCCGGCGTACAGTACGGGTGACGCCAGTGTTTGGATCGTGGATTTCATCAACTGGTTGGTGCGGAGGCTGTTGCTGAGGAGTCTCGCCGCAACCATGGGAACGATGTTGGCAGCAAGCCCGACGGTGGCTGTGGGTGCCAGCGCCATTGTTTCTCCAAGGCTGCGCACCGTGTGGTCAGGAAGCGCACCACCGACCCTGGCGTAGGTGGCGACGTTCACGTCGCTGATCCTCTCGGAAGCCAGAATCTCCCTGTAGAGCGCCACTGCGTCGAGGACGCTGGTTCGTGCCTGTGGCGAAGCCTTCTGCAATGCCCTGGCGAGTTCCTCGCGGTCACCGAACGAGACGGGAACACTCGGGTCATATTGGGTCGACCTGAGGGCAACCTCGGCGGCAGCTGCGAGCACCCGCCATTCGTCTTGGGATGAGTAGTCCGGCGTCACATCCTGCAGCCTCGCCGCGATGTCATCGGTGAGTTGCCTGACCGCCTCCTGGTTCGAGTCGTCGGTTCTCTCCCCAGGTTCCACGTAGGCACCGATATCTGCATCGAGGTCGATCACGTCTCCGACCTTCGCGTAGATCCTGCCCCGTCTGCTTGCTTTCTCCTCGTAATAGAGGCCGACGGGGACGATGACGATGCCTTGTGCTCCTGATGCTCGAGCACCAAGAGCGATCCGCGCTGTGCCCGTGTGAATATCGCCGATCCTTGATCCGTGGTGGATCTCTCCCTCAGGGAAGATCGAAATGACCTCACGGTCACGAAGCGCTTCGTAGCACGCCGCGAACGCATCAGCGTTCCCATCAGTGCCACCGTCTTCTGCTCGATTGATGGGGATGACGCCAGCAAAGTCGAAGACCTTGGCGACAACAGCATTGCTCCACAGGGTCGCCTTGGCAAGGAACCTCGGTCTGCGATCCATTGCATACATGATGAGAACAGGGTCAGGAAACCCCGCTGAATGGTTCGCCACGATGATGACGGGGCGTTCTGAAAGTCCTGTGTCGTGCCGCGATATCTCCACGGAGCGATACATGGTGTAGACGATCGCTGATGTGACGGCGCGACCCGCTTTGTGCTCTGACTCTGTCACGGTCGTACTCCGTCGGTCTTGGTCTGGGGATGCCAATCTACCGTGCTCCACGGAGGCTGGGCGCAACCAGGTGTGATTCACCACTGTCGGCGCATGGGCGACGTCACGATCACGACGCTTTCGGTGTAGGTCGGCACGCCTCATCGACGCATCCCAGGAACGGTACCCTGCATGACACAGGAGGTGCGATGAACGACGAACAGCGGGCGGTTGACGCGATCAGGGTGTTGTCGATGGATGCGATCCAGAAGGCGAACTCGGGACACCCAGGCATGCCAATGGGGATGGCGGACATCGCGTTCGTCATCTGGTCGAAATTCTTGAATGTCGATCCCTCAGCTCCGACGTGGCGCGACAGGGACCGTTTCGTCGTCTCCAACGGCCACGGATCAATGCTGCTTTACAGCCTTCTTCACCTGTCGGGGTTCGCCATCTCGATGGATGACCTTGAGCACTTCAGACAGTGGGGGTACGAGACAGCAGGCCACCCCGAGTACAACCCCCATCTCGGCATCGAGATGACCACCGGTCCTCTCGGGCAGGGATTCTCCACGGCGGTTGGCATGGCGATGGCAGAGGAACACCTGAGAGCGGTCCACGGTGCCGACCTCACTGACCACCGCACATTTGTACTGTGCGGGGATGGCGATCTGATGGAGGGCGTTTCCTCCGAAGCCGCATCACTTGCGGGGCATCTTGGGCTTGGGCGCATGATCGTGTACTACGACGACAACTCGATCACCATCGACGGATCCACCGACCTTGCCTTCACCGAGGACGTGCCCGCAAGGTTCGCTTCGTACGGATGGCAGACACTGTCGATCGACGGCCATGACAGGACCGCGATCGACGAGGCGACACGTATCGCGCTCGCGGATACGAAGAGGCCAACACTCATATCGGCCAGGACGCACATAGGGTTCGGCGCTCCAACCAAGGTCGATACAGCCTCCGCTCACGGGTCCCCACTTGGTCCTGACGAGATCGCCGCAACCAAAGCGGCCATGGGGTGGGATCTCGATCCGTTCACCGTCCCTGACGCTGTCTATGAGGTGTACTACGAAGCGATGTCGAGGGGCAAAGCGAACCGCACACAGTGGCTCCAACGCCTCGAGGATGCCAAAGTCGATGATCCCGATCGGGCGAACGCATGGGAGACCGTCTGGGAGCCAACCGACGTAACGCTTGACGCACCACAGGCAGAACCGGGGGCCAAGATCGCAACGCGCAAGCTGTCAGAGGCCGTGATACAGCAACTTGCAGCGCTGCGTCCCGACGTTGTCGGCGGATCCGCTGACCTTGTTCCATCGAACAACACCTATATCGAGGGGTCCGGTGACTTCTCGCGTGTGGACCGCACCGGCCGCAACGTTCGGTACGGAATCAGGGAACACGCGATGGGTGCGGCTGTCAACGGGTTGACCCTCCACGGGGGTGTGAGAGCATTCGGGGCGACCTTCCTGACGTTTGCGGACTACATGCGCCCAGCCGTACGCCTCGCTGCGTTGATGGGTACTCCGTCGATATTCGTCTGGACCCACGACTCCGTCTTTCTCGGAGAGGACGGACCGACACACCAGCCTATCGAGCACCTCGCCTCGTTGCGGATCATCCCCGGATTGCACGTACACAGGCCCGCCGATCCCACCGAGACTGCCGCCGCGTGGCAGCAATCGATCAACCGCACGGATGGCCCGTCTGCGATCATCCTCACGAGACAGGGTCTACCCGTTCCCGCAACACGGCCTGCAATGGCAGACATCCAACGCGGGGGATACGTGCGTGTCGATGGGACAGATGTGGTCATTGTGGCTTCCGGATCTGAAGTACCTCTTGCCACGGCTGCGGCTGCTGTACTTGCCGGAAACGGCGTTTCTGCGAGGGTCGTGTCTGTTCCCTGCGTCGAAGTGTTCGAGAACCAATCGCCTGCGTACCGCGACTCTGTGCTCGGTACCGGCCTTCCGGTGTTCACCCTCGAGGCGGGTTCCACCGCGATATGGAACGCTGTCGCCCGAAACGGAGGCATAGCGATCGGCATCGACCACTTCGGAGCGTCTGCCCCCGCAGATGTGCTTGCAGAGCGCTACGGGTTCACGCCCGACGCTGTCGCCGCCACGATCACCGAAACCCTTTCCCAGCTATAACGATCCAGGAGGATCTCCATGATCAGCATCACATCAGGTGCGCTTGAGAGCGCTGACCTGCTCGTCGTCCCCGTCATGTCTGGGAGGGTCGCAGCCTGCAGCGACGAGTTCACGCCAGACCTCGATGCCATCGAAACGCTACTCGATGCCAAGGACTTCACAGGGAAGAAGGGGCAGACACTGTTCGTCTCAACCCCAGGCGGCCCCACACCAGAGATGCTGCTGGTCGGCCTCGGAGAAGAGGTCGATGCGGAGGGACTGAGGCGGGCAGCGGGAACCGTGACCAGGACATGTCGACGATACGAGACGGTTGCAACCACACTGCACCACGTGGACATCGACGATGCAGCGAGCGCCGTTGCTCTCGGGTCGTGGCTCGGCGCCTATGCATTCAACGAGTACAAGTCCGATCCCAAACCGATTGCACTGACGAGCGTCGTGCTCGTGGACGATGAGGATCTCGATGATCAGATAGACACCTCCGCAGCCATTGCCAGGGGTGTTGTGCTCGCTCGCGATCTCATCAACAGACCAGCCTGGGACAAGGCGCCTGCTGTGATCGCACAGGTATGTGAGGACCTTTCTGACGAGATCGAGGTGACCGTCTACGACGAGGACCAGATCGCAGAGGCCGGATTCGGTGGCCTCCAGGCAGTGAACCTCGGGGCAGACAATCCGGCGCGCATGGTCGTGATGCGGTACAGCCCAGAGGGCGCAACCAGGACAGTCGCGTTCGTAGGGAAGGGCATCGTATTCGACTCAGGTGGACTTTCGATCAAGCCCGCAGCTGGCATGGAGACGATGAAGACCGATATGGCCGGTGCGGCCGCTGTGATGGGTGCCATGCAGGCGATCGCAGACCTCGCCCTCGTCGTCAATGTGATCGGGATCACACCCTTCACCGAGAACATGACCGGCGGTTCGGCGCTGCGGCCAGGCGACGTCATGCGTGCCTACAACGGCAAGACGATGGAAGTGCTCAACACTGATGCAGAAGGACGGTTGGTCCTGGCAGACGGGCTTGCCCTCGCGGTCGAGGACGAGCCTGACCTCGTTGTTGACATCGCGACGCTGACCGGTGCATGTAAGGTCGCTCTCGGGCCCCTCGTCGGTGGTTTGATCGCAAAGGATGATGAAGCAGCAGACCTGGTACTCAATGCAGCCGAGTCCGCTGGTGAGGCGATGTGGCGCCTCCCGTTCGTCGAGGACTACCGCTCGATGGTGGAATCAGACATCGCAGATATGAAGAACATCGGCGGTCGATGGGGTGGGGCGATCACCGCAGCGATCATCCTGTCAGAGTTCGTCGGCGACACTCCATGGGTACATCTCGACATCGCTGGCCCCGGTAGGGCGGACAAGACCGAGCACTACGTCTTCAAGGGCGGTTCCGGCTTCGGTGTCCGCACCCTCGTATCCGTCGCAGAAGCCCTCTCTGAAGAGCCCTCTTAGGGCTTTGGCGTCGATTCAGACGAGATATCAGCTGTGTCGACGCCAAAGCCCGAAGAACACACGGGGCAGGCGGGGTCTTTGGTGGTGTTGAGGGTTGTGAAGGACTGCGTGGCGGCGTCGTAGAGGAGGAGGCGGCCCGTCAAGGTGTCTTCGGCGCCGACGATGAGCTTGATCGCCTCGGTTGCCTGCAGCGAGCCCAGAACGCCGGTGATCGAGCCGAGCACGCCGATGGTCGTGCAGTCGAGGGGAATGGCTTCATCGGGTCGCTCAGGGAAGACACAGCGGTAACACGGGCCATGTTCGGCGTCAAAGACAGCGACCTGGCCCTCCATTGCATACACCGATGCGAACACGACGGGGATTCCGAGTTCCACCGCGGCATCGTTGATCGCGTAACGCGTCGCGAAGTTGTCCGAAGCGTCCACGATGACGGTTGCCCCTTGAAGCAGCGACTCTGCGTTGTCCGGTCCGAGGCGCTCCCTGACGGTGATGACCGTCGTGTCCTGGTTGAGGTCAGACACGAACTGTGCCGCTGACGAAGCTTTGGAGGTGCCAATGTCGTGCATGGAGTGAATCGGCTGACGTTGGAGGTTCGACTCTTCCACCTTGTCGTCGTCGATAATTGCAATGGTGCCGACACCGGCCGCAGCGAGATACATGATCACCGGTGATCCCAGACCCCCAGCCCCGATCACGGCAACGGTCGCATCAAGCAGTGCCCTCTGCCCTGGGACGCCAACGTGGGCGAGCTTCAAGTGTCTGTCGTACCGTTCCAGCTGGTGAGGTGAGAGGCCGGCCGTGTCAACCAGGGGAAGCCCCACGGTGCGCCATGCGTCGATCCCGCCAGCGAGGGATACAACAGCGGTGTAACCCGCCGCCGTGAGGTGTTCAGTTGCGATCGCTGACCGCAGCCCGATATCACAGATGATGAGCGTTCTGATGGTTGGTGAGGGGATCCACAGCGCGGGGTCGGCGACAAGGTCTGCGAGGTCAACAATGGTGGAGCCGTCGATCGAAGGTGAGGTTGCGGCGTGTGGCCTGACATCGAGGAGCACGTCGAATTTTTCGAGCGAGATCTCGGTGGGTTCGGTCTCGTGTACAACGTGTTCCACCACGCAAGGCTAGGAGAGTTGGCTAACTCACAGGTACCGTTCGCGCATGGGCCCTCCTGAGGGCGGGTGGCATGCGTCTCACAAGACGTGGAGGTACCGGAGGCACGGTGTTGTTGACCATAACCGAACCGTGGAGTCTGATCGCAAGACCGGCAGCGAGCAGAGCAGGCAGATGCACCGGTTCCTTGAGGGAGCGGCCGCTTTGTGCGGCCGCGGTGAGTCGAAGCAGGTCAGCGACCGCTCCCGGACCAAGGACAGCTATCCAGAATCTGCGTACGTACTCATGTGACGGGGCGTAGCCGACGGTTGGTGCAGATGCGATCACAGGTGCAACGGTTGGGCGTGTCGCGGCGGTCACACGGATCTGAGGCTCCGACACGCCCGGGCTTGGCGCACGAGTTTCCTGAGAGGGAGGACGAACCTGACGGAAACCCTGCCCGGGCGTGTACGGAGTATCGGAGTTCTTCATGCCATAGTAATACCAAATACCAGCAGGTAAGGTCAAGTGTCTTGTCTCAGTTCGCGAAAAACGGCAATCTGTGACGGTATCGAGGTCTCAACACCCCATGACGAGAGTGACCGAACTGACAGGGTCACTCAGGTAGGGATGCTGCCGTGCCTGTTTGGACGCTCCAGAGTGATCGGTAGATGCCGTCATGATCGAGGAGGGAACGATGTGTACCTGATTCAGCGACCGTGCCGCGATCGATGACGTAGATCTTGTCCGCGTTCCTGATCGTTGACAATCGGTGGGCGATCACGACCATCGTCCGTCCGTGTGCGATCCTGGCAAGAGAACGTTGGATCGCTGCCTCGGTCTCGTTGTCCACCGCTGAGGTTGCCTCGTCGAGGATCAGCACGGGGCAGTCCGTGAGCAGAGCCCGTGCAAGAGAGAGCCGCTGACGCTGGCCTCCCGAGAGCTTCTGGCCGCGTTCGCCGATGATCGTGTCATATCCGTTCGGCAGCGACTCGATGAAGTCGTGTGCCTCAGCCGTACGGGCGGCGGCATGGACGGCATCATCGCTGGCATCGGGCGCCCCGTAGGCGATGTTGTCGTGCACCGTCCCGTGGAAGAGGAACACATCCTGGCTGACGAGTGACATGGCGTTACGGATGTCATGTTGGGAGAGGTCAGTGAGTTCCGTGCCATCGAGCAGCACCGAACCGGTGTCAGGGTCATAGAAACGTAGGATGAGCTTGATGAGGGTGGTCTTGCCTGAGCCCGTGGACCCGACGAATGCGGTGGTCCTGAACGGCTCAACCTCGAGATCGATCCCGCTGAGGACTTCATAGCCAGGCTCATAGCTGAACGTGACATTGTCAAAGGTGATCCTCCCATCGACGGAAGCCGGGTCGATAGGATCATCACCATCGACGATGGTCGGCTCAGCATCCAGCACATCGAGGATCCGGTTGGTCGATGCCATGGCTCGCTGATACAGATCAACGGTCTGTCCCAACCTCGTGAGTGGCCACAACAGGCGCTGTGTGAGGAAAACCAACACCGAGTACAGCCCGATGTTGAGCTGTCCGTCGATGGCGAGGAATCCACCCCGCACGAGGGTTGCCGTGAACCCGATGAGAATCGCGATCCTGATCAGAGGCGTGAACGTCGACGACAGCGCGATCGCCGCACCGTTGGCCTGCCTGTACCTGTCAGATGAGACCGTGACACGCTCGACCTCACGACTCTCGGCTGTGAAGGCTTTGATCGTTGCGATGCCACCGATGTTGTTCGCCAGTTGTCCGTTTATCGCCGCAGCTTCGTCTCGCACCGTCGCGTATCGGGGTTCGATCTTCTTCTGGAACCTCATCGAACCCCACAAGATGATCGGAACAGGCAGGAAGGCGAGCCACGCTATCGACGGTGCGATGATGAAGAAAGCCGTACCGATGAGAACGACGGTTGTCGCCAGTTGAATGACCTCGTTCGCACCGATGTCAAGGAAGCGTTCGAGTTGATTGATGTCATCGTTGAGTACGGCCATGAGATCGCCAGATGGCCGTTCCTCGAAATAGGCGACGTCAAGATCCTGGAGATGTTCATACGTATCGATCCGCAGGTCGTGCTGGATCGACTGGGCGAGGTTCCTCCAGCTCACAGACAGGAGGTACTCGAACAGTGACTCGAGGACCCAGATCACGAACGTGATCAACGCGATCACGAGGATCTGCATCTTCGGATCTTCGATACCGAGTCCACCGAGGAGGCTGTCTGACCCGTTGGCGACAACGTCGACGGCCATCCCGATGAGGAACGGTGGCGCGATATCGACCGCTTTGTTGAGGAACGACCAGATCGTGGCCATGATGACCTGGCCCCGATAGTTCGCTGCGTAGGACCAGAGACGGCGGAGTGGTGAAGCTTCAGATGTCATGGGGAGAGAGCGTAGCCGCGCCGAAGACGGTCAGGTGCTCTGGCTACCCATCGTCAGGGGGCGTCGTGGTGGGCGGTGTCGTGTCAGGAGCCTCGGTTCCGACCATCACGTTGATCGAGGCGCCAGGGCCGATCTTTGCGCCGGCGGGAGGTGTGGTTCCCACGACAAGGCCGAAGAATGCGGGGTCAGCGATCGGCACCTCGACCATGCTCCAGCTGAAGTCGAATCCGACGTTGTCTCTGTACGTCCTTAGTACGTTTGATGCCTCCGTGGGTGTGAGTCCTCGCAGGTCGATCATGTTGCTCTCAGGTGGGACGCCGGTTGAGATCGTGATGACAACCTGGGTTCCTTCTCTAACGGTCGCTCCTGGCCCAGGTGTCATCGAGATGAACTCACCCTTGGGCAGCGTGCTCGGAATCTCTGAGGTCACACCTCGAAGGCCGAGAGCGTACAGGGCATCGATCATTGCTTTCGTCGAACCCTCACGTTTGGGCACGGTCGTGTTCGGAGTGATGCGATAGATCTCGGTCCCCTCAGGGTCTTCAGGGAAATCGATCGGCGGGAGGTCCCTGGTGGCGATCCTCATGAATTGGTTCCACACAGGGGCGGCAAGCGTGCCACCGAAGGCTCTGCGGTAGTACTGCTCCTTGTCCTCGACAGGGTTCCAGACCGCAAAATCCTCAAGCGGTGATTGGCTATCCGCATAGCCCACCCACACGGCTGTCGTGAGCTGGGGAACGAAGCCAACGAACCAGACGTCGCGTGAGTTCGCTGCAGTACCGGTCTTGCCAGCTTGTGGCCGCCCGATGTCAGCTCTGCGGGCGGTCCCGTTCGACACGACCTTCTCGAAGGTGCTGACAACGGCTGCGGAGATCTGCTCCGAGAGCACCCTGCGCGGCTCCACCTCATGTTCGTAGATGACGGTCCCGTCCTGGGCAGTGATCTTCTCGATGAGGTACGGCTCGACCCTCTCACCGAAATTGGCGAAGGTCGAGTATGCCGCTGACATCTCAAGCGGCGAAACCCCGAGGGCACCAAGCGTGATCGATGGGTACGGCGGGAGAGGCGACGTGATACCGAGCCTGTGTGCCATCTCTGCCACCGGTTCGGCGCCAATCATGTCGACGACACGGGCGTATACGGTGTTCACCGAGTTGTAGGTTGCTGATTCGAGGGTCCTCACATCCGGGGCCGAGGAACCTCCCGCATTCGATACGATCCACACATTGCCATCAGACGAGCACGGTGAATCACACTCGATGGTCGCCGGTGAGGAGTCATCCCAGTACGATCCGAGTGTGATCGGGTTCTCGTTACGTTCTCCCGATTCCAATGCCGCGGAGAGTGTGAATGGCTTGAACGCTGAACCAGGCTGGCGTGCGCCCTGGGAGGCCAGATCGTAAGGGCGTTGCCCTGCTTCGATATCTGTGCCATATTCGACTCCTGAGGCGAGGACCCTGATCGCTCCTGTGGCATTGTCTATGGTCGCGATAGCGCCTGTCGGTCCTTCCTGGCCTGGCCTGAACCATGCCCTGAGTATCTCGTTGGCTTCCTCCTGGAGCTCCATGTCGAGCGTGATGTTGACGGTGAGGCCGCCGCCGCCCTCACAGTCCGTAACGGCCGCCGGGCAACCGAAGATCGCACGCTTGCGCTCTGCGTACGTATCACCGAGCCCGTAGGCGCTTGTTCGGAGGAGCTCCTGACGTACGGCGATCATGACCTGGGGCGATAACGTCTCAACGTCCTGAGGGTCGATCACACCCAGCGGCTCCATCTTTGCGGCCTCGCCATCGGCCGGCAGGATGTACCCATTCGTGATCATCCTGTCGATCGTGCGGTTGCGGGCCTCGATGACGTTCTCCGGCTCGAGCCTTGGATGGTAGAAGGTGGGGTTGCGAATCGGGCTTGGCAACAGGGCAGCCTCAGCGATCGTGAGCTCTTCGAGGTCCTTGCCGAAGTACTCCTGGGCTGCAGCCTTGACACCGTACGAGTTGGCTCCGAAGAACACAGAGTTGGCCCAGAATTCGAGGATCTGATCCTTGTCGTACCGGCGCTCGAGTTCAGCAGCGACGACTGCTTCACAGATCTTACGCTCGATCGTGAACTCTGACCCGAGGAAGTTCTGCTTCACGACCTGCTGTGTGATGGTGGATCCACCACCTCCGCCCTGGCCAGTCGCCTGGGTCAGAGCCGCGCGGCCGATAGCGGAGAAGTTGATCCCGTTGTGTTCATAGAACGACTTGTCCTCTGCAGAGAGCAGCGCAGCGATGACGAGGTCAGGTGTCTCGTCGAGGGTGACAGGCAACGAATTACGCTCGGTCATCCGACCGAGCTCGACGCCGTCAGATGTTCGTACGACGGACAGGGTGGAGAGGTTAGGAAACGACAGATCCAGTTGAGACGTATCGCACAGATAACGCTCCGTGACCGTCTCGACCGTTCCGTAGGCCGAGTTGATACCGAGGAACGCAAAGAGTCCGATCCAGGTGGCGGCGAGCACCACGATCACGCCCAAACCGATGAACGAGGGAAGACGGCGCCAGCGCCTCTCCCTTGCCTCGACCTTGCGGATCTCTGGTTGCATCGTGTGGTCTGCCTCTGCTCCAGGTATCGCTGCGCGCGGTACCATCGGTTACGCTATGAGCTTAGGAACAGACCTCAGATAGCAGGCGGACTGAACGATGACTGACGAACAACCAACGTACGGGCCTGGGGATCTGGACGGGTGGGATCCACAGGTCGAGTTGGGTGCTCCAGGAGAGTTCCCGTACACACGTGGACCGTATGGATCCATGTACACGGGGCGTCTGTGGACGATGCGTCAATACGCCGGTTTCGGGAACGCTGTTGTGACCAACCAGAGATTCCGCGAGCTCCTCGATGCCGGCCAGACGGGACTGTCCGTTGCATTCGACCTCCCCACGCAGATGGGCCTCGACTCTGACGATCTGCTTGCAGCGGGCGAGGTTGGAAGGGTCGGTGTTGCGATCGATTCGATCGACGACATGCGGCTCCTCTTCAACAAGATCCCGCTGGCAGATGTCTCGACGTCGATGACGATCAACTCGACAGCGGCCGTACTTGTGCTGCTGTACCAGATCGTTGCACAGGAGCAGGGTGCGGATGCGAACCTGCTGCGCGGCACCATCCAGAACGACATTCTCAAGGAGTACATAGCCAGAGGCACCTACATCTTCCCTGTTGAACCGTCGATGCGGATCATCACGGACATCTTCTCCTACTGTGCAGACGAATTGCAGAGCTGGAACACGATATCGATCTCCGGATACCACATCAGAGAAGCTGGATCCACTGCCGCCCAGGAGGTCGCGTTCACGATCGCCAACGGTCTGGCCTATGTCGAAGCTGCAGGGGCAGCCGGTCTCGATGTGAACGAATTCGCACCACGGCTCTCGTTCTTCTGGAACTCACACAACGGGATATTCCAGGAGGCTGCGAAGTTCAGAGCAGCGAGGCGCCTGTGGGCACGGCTCATGCGGGACCGTATCGGCGCCACATCACCGGCAGCATGGAAGATGCGTTTCCACACCCAGACTGCTGGTTCATCGCTCACGGCACAACAACCACTCAGCAACGTCGTGCGTACCTCCTACCAGGCTCTCTCAGCGGTGCTTGGAGGCACGCAGTCGCTGCACACGAATTCCTACGATGAGGCTCTTGGCCTTCCAACCGCTGAGTCTGCACTGCTCGCTCTGCGAACACAGCAGGTGCTTGGCCATGAGACGGGTGTGGCAGATGTCGTCGACCCGCTAGCCGGTAGCTACTACGTCGAAACGCTGACGGATGAGATCGAAGCCGATGCCGTTGCCCTTATCGACCGAATCGACGACCTGGGGGGCGCCGTCAGAGCGATCGAAGCCGGATTTCCCCAGCGGCAGATCGATGAGGCCGCTTACAGGTTCGCGCGGAGCGTCGATGACGGCTCGACGGTGGTTGTTGGTGTGAACGACTTCGTTGCGGATCTGCCCGTCGAGGCTCATGTCCTCACGATAGACACGGAACTCGAGAGCAACCAGGTGCGATCGCTCAGGGAGCGCAAGGCCATTCGGGACAACCCTGGTGTGGAAGCAGCGCTGAGTGTGATCACAGAGACGGCCCGTGGTACCAACAACATCATGTACCCGATCAAGGATGCCCTGATCCTGGGCGCAACGGTCGGAGAAGTAACACAAGCTCTACTCCCCGTGTTCGGCAGGTATGTGGCGAACAGTTGACAGTTCACGGTTCACAGTTGACAGTCAGATGGATTCCGACTGTTCACTGTGAACTGAGGACTGTGAACTCCCCCTATTTGATCACCATCAGGATTGCGCCTGGCGTAACGGTGTCGCCGACCTGCACACGGAGTTCGACGATCTCTCCTGAAGCGTTTGCTTTGATCTCGTTCTCCATCTTCATCGCTTCGAGCACACATACTGGCTCTCCCTCTGTGACCGCGGACCCAGCTTTGTGATGGATCTTCACGATCGTGCCCTGCATCGGTGCAACGACGGCTCCTTCGCTTGCGCCCCCTGAGGCATGGCCTGAGAGCTTCGGGGCTTTCCGCCTTGGGGCGATGCGTTTCCCTGACCCTGGCGCGGTCATCACCTTCGCCCAGTACTTGACGGTGAAGCGGCGCCCACCAACTTCCACCGTCATCTCGCGTTCGGTAAGCTCCTCCTCTTCGGGGAGAGTTGGTGCAGTTGAACGTCCAACCTCGGAGAAATCCATCGAGTCCTCGACGAGACGGGTGCTGATGTCACCGTTGATGAACCGTTCGTCGGACAGGATCTGAAGATGTGCAGGGATCGTCGTGTCGACACCTTCGATGACGTACTCACCGAGGGCGCGCTTGGCTCTGGCAACCGCCTCCGTACGAGTTGGGCCTGTGACGATCAGCTTTGCGATCATGTTGTCGTAGTACTGGCTGATGGTCGATCCTTGAACGACTCCCGAATCGATACGCACGCCAGGCCCTGATGGCTCGCGATAGGTCACGAGAGTCCCCGGATTCGGAATGAATCCACGCGATGGGTCCTCCGCGTTGATCCTGAATTCGATGGCGTGTCCAACAGGAGGTGGCGTTTCGGTGATCGACAGGGGTTCACCCCATGCGATCTTGATCTGTTCGACGACAAGATCGATCCCGAAGACTTCCTCGGTGATGGTGTGTTCAACCTGGATCCGTGTGTTCATCTCGAGGAAGTAGAACTCTCCTTCGGAGAAAAGGAACTCGACCGTGCCAGCTGACTGGTACCCGGCTGCATTCCCAAGGGCCAGTGCAAGCTCTCCGAGCGTTGCTCTGTTCTCGGGGGTGAAATTGACCGCGGGGGATTCTTCGAGGAGTTTCTGATGGCGTCGCTGGAGTGAACAGTCACGTTCGCCGAGGAACACGCCGTTGCCGTGTGTGTCGAAGAGGACCTGAGCTTCGATATGGCGGGCGTTCTCAAGGTATTTCTCAACGTACACGGCCGGGTTTCCGAACCACGCCTCGGCTTCGCGGCCAGCGGACTCGAATGCGTCGGCAAGCCCCTCTGTGGTTCGTACGACCTTCAAGCCACGACCGCCACCGCCTGCGGCAGCCTTGATCGCAACAGGAAAGCCGTATTCGGTCGCGAAGTCCTCGACCTGGCTCACGGTTGTGAGCGGTTCGAGGGTTCCTGGAACACCGCGGACTCCTGCCGCATCTGCAGCAACGCGTGACTCGATCTTGTCTCCCATCATCGAGATGGCGCTCGGGGGAGGGCCTATCCAGATGATGCCTGCGTCGATGACTGCTTGTGCGAACGCTGCGTTCTCCGCAAGGAACCCGTACCCGGGGTGGATGGCATCTGCTTCAGATTCATGTGCGATGTCGAGAATCTTGCCCACATCGAGGTACGACTCTGCGGCCGGTGCGGGTCCGACGTTCCACGCCTCATCTGCCATGGCGGTATGGACCGCATCTCTGTCAAGTTCCGAATAGATGGCGATCGTGTGGAGACCGAGGTCCCTGGCTGCCCTGATGATCCGGACGGCGATCTCGCCTCTGTTCGCGATGAGTATTGATTTCACGTACGCATCCTAGGGCAGAGTGGTCCCGTGGTCGGAAATGGGAGGCGGCTACCAAACATCACAGAGGGATGTTGCCGTGCTTCTTGGGCGGAAGGCTCTCGCGCTTGTTCCGCAGCATCTCGAGGGCTCTGATGAGCTTCGGTCGGGTCTCGCGCGGCTCGATCACATTGTCAACGAGGCCGTAGCGGGCCGCGACATACGGGTTGTTGAACTGATCCTCGTACTCCGCAACGAGTTGTGCCCGTTCTGCGTCGGGGTCGTCTGCTCCGGCGAGTGCCCTGCGGTGGATGACATTGACCGCGCCCTGAGCCCCCATTACAGCGATCTCGGCAGAAGGCCATGCGAACACCAGGTCCGCCCGTACAGCCCGCGAGTTCATCACGAGGAACGCACCGCCGTAAGCCTTGCGCATGATCACGGTGATGCGCGGTACCGTCGCTTCCGAGAACGCATAGAGCAATTTCGCGCCGTGCCGGATGATGCCGTCGTGCTCCTGGTCGACACCGGGGAGGAATCCGGGTACATCAACGAGTGTCACCAGGGGAATGTTGAACGCATCGCAGAAGCGCACGAAACGCGCTGCCTTCACCGAGGCGTCAATGTTGAGAGTGCCAGCCAACACAGCTGGCTGGTTCGCCACCACACCGATCGTGTACCCGTCGAGTCTTGCGAATCCGACCACGATGTTCCCTGCCCAGTGCTCGTGAACCTCATAGAATTCACCGTCGTCGACGATGCTCTCGATCACATCGGTCACGTCGTAGGGTTGGTTCGCGGAGTCTGGCACGATGGTCGTGAGTTCCTCGTCCATCCTGTCACGTGAATCCAGCGGCGTGAAGAACGGGGCAACCTCCATGTTGTTCGATGGCAGGAACGACATCAGATACCGTATCTCATCCATGGCGTCGCGGTCAGTTTGAGCCACGAAGTGCGTCACACCGCTTTTGCCTGCATGGGCGTGGGCACCGCCGAGGTCATCCATCGACACGTCCTCGCCCGTGACCGTCTTGATGACGTCAGGGCCAGTGATGAACATGTGTGACGTTCCCTCAACCTGGTAGATGAAGTCGGTCAGGGCGGGTGAGTAGACAGCACCTCCGGCGCACGGACCCATGATCACCGAGATCTGAGGTATGACGCCTGACGCACGGACATTTCTCTCGAATATGCGTCCGTAGCCGTTCAGTCCGAGAACGCCCTCCTGGATGCGTGCACCACCAGAGTCCTTGAGGCCGATCACAGGGGTTCCCGTTTCGAGAGCGAGGTCGAGCACCTTGCAGATCTTGTCTGCGACGACCTCTCCCAGACTTCCACCGAATCTGGTGAAGTCCTCGGCGAAGATGAACACGCCACGCCCATCGATCGTGGCCCATCCGGTGACGACGGCGTCTCCGAGAGGTCGCTTCTTATCGACACCGAACGCCGTTTCCGTGTGCTGCACGAACGGGTCCAGTTCATCGAAGGACCCCTTGTCGACGAGCAACTCGATGCGTTCGCGCGCGGTGAGTTTCCCTGCGTCGTGTTGGCGGTCCACTGCACGCTGGTTGTCCGGCGCGAGGGACTGCTCACGCAGTTGTCGCAATTTCTCGATTCGTTGTTCGGTGCTCACCGGTCCTCCCGGTAGGCTCGGTAGTTGTTGCGTTGTTCTGACTCAAGGAGAGCCGTGTTGGCTACACACTACGACATCGTGAGCGTTGACTCTGTCCGATCTACCCAGGATGCTGCATTGAGAGCCCTCGACGCGACCGGCACACCTACGCTCCTGGTGGCCGATCACCAGACTCATGGCCGGGGGAGACAGGGTCGCTCATGGGAAGAACCCACCCGTGGATTGTTCTCGTCACTTGCCTGTGAAACCAACTGGCCCTCTGTGGATCGAGCAGTGATCACGTTGTGCACAGCCGTAGCTCTCGCAGCGGCGATCGAGGAAGTTGCTGAGGTCTCCTGCGACGTCAAGTGGCCGAACGACCTGCTCATCGGTGGAGCCAAGGTCGCTGGGATTCTGGTTGAGACCATTGGGGACTCCATCACGGTTGGCTGTGGCGTGAACCTGTGGTGGCGGGACACTCCACCAGGGGCCGGCGCCATATTCGATGGTGACCCTGGCAAGGACGTCGGCGTCCGTCTTGCCCGAGAGTGGGTTGATCGACTTCTGAAAATCCTCGAGGCTGGCCCGGATGCGTGGCCACATGCCGAGTACCTTCGACGATCATCGACAATTGGTAGGGAGGTTGTCTGGGAGATGGGGGTGGGAACGGCTATCGGAATCGCCCCTGGGGGTGGTCTCATCGTGGATACCGAAGGGGGAGAGATCGTATTGACAGCAGGCGAGGTGCACACGCGCCAGGCACGCTAGATTCAGCAGCGCACCCTAGGAGAGGAACCTGTGACCGTTCTAACAGGTGAAGGAACAACCGAGATCATCTACGGTTCCACGAGCATACCCGCGGGGGCTGAGACGCTCGGTGGGTACCTTGCCAGGCCAGATCTCGATGGAGATTGGCCAACGGTTCTCGTATTCGGACCCGAACCGATGCCGACGTCAGCAGTCAAAGCCATGTGTCGCAGGATCGCACGGCATGCCATTGCAGCTTTGGCACCGGAGCTGACACAGGATCACGCGATGAATCAGCGCATAGCGAAGAACGTCGCCGCATTCGTGGCGAACAAGGATGGTGGTTGGTCGAATGCCAGGCTCGGTTACGGATCGATCGCGTTCGGCAAGGGAATCTACGACGTCGCCTCTCTGGCATCGAACGATGGAAGAGCTATGGCCGTCGCCATTGTTGGTTCGACACTGGGTGATGACGTGACCAACACTCTCGCAACGCCAGACATACCGATCCTGTTCATCGGTTCGAGAGGCGATGACACGGTCGATATCGACCGGTCTCTCGATGCACGAGATGAGCTTCCCCGGACCGCCTACGCCATCTATGGAGACATGGAGGCACACTGGTGGGACATCGAGGCACCGCAATACGATGAGGACATGGCGTTCGATACGTTCGATCGGCTCGTTGGCTTCTTCGGCGAACAACTCCCGGCGCACGTATGACGCAATCCAAAGCAGTCGTTACCGGCGGAGCAGGGTTCATCGGATCGAACCTCGTGGACCGCCTTGTCGACGAGGGGTACGACGTCCTCGTCCTCGACGACCTCAGCTCTGGGTCGTTGGCGAACCTGAAACTGGCCAGGTCGAGGGGCAACGTTCAGATCCATCAGATCGATATCGCTGAGAACGATGTGGTCGGCCTTGTGCGGTCCTACGGGCCAGACACAGTGTTCCACCTCGCCGCCCAGATCGATGTTCGTAGGTCTGTTGCCGATCCTGTGTTCGATGCCAAGATCAACGTCATAGGGACGATCAACATGCTCGAGGCGGCACGCCATGCCAACGCCAGGCGGTTCGTGTTCTCCTCGTCCGGAGGTGCGACCTTCGGTGACACGTTCAACATTCCAACGCCAGAGACCCAGAAACGAAGGCCCGAAGCTCCGTATGGCGTTTCGAAGTACGTTGTTGAGGAGTACTTCCGGTACTACGCAGATACGTACGACCTCGACTACATGTCGCTCGGGTTCAGCAATGTGTACGGGCCCCGCCAGGACCCTCACGGCGAGGCAGGCGTTGTGGCGATCTTCGCTGGGAACCTTCTCGCGGGGAGAACGCCAACGATCTTCGGTGACGGAACCCAGACGAGGGACTACGTCTTCGTCGAGGACGTTACCGATGCCCTCGTGCGAGCAGCGCGGGTGGGAGGTTCACGGTATCTGAACATCGGAACCGGATTCGAGACATCGGTGCTGAAACTGTACGACCTCGTCGTCGAAGCCACCGGAACTGACATCGCGCCGATCATGGCTGCTGGGCGCCCAGGAGAACAACTACGGTCGTGTCTCGACGCCTCCGCCGCCCGCAAGCATCTTGGATGGGAAGCCTGGACCCCGATCGATGAGGGCATAGCTCGGACCGTCGAGTGGTTCAAGTATCAGGAGGAGTAGCTCGGCCCCTGGGGGCCTCGCTGTCTGAGGCTCGGCTAGCGCCTCGCCGTACAAGGGCTACGCCCGTAGGAGCTCGGCTGGCGCCTCGCCGTACAAGGGCTACGCCCGTATGAGCTCGGCTGGCGCCTCGCGTATGAGGCTCGCAGGCTCGCCGTATGAGCTCGGCTGGCGCCTCGCGTATGAGGCTCGCAGGCTCGCCGTATGAGCCCGGCCGGGG
>Ga0190293_1000183_pt1 | contig 22183 bp, 17 predicted proteins | sample 48693001_MG_FD_161671 | JGI IMG/M metagenome (GOLD analysis project Ga0190293, IMG submission 161671) | Hydrothermal vent microbial mat bacterial communities from Southern Trench, Guaymas Basin, Mexico - 4869-30-0-1_MG | ecosystem: Environmental > Aquatic > Marine > Hydrothermal vents >...
ATGGCGCAGGGAGCCCCGCTCAAGAGCGTAGAAATTGACGCGAAAGACGATAGTTTCGTCTATACATATGGCTAGTGTACTGCATCGTACTTGATGGTGCTTTCAGCGTGACGAGAAGCCGTTAACTGCCAGGCGTGTCTTGCAGGGAATGGCTGGTCCTTTCCAAGAGAACTAGTGCTGGGCGCACCTGAATGATATGCGGTACTGCGGGATTCTGCCGGTACGGCCCAGGTAGATTTCGCCGTCACTTCTTAGCTCAATACTTGTGCGATGAAGTTGTGTAACTTTGTCGCCCTGAATGACCACGCTGCCGTTGGTACTGAAGTCGCGTAACAGGAATCGACCGTTACGGTAAAGTATTTCTGCATGTTCGCGGGAGATTGTCGGGTGATCAATGATCTGGTCACAATCGTGGCTGCGACCGAACAGATATCGAACCAGCATCGGGTCCAGGCGGTTCTGCCGGGTGTGATAGCGGATTGTCAGCAGAAAGGACCTGGGCTTTGCAATTTTTATAGAGTTAACCTGGGTGATCTCTTCATTGTAATGAGGAGCAATTAACTCGTGTACGCTGACCATGCCGGCTTTACCCTTGAGGCTTAAGCTGCCGATTGGCCTCAACTCTCCGGAAAATTTATCAGCGATGGACGTCACGGTGTTTTCTGAAATCAGGCTTTGGTTCGCTTTTGCCTGTTGAGCAAGACGGGCGGCGATGTTCACCGTTGTGCCGTGAACACTGTCGCTGCTTACCAGCACAGGACCACTGTTGATGCCGATTCTCATGGACAGTTGGTGTTCTTGCATACTGGCCTGATTCTGAATCTTTGTATGAATCTGGTTGGCAGCACGCAGGGCATCTTCCGGGGATTTGAATGTACACAGTATTTCGTCGCCAATGGTGCCGATGACCTTGCCATTGTGGTGTGTGGCTACCAATCCGGCCAGTTGCAGCGCAGAGGTAACGAGTTCGAGCGCGGCATGGTCGCCAAGCTGGTCAAACAGGACGGTACTGCGGCAGATGTCCGCAAAAAGGATGGTTGACCAGATGCTTGAGTTATTTTCCATTGATCAGGCTGCAAATTTCCCTGTGTGTTCTAAACTATAGACGTACTGCAGGTGTTTTTCTGCACGAGCTTGTCAATGATAACCCATGGGTTCCGGGGGAACGGATGCAAACCGGCAATACACTATTTTCAGAATTTGCCGACACTGACCGGGAAAATATTCTTGGCCAGTGTGTGAAGCGTTTGGTCGGGAAAAAGGAAGTGGCTATCAGCCAGGGTGGTAGCGGACGTGAACTGTTTTTTGTGGTGTCCGGCCATCTGCGTGTTTCCGCGATTTCTGATGAAGGCAAGGAGATATCATTCGGTGTTCTGTGTCCTGACGATTTTTTTGGTGAGCTTTCCCTGCTGGATGGTCGCCGTCGCAGCGCAACTATAACGGCTATTGATGATTGCGAACTATTGGTGCTTACTTATCCTCAATATAAGCGTCTGTTGCAGGACAATCCGCGTTCCGCAACGCAGTTGTTGACACACCTGGCGGTTACCTTGGCAGAACGATTAAGAGTTACCGACGGCTTGTACCAGGATACGGTTTTTCTGGAGGTTCCCGCCCGTCTGGCTAAATTTCTGTTAAAACTGAGTTCGCCTACCGCTGATTCCGTCCCGGGGGCGCGCTTGCTGGATATTGAATTATCACAATATGAAATGGGTACATTGATCAATGCCTCCCGGGAAAGCGTTAACAAGCAACTGCGGGACTGGGAATCACTGGGTGCTATTGCTATGAACAGGGGCAGGACCATTATTCTTGATACCGGTTTTCTGGAGCAGAAAGCCATGGGGCAGGAATTGGGATTGTGAACCTGTTCACAGTGTTTGCCTGGATTGTGTATCAAAATTAGCTGCTAGAATATGAGCAGAACCATATTAATTAAATTGGATGCAAGAAATGCCAGAATTATTTGACGATACAGATCATCCGGTCAGCTTTGAGTCGCCACTGGGCGGCGGGCTGGTAGTCCAATCAATGTCAGGCGACGAAGCACTCGGAAGGCTTTTCAACTATAACCTTGAGTTATTAAGCCAGGATTTTGAGTTGCATTTTGACCAGGTCGTCGGACAGCAGGTAACGGTTTCTGTCGAACTACCTGAAGACAAGCGGCATTTCAATGCTTTCATCACCGAGTTCCGCTACCTGGGTCATACAGATCGTTACGCCCGCTACCAGGCAACGCTAAGGCCGTGGTTCTGGTTTCTGACCCGCACTTCCGATTGCAAAATTTTTCAGGAAATGAAAGTGCCAGACATTATCAAGGAAGTATTTCGTGAGAACGGAATGTCGCACTTTGAGGATCGCCTGACCGGTAGTTACCGGGACTGGGAGTATTGCGTCCAGTACCGCGAAACAGATTTCAATTTTGTCTCCCGCCTGATGGAACAGGAGGGAATCTACTACTACTTTGAACACTTTGAGGACAGGCATGTGTTGGTCCTCACAGACGACATGGGTACCCACAAGCCCTTCCCGAATTTCGAAACCATACCCTATTGCCCGCCGACCGGTCAGATGTCGGTGCAAGTGGATGATCATTTGCAGCACTGGGCGGTGACCCAGTCGATTCAGCCGGAACAGTACGCTATCCAGGATTTTGATTTCAAGAAACCCAGGGTAGACATGCTTTCCAGGTTCAATCAGGCAGGTAACCACGATTATCCTATCGGCGATCCGGAAATCTATGATTATCCGGGTGAGTATGTGGAGCCCGATGATGGTGTGAACTACGTGGAAATCAGGCTGCAGGAGCTAAGAGGCCAGTTTGAGAGAGTGAATGCAGGTGGCCCCTGCCGAGGACTATCTGCGGGGTGTCTGTTCGCCCTGGAGGATTACCCAAGGGAAGACCAGAACAAGGAATACATGGTGCTGTCTGTATCCCACCAGATCAACGACACCAGTTACATCTCAAGTGGAGGCGGCTCTTCAGAGGAACTATATCGTTGCCAGGTTTCTGTAATGGATTCAGAAATACCCTATCGGCAGGTGCGCTCCACGCCCAAACCTATTGTTCAGGGCCCGCAAACGGCTATCGTGGTTGGTCCCGACAACGAAGAAATTTACACGGATGAATTTGGCCGGGTAAAAGTACAGTTTCACTGGGACCGCTATGGTCAAAAAGACGAGAACAGTTCCTGCTGGATTCGTGTTTCCCAGCTTTGGGCGGGCGCAAAATGGGGCGCTATGCACATACCCCGTATCGGCCAGGAAGTAATTGTCAGCTTCATGGAAGGGGACCCGGATAAACCTGTCATTACCGGTCGTGTTTATAACGCTGATTGCATGCCGCCATATGATCTGCCGGCTAACAAAACTCAAAGCGGTGTTAAAACCCGCAGCAGCAAGGATGGCACCTCCGGCAATTTTAATGAGTTACGTTTTGAAGACAAAAAAGGTGAGGAAGTAATCACCCTGCATGCGGAAAAAGACCTGAGCACGACGGTCGAAAATGATGAGAGCCGGAATGTAATCAACACACGTTCGGTCACTGTTGGTGCCGGTGACAATCCAAGGCCGACTGAGACGATTGAAACGCTTCAGGTCTGTGGTCAGCGCCTCACCGATATTCAGGGCAATGATGGTTTGCGCGTTAGTACAGGCGATAAGGGGCGTAAAGTAGACATAGTAGATGGCAACTACGAATTGAAGGTTCAAAAAGCCGATTATTTACTGGGTGTGGATCTGGGCAATGCTCAATCAACTGTCAAGGTGGGCAATTATACTGTAGAGACAACTGTGGGTAATATTGCCTTGAAGAGCGTGGCGGGAAATACCACTATTGACGCAGGACAGTCTATTGTGCTGACAGTGGGTTCGAATTCCTTAACCATTAATCCCGCCATGATTGAAATGAAATCCGCAACGGGCTCGGTGCTGCTCACTGCGGCCGGCGTCAGTATTTCAGGCCCGGTGATTTCATCATCAGCAGACGCCGTTAACACTGTTTCAGGTGCCGTGGTTAATGTTACAGGTTCTGCGATGGTTAACATTAACTGATGAATAACAAGCCCTAGTATGGAATTAATAAACACAAGCCCGGTGCCGGTTGATTTTGATCTTGTCGGTAAACTTCCCGACGATTCCCGCGCGGTGATATTGACTGCCAAAGCCACCTTCAGAATTGAAGATAATGGCCAGGTAAAGCTGGAGCGGGAAGCACCACTTCCTTTGTTGAACGAAGATCAATCCACCGAACTGGGGCTGCAGCCACGCGACAATCTGCCCAGGCTCGATCCTGCCTTTGAAGTTATGTTGCTTGGCATGGCCTATGCGCCAGGTGGGCAGGCGACAACCGGGATGAGAGTGGCACTCAGTGTGGGTGATGTGTGCCATGAAATCGATGTTATTGGCGAGCGCGTTTGGCTGGGTGAGGGGGATGGTGCCAGCATTTCGGCTCCTGAGGCCTTTGAAACCATGCCGCTGACCTGGGAAAGGGCATTTGGCGGGTCGCAACAGGTGTTAATCGACAGGGAAGCAGTACTTGATGTCAGTTTCCCCATGAATAGTGACGGCAAGGGTTTCGATCATATCAGCCAGGCTCGAGAGCTTGGGGTTGCATTTCAATGTCCTGAAGGTTATCCACAATTTGATGCCACACGACCATTGCCCAATCTGGAAATGCCTGATTTGCGTGTGACCTCCTGGACCGATGCGCCGTTGCCGGTTTGTTGGGCGCCAGTGCCTCAGTCTTCGGGTTTGATTTTAGAGCGATTTACACGCTCGTGTGAAAAGCGTGGCGAAGACCACGTCCTGTTGGGTGCACCGGAAATGCATCACCGGGCCCACCCTGACTGGGTGATTGGCACGCCCGATGCGGGTGCCGTGGTCAGGCTTGAAGGTGCGAGTAGTCAGGGTGTGCTGGAATTTCGTTTGCCTGAACTGAGGGTCGTTGCGGATTTTAAGGATGGTGAAAGGGTGCGGACGCTTGAGTTGTTTCCCCGCTCACTCGTATTGTTACCTGAGGAGAGACAGTTTTATCTTACCTTCCGCTGTGTGGCGAAGTTCGCTACGCGCGAGGATGAGACACGTGTGGCCCGCATAAGGCTGTTAAAGGGTTGGTGCCCGGATAAACAGGGGGAATCCCCATGAGCTTTCCCAACATGCCGGTACATGTCAATGTGATTTGGGACCCGACATTGGGTACTAATTTCCATTTCCTCTGGGGACCTCCCCCAATCGTTCCTCCTCTGCCGGGCACGCCGCTGCCTTCATTTGAAATGGTTACTACGCAGATGTGGACGGCGGGTTTTCTTCTCGGCCAAAACAAGTTCACCAAGAAAACCTTTCATAAAGGTGTTTTCATGTGTATTGCAGATCATGATATTGGAACCTTGATACCCGATGTCACGATCCCGCCAACCAATGTTTATTACCCAATTATGTGGCCGTTTTCCGGGCGAAAAATAACCTTCATGGCTTCAACAGTGAAAATGGAGAGTCAGCCGACATCCTGTAGCCAGATTTTCCCGCCCATTCCCATGATGACTTGCGGTGACCCGGTGACTTTACCGCTGGCTTTCCCGGTCGCTAACCTGATTAACAACGTCACAGTGGGACTTTCGTTTGCCGACTTTGTGTTGGGTTGGGTGAAGGTGGTTGTGTCGATTGCAATTGACGCCATCTTTGAGTGGGGGCCCATCGGTAAATTCTTCAAAAAAGTCGGTGGAAAACTGATGGGTGAAGCTTCTTCATTCGCTGGCGCCTTTGTACGTGAGGCGGCCGGGAAACTGGGCTTAACACCCGGTGCTGCCGCAAAAAGGGCAGTCAATGCACTTGCCGGTCTGGCCACATCAACCTATGAAGGTAACCCGACACTGTCTTTCAAGCTGGGTGGAGGCCTGGTTCCGGAGGTTGGTGTACAGGCGGGTGGCAATGCAAAAGATATGACCGGGGGGACGGTATTCGGCATTCCGGTAGGCGCCACAACAGGGAACCTGCCTACCTCCGAAAAAATTAACATACTTCGTTAGTGGTGGGAATTAATGACCGAACGTAAACCAGTGCGGCAAGCCTACGATATAGAGATCGATCTGGGTGGTGACCCGGATGGCGGTGGCTGTTTTGCCTATGCGCTGATCAAGTTTGCCTGGCACATCAACAGTTCCAAAGGCCGGCTTGAGGCAATGCCTGCTGTTGCTTTGGAAAACGATTTCCGCGATGAAGCCCTTAGCCCGCGCTTGCCTCCCCACACTGATTATTGGCCGGACAAGAAATTTACCGACGTAGCCGTACTTGGTTCTGCATTTGCGCCAACCAATCAGCCAGTTGCGCAAATGACAACAGCTGTGGAAATCGGCGACCGCTCCAAACAGGTATTGGTGATCGGTGACCGCCTTGTTGAGTGGAGCAGGGGCGGGCAACCCAGGCTGGGTAATGCACAGCCATTCACCAGCATGCCAATGAGCATTGACCGGGCCTATGGTGGTTGTGATTTTCGTGTTCCATTTGATAAGACTGACCCGAGGTCAATGGGTGTTACGCTCGATTGTGATTTCCCCGGCCTCTACCCACGAAATCCCTGGGGTACAGGTTACCTGGTGATGCCTGAACCCATCGAAGGTATGCGATTACCCAACCTGGAGGATCCCAATGACCGGTTGACCGATGATCGGATCATCACCAGTGATCCCGCACAATGGTATCTGCAACCCATGCCGTCCTACCTGGACTGGATGCCGGTCAACTGTTTTCCACGTAACCTGTTTTTTGCGATTGAGTGCGAACCGTGGTTTCCTGCACCTGATGATGAAAGATTGAAGGAAATACAGAGCGGTTACTTGCCAAGCGGCTATCGACAGTATTTACAGGACCAGAACTTTGGCAACCCACCGCATAAGAGATTTCGCCAGGAGTCTTCGCATGGCCTGATGTTTGCGAAGGAATTGCTCGGCACTGATGTGCGCGTGACGGGTATGCACCCGAAGCATGCACGCATGGAATTCCAGCTCCCCGGGACTGCGCCAGAGGTTGAGATGAAAATAGAAAATAAGCGCGAACACCTGCAGCCGCACCTGGTAGCGGTGGCAATATACCCGGACCAGGAATATGTAACCATGACATATACTGTGAGCATGTTTTCACCACGGCCCTTTATCCCGGGTATACATAAACATATTCCGGTTGCCGTGAGTGTGAACGGGGATCGGGCGGTGCCTTATCAGCCACCGGCAACAGTTAAAGACCGCCTGGATGCTGCCAGGGCCGAACAGGAAAATAGCGGGGGCGCATCAAAATGAAACAGCAGGGCAAAACAACACAGAAAAAGCAAGGTCAGGGTGTCCGCCAGGCGAATGTGTCTCCGTTAGAGCCAATTTTGGCAGGTTTTATATCTTCTGATCGTGACAAAGCAAGAGTTGAGATGGTCAGGCAGGGTGATCTTATTGTTGGCGAGTGCCTTGATGACAGGCACCCATCAATAACCGGCCGGGTGTTGATAAGTTGGCAGGATGCACAATCAAATGTCATTGAAAAGTGGTTGCCCGCCTTGCAGGGACTGTCGGTTCGAAAACTGGATCGTGTGCTTCTACAACAAGCTGTGAACTGGCCGGAGCCCATAGTTTTTGGAGTTGTAGATGGTTGTGCTGACCGCCCTGAACATGATTTTGAGTCCAAGCACGCAATTGAGTTGAAACCTGACGAGGCAGTGCGGATCGACTCGCATAATGGCAGCCCCCTTGTTGAGATTTGCCAGGTAAATGATCAAGCAGTGGTTCGACTTCTATCAGATGATGTGAATCTGGATCTGAACGGAAAATTGAAAATCAGTGCGCAAAGTATCGATCTAACCGCAAAAACAGGTCAGGTTTCAATCACTGCTGAGAGCGATGTCGTGGTCAAAGGTGAGATTATCGAGCTTAATTAGCCGTGGATTTGTCTACCACGGCCCTGACAGCGCTTTCAGTGGGTTTGAAATCGATTGAAACCGCAACAACCTCGCCATATCCCGGTTACGGAAACTTACAATCGGCATGATTCCCAGCCCGAGTATCGCCTCAGCAGAACGCTCTGGCAGTAGCAATTCAGCACAGGGCATCAACTTCTGTTCACCATCCAACTCGTAGTTGTAAGCTGGCAGACCGCCGATGTCGGTGTTGTTGTCCGGACTCATACTCCAACCGTTTTCGGTAAAGCTTTGAGCCAGCAGCTTTCCGCATGCCAGGGTCGGGTTAAGCCACAAGAAGCTTTCATGTTCACCGGCACCCAGTTTAATCACATCCAGCTCTTCAAAATCAAAACTGTCGATTTCCTCGGCATTACGCCCGTAGGGCAGACGGCCGAGAATACGGGGTAAGACCAGCCCGATACGACCGGCGACCGGGCTTTCTCTGAGTTGGTTCCAAAACGGGTTGTCCGCTGTTGACCATTCATTTGCCAAAGCTTGTTGCGCCAAATCAAAAGCGCCGATCAGTTCGCTTTCGGCTGCCGCGATTATTGCCGCGTCATGTTCTTCTGCGAGGGTTCCAAGTGTTGCCAGTAAGGCAATATCATTGGCATCGCCACCGAAACTGTAGTTACACAGCAATACGGAAAAGCCATCGTCATCTGCCGCGCGCCGGAATCGGCCGACCAGTAATTGGTAGAGGCCGGAATCGGTCATTGATTCTGCTGATGCCGGAAGTCCGGCCAGTAATTCTTCTTTGCTGACATTGCAGACTTTCAGTTGCAGTTCTTCACCGAATTCAGATTCCTGGATAAGGTCATAGAGTGAACGCCAGGCACCCTCCAATTGCTGAAAATCAGGATGGTGAAGTATGTTACGCATGGTAGCCGCAATGGCCAGGTCAACCGCATCCACGGCAGTTTCAGCTTTGGGGTCAAGTTCATAGACCACGTGGGGGCCGACCACTCTTTGCAAGAAACTGTCGAGTTTGGCTTGGGCTGAAACTGCTGGTGTCGAGGTTGTTGTAGTTTGTTCTGGACGTTCTCCCAGTAGTCTTTCGAACATCTGGTTGCCACTTTCTGCCTCGCCCTGTGTCCGTCCACCCCCTGTTTCCTCGGGCGGCTGATCCGATGTTTCCGGTACCGGGCTTGAAGCGGTCACTTCCGCCAGTGCTTCGGCTGAAGCTACCGGGTCCAGCAGGCGTTTGCGTAGTTGCCGCAGTTCAGCGAACAGCGGTAATTGTTGAAACAGCTGATCGGGATGAAAGTCATCCAGGTCGCGGGGTGCGAGTTCCACGCGATTGCCGGCAATATCGAGTTCAAGGGCGGGTTTAAAAACACCCCATAGCGAATCAATATTGTCAATATCAACCTGCCTGACCGGTATCTGTATAAGCAAAGCCGGATCAGGCTGTGTGTTTTTACGGGTATTTCCGGCGAAATTACCCAGTGCCAGCATCACAAATGGTGATGACTCCTTGCGCTGTGGTTTATTTCCGCCTGCTGAGCCAAATTCAAATTCCATTATGCCTGGCATATTCAATTCCCCTGTCTGGGAGTCACCTCAACCAACGCCTCTGAAGCATCGGTCAGGTGCTGACGAAAAAGAACGGCGCACCTGCGTGCCCGGTATTCTTTATCTCGGCAAATTCCGGTTCCTGGTCAATATTCAAAGAGGTCGCGGAAACACCTACGCCCCGATTGACCTGCTCATAAAGCATCCAGCCCTCAAGCACACCATGGTTGCCTTCCAGTGTGTTGATCAGGTGGTTTGCGAATATGGAGTGATCCCCGCCACCGCCGTCAAGAACCGGCTTTGTGCCGCCGGAGGTCATTGCCGTACGTGATTTCTTGGCTGTGAATATTTCGTAGTAGCGATCCGGTTTCTTTGGTGCCGTAGTATTGGTGCTGCCACGGGTAGCCAGTGTCCGGCTAGCCAATTGTGGGATTTTCACATCATGGGTCAGGGTGCCGGAATAACAGGAATCTGCAATTACCATGACGTGTTTGGCATCCATCGAATTAATGAAATCGGTGATCTGAACGTTGGAAATCCAGTTGGTCTGGTCATTGGGCACTGCATCAACGGGCAACCAGTGGCCGCGGTCGTTATCCCTGTCCAGTTCACCGTGACCGGCATAGTAGAGCAGGAAATTATCATTCCTGGTCAGTTTTTCCCGATATTTGTTGAGTGCCTGCAAGATGGCATAGCGATCAGCATTGATCAGAACTTCGGTTTTGAAGTTGTAATGCTCTCTGAGCACGTTTGCGAGGTCTTCAGCATCTTTGCGAGGGGTCTTGAGGTTGGGAAAGTTGGGATAATCGTTGTTACCGATGACCAGCGCGTAGTAATTGCCAAATTTTACATTGGGGATTTCGGGGTTTGGAATATCCATCGTGGGTGGAGGAGAAGTACCACGCATGGCGATGGCATTGGCCTCGGTGAGACCGACCTGCAGTGTGCGTAAGCGATCCAGTTCCCGGTTAATGGCACTGATTTCAGCCCGAAGTGCCGCGTTTTCTCCCTGGGAACGTGCAAGTTCTATTGCGCCGGCGCCCAATTGGGTTTCAAGTTTTGCGATCTCGCTGTGGGATTGCTGGTCGAAGCTGTCACGGATGGAGACCATCTGTTCCTGCTGCTGGCCAATCTCATTTTGTTGTCGGGTTATGACCGAATCACTTTGTGAAAGTGATTTCTGTACCGATGCAAGTTGGGCTTCGCTGGCTTGCAGTTTCTGCTGTACGGATTTTTGCTGTATCAGGGCAATATCGGCGTTTTCGCGCCATTGTTGTTCACGTTTCTTTGATTCTATTTTTTCAGTTTTTAAAAGCTGGTTCTGATTGGCTATCTCTTGCTCAAGATAGCTGATGCTGTGGGCACGCTCCTCAAGATCAGCCTGTTGTCTCTGGATGAAAGCGGATAGTTTCGCGATTTCATCGGCCTCATCGCTATTGTTTCTAGCCTGTTCCAGATCCTTGCGTAGTGCTGCCATCTGGTAGTTTTCCGCATCCAGGTCAGACTGGCGCTGGTTGAGTTCGCTGCTTAGCCCGGTGACCTGTGACTCCAGTCCGGCAATGGTGGCGTTCTGCTGGTCCAAAATAGCCTGGAATGATTCTTGTGAACCCTGATCCTTATCCAGGCGGGCAGCAAATTCAGCCTGTTGTCGATCCAGGGCAAACCGCATGGACTGGACCTCCTGCTGTTGCCTGGCAAGTTGCAATTCCTTGTCTTTGATCTGGCGATTCAGATTTGCGATCTCATTGGTTCCGGATGCTGATGCGTTGGTATTTCCCGCACGAAAGCGCATTTGCTCCAGTTCACGCATGGAATTATCCAGCGCGGCCATCTGGGCATTGACCTCATTGCGGGATGAACTCAGGTTCTTGTTCAGTTGAAGGATTTCAGCATCTTTTTGCGCAACGGTCTGCCGCAGGCTTTCGGTTTCAGCTTCGAGTTCATCGAGGTTGGAAGCAAAGGTCAGCTCATCATCGTCAAGCCCGGTTGCCTTGCGGTACCAGTTCAATGCTGCGAGTTCGTCTTTTTCAACCCCCAGACCCTGTTCATACATGGCACCAATATTCATCTGGGCGCGGTCGTAACCCTGTTCTGCCGCCTTCATATACCAGGTGAGTGCGGTTGAATAGTCCGGCGAGGTACCCAGGCCCTGCTCAAACATTTCACCCACATAGGTCTGTGCCTTGGCATCACCGGCCTTGGCCTGGGGTAACCAGACTTTCAATGCAGTGGCATAATTTGCCCGGTCATAAGCCACGTACTCACCGCCCCGGATCTCGCAGTCTGCACCGCTGGTTTTGATCGGTCTGCGCGCTGTTTGATAGCGGGCACCGCCGCCAAGCTGCCGAATCTTTCCTGGCAACATACAGTCGATAATCAGCAACTGGTTGGCATCCTGGGTGACTTTGGCTTTCGCCTGAAGTTGATTAACCGGAAAGGAAGCAGAGACTACGATGAAGGTAGTCAGTATGAAAACGGCCCGATTCTTGATGAAAAATGTCATGGTATTCAATCCATTGATCCAGAATTAAAGAAACATAAATGTGAGGTCACAGCTTAAGAATAGCATAGCGAACGAATAATACTGTGAGCCAGCCAACACCCCCCAATTACAGCTATGCGAGTTGGAATATCATGCCTCTACCTCAGTATAGGTGAGGTTGTGTTGAAATATAGGTGAGATAGGGCTGAAATTTACTACAAAAGTGCTACAGTTAAAGTGAGAAACAATAAGACGTGGTTTCTACCGTCCCGATATCTCAACGAGAGCAGGGTGGCCGATCGCAAATAATTTGCCAACCTGAAAAACACCAGTTGGATTTGCAAAAAACGTATTTGCAGATGACTTTCAAAATAAGGTTGGGAAATGAAAACTAAACAGCTTGGTTACCTATTCGCAGTGTTCGCCACATTTATTGCTGCTGACGCTTTTGCATTCGATGTCACACCAACACCGTTTACCGGTGATGAGGGAACTCAGCACGCACTTTCTATTAAGGTTGGGGCAGATGATTGGGAACCCATTATTGAGTCTAATTTGTGTTCCGGATTTGAATATCAGTTCAGGATCAGTCTCATCACAACCGGGAATGCGACCTGGGCCAGCAACCAGTTCAGTGGGGATATCAATCTGGATCAAAATGGACAAGCATTTTCGCTGACACAGCAGATAGTTCTTTGTAGCAACAATGCTTCAGATATAACTGACAACTCATTTAGTCTAAACCTGCATACCGATGAAGTTGGAAATGAGGGGACTGAAAATGCCACCCTGGATTTTGAAGGGCAGTGTAATATCCCCCAAGAAGTCGTTTTGCTTTCCACACCCACTTCCGGTGGGAAGAACCCCAAGATTCAGGCGACACAGCTTTGCCTGGCGAGTGTAACGGCAAATATTGTTGATACCACGGTCGTCATGGAGGCTAGTATTTCAGCCTCTGATGCCGCTGAGCCCGGCTCCAATGGTCAATTCACGATTTTGTTAAGCAAACCCGCCCTTGGAGACGGCCTGATGGTGACTTATTCAGTGACCGCATCCTCCACGGCCACGCCGGCAAGCGCATCGAGTGGTTTGGGTGATTACGAGGCTTTGGGCTCCTCAATCATCATACCGCCAGGTAATTCAAGCGCGGTTATCCCGGTCGTGGTGATCGATGACGACCTGGTTGAAGGCCCAGAGACAGTTGTCGTTGATTTGGTGTTCAATGAAACTTATGAGCTTGGTACACCGTCAACCGCGACGGTCACGATAGTTGACGACGATAATTTACCCATGGCCAGCATTTCAGCGTCACGCGCCGCTGAGCCGGGACCACCCGATGGCAATGATGGCAGCTTCACCATTTCCCTCGATGAACCTGCACCCGATGGCGGCTTGGTTGTGAATTACCTGGTTTCGGCATCGTCCACGGCTACAGCATCAAGTGATTATGAAGCACTGGGCTCGTCCGTCACCATTCCAGCTGGTGCCACCAGCGTCGATATTCCGGTCGTTGTGATTGACGATACGCTGGTGGAGGGTTCTGAATCAGTTATCGTGGATATCCAGGCAGATACAGCTTATGACCTGGGTTCTCCCGCAACGGCAACCGTTTTTATTGTTGATGATGACAGAACACCGCTGGTGAGCATTTCTGCTGCAGATGGCGCGGAGCCATCAGCAAATGGCATGTTTACATTTACACTGACCAGGCCGGCACCTGTTGGCGGCCTGACCGTCAATTATGCCGTTTCGGGTTCCTCCACGGCAACGGCATCAGATGATTACCAGGCCCTGGGGTCATCGGTCACGATTCCGGCCGATGAAACGAGCGTCGATGTTCCGGTGATGGTGGTGGATGATGAGATTGCAGAGCTGGCTGAAACCGTGATTGTTGATATCCAGGAAAATGCAGCTTATGAGCTCGGTGCACCTGCAACGGCGGTGGTTTCCATCATCGACGATGATACCGCGGGAGTGCACGTTTCCGGTTCTTCCCTGGTAGTGAGCGAAGATGGTACTTCAGACCAGTTCAGCGTTGTACTGACCTCCCTGCCTGAAGCAGATGTAAATATTAGCGTGAGTTCCGGCAATACGGCGGAAGGTACGGTTGACAACGCCATGCTGGTTTTCAATGCAACCAACTGGGACAGTCAACAAACGGTAACCGTGACCGGTGTTGATGATGACCTGGATGACGGTGATGTTAATTTTAATATTACGCTTATGGCCGCCAGCAGTGACAGCAATTACGCAGCCATAGGGCCGATAGATGTGGCCGTGACCAATCATGATAATGACGAGCCCGCAGCGGCATCGTTTACACAGGAAAGCTACCCATTTACCGAGGATGTTGGGGCAGCCGAAATCACCATCGAGAGAGCGGGTGTCATTGGTGAAGAGGTTTCTGTCACCTTCAGTACGGATGATGGTGCCAGCGGCACGACCGCAACCGCAGGGGAGGACTACACCCCTGTTAATGAAGTACTCGTTTGGGCTGCAAATGACGATTCTGCAAGAACGGTGGCTATCCCGATCATAAATGACGCTTCCAGTGAAGGTGATGAAACGGTTGTACTAAAGCTTGAAGTGAACGGTTCGGATCTGCCCGCCTCGTTCTCTGAGATGGTGATACAAAATGATTTTATCGAAGACGTACTTGACAAGATCGATCTCGATAAGCTTCCGCCTAACCAGAAGTCCATAACAGCGGTCATACTGACGGCATGCCCGACAGGACTGGGGCAGGGCGGTTTCCAGGAGCTGTGTAACGATCTGATTGGGGAGGCTCTGGCGGGTGGTTCTGTGGGTAATCCTTTAAAACAGATTACACCGGAACAATCAGCCGCTGCACGTGCACCTGCAGCAGAAACCGTGACAGTTCAGAACATCAATGTGAATGGCAGAATGGCCGCACTGCGTGCGGGGGCAACCGGTTTCAGCGCTTCGGGGTTCAGTTTCAACCTGGCCGGGTTCAACTTGAACAGCGGTCTCTTCAAGGGTGCACCTTCCGGATATGACAGCATCCAGCCTGGTTTTGTGGCTTCCAATGCCGCAGCCGCCGGCTCCGATGATTCGTTTGATGATTTCGGACGCTGGGGTATTTTCGTCAGCGGTCGTGCTGTTTTTGGTGAGAAGGATTCAACACGCGATGAAAGTGGTTATGACTTCGATACTGCAGGGCTGACCATTGGTGTTGACTACAGGTTCACCGATAAGCTCGTTGGTGGTGTGGCCTTTGGATATTCTGACAATAACGTCAAAATCCAGGGAAGTTCAGGCCGATTGGATACCAAAGGTCTGACAGCCACGATATACGGGTCTTATTATCCGACTGATAATTTCTACCTGGACGCATCGCTCAGTGCCGGCAGCAACGATTATGATCAACTGAGAAAAGTTGATTATTCGCTGAGCGAACTCGGTGCAGTGGTCAGCGAAACCTTCAAGACGGATTATGACGGTGATCAAAACGGTCTCACACTCGGCACCGGCTACGATTTCTTCAAGAACGGGTGGACTTTTGGCCCCACGCTGTTTGTTGAATATATCGACATCACCATTGATGCCTATGACGAAAAACTCGTTGATGGTGTTGCTGGATTCGATTTGGGTTGGGCAACGCATATCAAGAAGCAGGGTTATGAATCGTTGATCCCCAGTATTGGTTTCCAGTTTTCCAAGGCCTGGAGTAAGTCCTGGGGTGTGATTGTTCCGCAGGGACACGTTTCATGGGCCAAAGAGCTGAAGAACGACGATACGATCATCTCAGGTTATTTCCTGGGTGACACGGGCAAGGTGAATTTCAACCTGCTGACAGACGCTCTTGATGAAGATTTCTTCAAGGCAGGTCTTGGTTTTTCTGCCATGTTCCAAAACAACAAGAGTGCCTTCCTGATGGTCGATGGCGATTTCGGGCGCGACCTGTTGTCGGTGTACTACATCAATGCCGGCTTCAGATGGGAGTTTTGAGTTAATTAACTGGAATTTGGAACTCTTTAATCCGAGCTGACCTGCTCCAGCAGGTCGGCCAGATTTTCGCTGTCGGGAAAGAAATGCTGGCCGAGCTCAATCATTGATTTTGCCGCATTGGGATTTCCGTTATCAATTTCCTGTTCTATTTGTCCCAGAAGCACTGTTTCGGCCTGTTTTAACCCCGTAAGTGCCGCCCTGTTACCTGGCTGTAACTCAAGGATCTTGATGAAATTTTCAGCTGCATTGGAAACCGGTGGTGAAATAATAAACTCAAATTCCATGTAGGTTTGAGCGCTTTCCAGAAGCTCCGCAATTAGCTTGCCAGTCTTTGCATCCACAGGCTGCTCTTCGATCTGTGGCACTTCTTCGGCTTGCCCCATGAACATAACAACGGTCATGACGATGACTGCCAGGCCGGCAATAGCAGGTGCCAGCCACTTGAATATGGGGTTCTGCCAGATCTTTGGTGGTTTGGGTTTATCCCTGACTATGGGCTGGATGACTGTCTTGTCGCTGGAAGCCGGTGCTGAGGATGAGGTTCGGGAAATCTGACTAATCAACCTGATGAGTTCATGTGATGACTGAGCACGCTGGTCAGGTCGCTTGGCCAGCATTTTTTGCAACAGGGGTTGCAGGTGGGACAACTCCTGCGGGAGTTCCGGTACCGGTTCATCCAGTTGTTTGATCAGTTCGGAATACTCGCTGACATTGGTCTTGTAAGGTCTATGTCCGACCAGTATCTCGTAAAACACAACACCCAGGCTGTAAATGTCGCTTCTCACGTCGACTTCCGCACCGAGCATCTGCTCGGGGCTCATATAGGCGGGTGTTCCGATCCTGAACCCGGCCATGGTCAGGTTCTTGTTCTCATCAATGGATTTTGCAATACCGAAATCGGAAAGCACGGCGTGGCCGTCTGATCTGAACAGGATGTTCTCGGGTTTTATGTCCCTGTGAACGACGTGTTTGTCGTGTGCATAGGATAATGCTTCTGCAAGGCTTTTTAATAATTGCAGGGCTTCGGCGCTGCCATACAGGTGCCCTGTTTTCCCGTCACCCTCATCCTGGGCCTTTTTCCTGGCTTTCAGATTGTCTTTAAGCGTGCCTGCTTCGAGATATTCAAGAGCCAGAAAATAATGGTTCTGATGTACGCCGGTGGTGAATATTTTAACGATACCTTCGTGATTGAATTTAGCCGTGTCCTTTGCTTCATTGATGAAGCGGTCCCGAAATTCAACATCATGGGCCAGGGACTCATTCATCACCTTCAGGGCTACCTGCCGGTCAAGCCCTTCATCCAGTGCCAGGTACACTTTCGCCATGGCGCCCGCGCCAAGGTCTCTGATGATTTTAAATCCCGGTATTTCTGGATACATGAACTGGCGAACTCCCTTAGTCCGGAGACCTTAACAAAAATATGGTTCTATTTTAAGACCTGCACTGCCGCAAGGCACTGTCGCGCCCGCTCCTCGATGGCATCCCAGTTCCCTGCAGCAATGTCTGCTGGTGCAAACAGCGGCGCGACAAAACCGGCGGCAACGGCCCCTGCAGCGATCCAGTCGCCGGCATTGTGTTGATCTACACCATTGGTGGGCACAATTTTCAGAAAGGGCATGGGGCCAAGCACTGAGCGAACCCAGTCAGGTCCGCCCTGGGGAACGGGAAACAGTTTGCATAACTGCGCACCGGCACGGTGGGCCCGCAACATCTCTGTGGGGGTATGGGTACCGGGCATGCTTGCCACACCCAACTCGTTTGCAGCGCCGATGACATCCTCATCCACAACCGGAGAAACGAGAAAACGGGCACCGGCCTCCACCGACTGTTGCGCCTGTGATACATCCATCACTGTTCCGGTACCCACCACCAGATCCTTGCGGCCAGAGAAATCTTTGACCAGGTCAAAAACGCCCGGGACGGTTAACGTGAACTCGATAATACTGAAGCCGCCGCGTATTGCAGCCTCCATGGCCTGTGCAGCTTTTTCCTGGTTATTGGTACGTAAAATTGCACTGGCTTTTGTGCGGCCGAAATGTTCTACGAAGGTATCTGGTGTCATGTGGTTGTTTCCTGTAGTTTCGGGTATTCAGTTTAAACATTATCTAAAGTTGAGTTCGGGGATCGTGTACCAGTTCACCATCAACCCCTGCCGTTTCCGGAGCAGGGAAAGCATGACAGCATTCCTCTAGCCAGGAGCGAAACACGGCAACCTTTGGCATGTCGAAGTAATGCTCCGGTGCGACAAAATAATATGCAAAGTCACTTTTAACCGCATATTTGAAGCAACTGACAAGACGACCTGAGGCAAGCTCTGCCGCGGCCAGGGACCAGCGTACCAGGCCGATACCCAGTCCTTGTTCAGCAGCCACCACTATAGATACCGAATCATTAAACCTCGGCCCCCGTCTGTGCACAAGGCTACCGCCGAGCCCTCTGAACCATGTTTCCCACGGCTCATCTTCGCCCTGTAAAAGAGTATGGTTTGTCAGGTCAGCTGTGGATTTAATTGGCCCAACGCTTTCGAGCATTTCGGGGCTGCAAACCGGCAGCATCCATTCATCCAGTAGTTTGCTGACAGTGAGGCCGGGCCAGTTTCCACGACCAAATCGAATAGAGGCATGAAAACCTGTCTCACTGAAATCCACAAGGTCAATATCGGCATTGATGCGTAAATCAATATCATTGTGGGTACGATAGAAATCAGCCAGTCGTGGCGTTAGCCATTTCTGCAAAAATGATGGCATCATGCTGACATTGAGCACGCCTCCTGCACGATCCTCTTCAAGGGAGCGCACTGCCTGGCTCAATTCGTTAAGCCCGCGGGTTACCCCGGGAAGAAGTGCCTGGCCGGCCACGGTCAGTGTGATGTTTCGACCATGACGATGAAATAGCGGTTGCCCGATTCGATCCTCCAGGGACCGTATTTGTGAGCTGACAGCAGCAGGGCTCACATTCAGTGCCTTTGCTCCTTTTGAGAAACTTAAACGGCTGGCAACCGCTTCAAACGTACGCAGGGCGTTGAGAGGTATATGCATTCTTGATCCTTAAGTAAAACTTAACTGAAAATGAAAAAATACCGTTCGATAAATGTTCATATAAAGCGTATTTTTCAATTTCAAACAGATAGATAACTTGATGTGGGGAGGATTTAGATATGTTAAACAATACTAAATACAATAGCGAGTCAAATGACTTGCAGGGGATCGTTGAGAACCAGCTTGTGACCAGGCTTAGCGGTACGGATACAACAGCTGCAAATGCACCTGATTTTAATCAGGAAAAGCGCACAGAACGTAGTCTCCGGCGTGATCGTCGGAGTCGTCGAAGCAGTGGGTTTGCAGCGGGCGGATGGCGCGTAGCAAGCTGGTAAGGCTAAACTCAAGGGTGCCGACTGAGTGCCTGATATTAAAAAACCCATGTTTTCGGCATGGGTTTTTTTATTTCTTCGGATTTTTATGAGCACATAAAAATACACCCCGACAGTCTGGTATGACTATCGAGGTGTGGCGTGCCCCCAAAAGTTAGTGGCCAATCTGATCCTTGCTCAGAACTACTATCAACATAGAAGCAGTGATGATATGTGCTGAGGCATGCGTGTGCTTGACCTGCGTGGCCAATCGCTTGACATATGATTTGGGCGACCTGCCCAGGTACCCATGGTGAACACTGCTTAAGGCGAACCGAAGTCGGATTCCTTATTAGTCATTTTCGTCCCTGGCCTCTACCTGACAACTGCCATTCGCAGACACGATGACGCGGATGTTTATCGGTCGGCAACATACCTGACAGTCCTCGATATACTGTTGCTCCTCCACCGATCCGTCAACCAGGATCGTGATCACCTCTCCGCAATAGGGACAACTGATGATGTTTTCCTGCAGTAAATTCATGTGCCGGTTGATACAAATTCAGTCAGATCTGAATGCAGTATGTTTTCTAGCTCAATATAGTTATCTTGCCTGGTTTCGGTGAACAGAAAACCGAAAAGAGGATAGGTTTTATGGTCAACTTTTCTTAGCTCTATGGGCTTCTCAAATTGTGAAAGTAATTTTTCATAATTAAATGAAGTGATGTTTCCTGTGTCTATACCCGTCGAATTATCCAGCACGATAATACTGAAGAGCTTTCCTTCTTTTTCCTTGAGGATTTCCGGCCAATCCGGTTTCCTCTGTGAGTAATAATACAGGTAAGGGTTAAGCCCATAAGCCAGGAAGGACAGGTCTGCAGTAGTACACCAACCTCCAAACCGCATCGGGTTTATTTCAATCGGTAATATGATGCCGTTTTTGTCCCGTCTAAGTTCAATATGCACGGGAAAGTTTTTTACATTGGCCAGGTCACCAATTTTTCTTGCGAACTCCGTGAACTCATCAAGATTATTTTCGATGATCTCTTTAGATGAAATGTAAACCCTGTCGCTAACATCGACATCTGATGAAAAAACATGCTTCAGGATGCTTAATACAATGGGCTCGCCAGTCGAATCAAAATACGCATCAAAAGCATATTCCTCGCCTTCAATGAGTTGTTCAACAATAAACGAGTGGGTGTTCAATACCTCTTCCGGGTATAAGTCTTTAACTTGATCTATTTCTGCAAGTAAAGAATCAATCGTGTTTTCCCACTCCTCGAGGTTGGCAACTTTATAAACACCCATACTGAAAAAACCAACGGCTGGCTTGATGATGAATGGCAATGGCAATTCATTGAACCTGATGTCTCTCAGGTCTTCAACTTGAACGCCTTTGAAAGTAAAGCCTGGAAAAATTGATTTTGTCAGTTCGCGGAATTTCAACTTGTCTTTAAATAAATCTATTTTTCCAGGCAGATCACTAAACGCGAGATGCTTCGCTATCCAGCCTATGGCGTTTTCTGAATTGGTATAGATAGCAGTCATATCTGCCGTTTGTGCTAATTCAATCGCTTCATTTTCGCTGATAAAGTTTGTGCCAGGAAAAAGTCCCAGGTTTTTCGCTATTTCTGTGCCAACTACCGGGATCGTATTGTCTCTGACAGTTCTTTTGAAAAATTCCGATACGTATGGTTCATCTACAAAAAACATCAAGTGTTCCCCGCTTGGGTTTGAAAAGCATGATCAGCGTACACGTCAGGTTTATGAATGTCTAAGGGCGTCATTGATAGCGAAAGTTAGTTGATGTTCTTCAGGCTAACCGGGGTATTTGAAAATTAAAAGTGAGTACTTTTTACATTGATGCTATTGGTGGAAAAGTACGCGAATTAATCGGAAATCAGGCAACCAATAACCTATACTTAACAGTGCATCGCTGGGCGCTATTTCATCGCCAGATTATTCATATAAGTCTGCAAATAAGAATCCAATAATCTACTGATCAAACAGCGGTTCAGGTCGTGTCTTTTGTCTAAGGTGGTAAGGAGAGTTTTTATGGCAATGCCACAGGATTTGGTAGGGCGTTATATCGAATACACGATACATATGGGCGGCGCCGTGGGAGGCACCGCGAACGACCACGGGCAGGTTATGACCACACAAACAACCCCAGCTATGGTAAATGTCTACAACAGTGGCCTGGTGCGAACAGGCCCGCCCTGGACCTTCACCTACCTGAAGTACGTCCCTGGTGCGGTGACTGTCGCCGCACTTGGCGGTGGGGTTATGACGGGCCCGTTAAGCGGCTGTTATATTTTCAGATACGCGCATAATGGGCAAAAAGTAGCTCACGTCGGGACGGCACACAACCCCACAGACGCAGGTACGGTAGCGGCGAAAACAGCGTGGAGGGCACTGGTAGCGACCCCGAATGTAAACAATGTCACCGGTAGTTCGCCCGCCAGCTGTGTCTCTGTCGATGACGCCAGGCACGCGAGGATCAAAGCCGGTCGCCCCCAGGACGCTGGCATGCCGATTGTTGTCGGGTATTACACCACAGCAGCGAGCTACGCGATGCTGGTCACACCGGTGCCCCAGTTCAACTTACCCAACGCCTTCAATGGGCGGCACCTGCTGCGGGTGGGCGCGGTCAAACAGATGGTCATGGAGCCATGGGATACCATTCGTGTTGGACCGAAGTTCGTCCAAACAGCACCACCGATCCCATCCCGCGTGGGAAGACCGCATCAGAACCGTTAACCAGGTTGCAGCAGGTCTTCATAAGGTTGCCGTAAAAGGATTTATATGAAACTGCGAACCAAAATATTACTGGCAGCTTGGTGGACAGGCATATAGCCAGATTATCCTCTTGAAAAACGCTGACACGTTCAACGATTTTATCAAGGGTCAGTTTGAATTCGGGGTGGAT
>Ga0190293_1000184_pt1 | contig 21975 bp, 22 predicted proteins | sample 48693001_MG_FD_161671 | JGI IMG/M metagenome (GOLD analysis project Ga0190293, IMG submission 161671) | Hydrothermal vent microbial mat bacterial communities from Southern Trench, Guaymas Basin, Mexico - 4869-30-0-1_MG | ecosystem: Environmental > Aquatic > Marine > Hydrothermal vents >...
AATCACACTGATCATTTATAAAATTCTTGGTGAAGTGATCCAAATAAGGACTAAAATATCTCCAAAGAGATAATGGTCGATGTGATTGAACCCAAATCTTGCTTAAAATGGAATGAGGGATTCTTTTTGATTTGATTTGATTTTGATTTAAATATTCACACCAATCGGAATTTGAATACGCAATGACAGTATCAAATCCATTGTTTGACAAATCCATTACAGCGTTTAAAATGGATAAGTTATATTGGTATACACCTCCACCGACAACTGAATCAAGATATAATCCAATTTTCTTCATATTCGTTCGCAGATAAATGTTACATACCAACTATCAAAATTGGGTTTGTATCCGGTCAACCATTCTTCCGAATGTATAAGTCTTAAACTATTCATTTTTAAGAAATATTCAATTTCGGGATTGAATAGGTAACGCATTTGGTGAATTTCTTTAATATTTTCGGATTTTCCGGTTTGCTTATTAGTTATCTCAATATCAAAATGAACATCAACCTGATTTTTTGTAGGATGTATTTGAGGTGATGCTGTGCGATTAACTATTAATTTTTCATTTTCAAACTTTTTATTGCGTTTGTAAGGTTTATCGGATAATACTGCCGGTCCGTACCAGCAATCAAAAATAAATATTCCCCCCGATTTTAAATGATTTGCGATAACTTGAAATGAGTTATTAATATCATCATTAGTGATCTGATAACTGATTACATGAAATAGAGATAATACTGCATCAAATGATTTGTTAATAGAATAATTACGAATATCACTTACATTAAAATCCAATAAATTGGATATTGATCGTGGATAATATTTTATGCGTTCTCTGGCAATAGAAACCATATCTTTACTCTGATCAACTCCTGTGATATGGTAACCTTTTTCAGCAAGATTAATAGCATGTAATCCTGTTCCACATCCTAAATCAAGCAAATTACTTGCATCGGGAGCAAATTTATTGAGTAAAGAAACTATATAATCAACTTCTTGTTTATAATCTTTTTGTTGATTTAATAAGTCGTAGTATTGAGCGTAATCAGAGAATACTTTCAATCGAATAATTCCAATAATATATTTGAAACAATATCAATTTGTTCATTGGTTATTGCTAATCCGCTTGGGATGTAAAAACCGTTCCGAGCTATGTTTTCCGCAATCGGATGTGATTCATTTTTGAACAGTCCCATCTTATGAAATACCGGTTGTTTGTGCATTGGCCAAAAGAATGGGCGTGTTCCTATATTTTTTGTTTTCAGAATATCCATTACACTTGCTGCATCAGGAAATGTTTTATCTTTTAAAACAACACCGAATATCCAAAATATATTTTCTGCATAATCTGTATTTGATTGCGGTAATTGCACGCTGGACAATTCCTTCAAGTTGTTCAAATATCGTATACCGATTTCTCGTTTGCGATTAATGTTTTCATCAAGTCGCTCTAATTGTGCTACGCCAATTGCCGCTTGGATGTTACTAAATCTAAAGTTCCATCCAAGGTCTTCATGTAAAAATCTCTGCTGTGGTTGAAAGCATAAATTTCGCAATGACTTACATTTTTCTGCAATTTCTTCATTGTCAGTTACAACCATTCCGCCCTCACCGGTAGTAACATGCTTGTTAGGATAAAAACTGAATATGCTAATATCGCCAAAGCTGCCACATTGTTTATCATAATAAGTTTGACCAATGACTTCAGCAGCATCTTCGATAATAATTAAATTATGTTTTTCCGCTATTTGTAAAATAGGATTCATATCAACCGGTAAACCATAAATATGAACTGCCATTATTGCTTTAGTTCGTTTTGTTAGCTTTGCCTCAATCTGTTCAACATCCATATTCCATGTATCTTTGTCGGAATCGATTAAAACCGGTATAGCACCGGCTCGTACAATCGCTGCAGCACAGGAAATAATTGTGAATGTTGGCATGATAATCTCATCGCCCGGGGCGATTCCTAAAGCAGCGATAGCGACATCAAGTGCAACCGAACCATTACAAACACTTATTCCGTATTTACGATTTATATTTTTAGCGAATTCAGTTTCAAACTTTTTTACAAAAGTACCTTCGGAAGAAATCCAACCGGTATCAATACATTCTTCTAAATATTTTTTTTCGTTACCGATTAGTAACGGTTCATTTACAGGGATGAAATCATGCATTTTTGTTATTAATTAGCCTATTTTTAGGTTTTTTGTGTCTATTCCGATAAATCTTGTTTTATCATTTTCACCAACATAGGGACCTTGTTTTACTTCAAACATTTCTATTTCTTCAAGAACTTCAAAACCGTGACCACCTTTAATTAATAAAATAACATCATGTTGTGAAAGAATATGACTTTCTAAATATTTTTGTTCTAAATCGTAAAAATCGACTCGGATTTTACCGGATTTTATGAATAAGATCTCTTGTGTGTACTCAACTTTTCTTGGAACAGGATTATGTATATGTGGTTGAATCATTTTACCCTTAGGATGTTTCATATAAGCCAATTGTTGTGAAAAATCATCAGGTGTAAAGAAATTTATTCCCGGCTCGTCAAATTGACTTGAGATTATTATTGCGAGGAGATTTTCTCCATCATATATTTTTTTTATCATCTTTGCCTTACTATAAATTGTTTTATCTTAATAAAATATATTAGTTTAATGCCTAAATAACTAAATAATTGTAAAAAGTATCTTTTAAAAGAATTATTGGGAATTTGTTTTAATATTTTTCGGCATAAATTGTTTTTACCATTGTTTAAAGCCATCATAGAATTGATAAATAGGTGGTTTATAAAAATGTCTTCTCCGCATAATTCAATGATTTTATCTTTAAACTTATTAATGATATATTGGTAACCTTGAATAGATTTATCAGAATTTTTTGAAATGGTATTTTGGTGGATATTATAAGTAAATAATGGTTCTTGAATATGAATAAATCGACAGTATTTTGCTAATCTAATTGATGTATCCCATTCATGATATGAAGGAGCATTCTCGTCAAGAAAATTAATTTTTGATAGGGCTTTTTTTGATGTTAATATAGAAGGAAAAAATGTATTAGATTTTGATAGTAATTGTTTATAAACATTTTTTCCATTGAGATTGTCTAGCTGCCAATTTTGTTTTTCATCAGAATCAATATTGCTGGTAAAACAATTTCCATGTACCACAGTCAGAGGGTCATATTTAACTTTTCTTAATGCGGATACTTGTTTTTTAATTTTATTTGGTAACCACTCATCGTCGGAATCTAAAAAGGCAATCCATTCTGATTTTGCCGCTTTAATACCGACATTTCTTGCTGCTTGAGCACCGGATTGTTTTTCAGTTTTGAGAATGATAATATTTTCATCAAATTTACTGAGTTGTTTTAATGTATCGTCAGTAGAATTATCATCAATCACAATAATTTCATTCACAGGATATGATTGATTTAAAACTGATTCAATACATTGAACAATTGTGAACGCTCGATTATATGTAGGGATTATAACTGAAATATTTATGTTATTCAGAGTTTTACCTAGTAAAGATTTGTCGATATGTTCCAATAATTCGCCCAAATTGCAATGACGCAGGTTGCAATGTTTCTACTACCCAATTTTGCCAATAATACTTTTTCCTAAATAATTTTGGTGTATTACATATAAGATTCTTAAATAAATCCCGAAATAAATGTATTGCATATTTAAAAATCTTTTTTGAAGTAACATTTTTATCATAGCTAAGAATAGCATCGCGACCGGTGGCATACCCATGTTCAATAAACCAAGATGGTTTTAGTTTGTATTCATTAACTATATGTTCCATACTCCATTTAGGAACGATACCTATTTTATATCCATCTTGTTCCATTTGACGCTGAAGAAATGTTTCTTCACCGTAAGCTACAGCATCGCCGATCATTCCTAACTTAGTGGAGAAACCGTCATATTTATCTAAAATTGATTTTTTGATAGCCATAATACCACCGCTTGCATATTGCAATTTATGACCACGATTATTTTTGAAGTAATCGGCAGTTGATACATAAATATCTTTGAACCACTTTGGTTTACCATATTTATACCACGGAAAATAAACACCACCAAAACAATCATAATCATTGGAGTATATTACTTGCAAGGATCTCTCAATAAAGTTTATTGGTACTTTTGCATCATCATCTAAATATATTATCCATTCGGTTGTGGAGTTCTTATATCCGGTATTTCTTGCGAAGCTTAAACCTTGTTGTAATTCATTTACAACGGTCAGATTTTTATATTGTTTAACAAAATTGTCTAAAATGCTAGCGGTGTCATCAGTTGAATTGTTGTTTATAATAATTACTTGATAATTGTTCTTCGATACATTTTGTTGAAAGATAGTAGGAATAGTCTCAGATAGTAAATATCCACGATTATATGTACAAATAATAACTGTTAATTTAAGATTCAATTTATTTTTTTTGATTTATTAAACTATTTAAAAACAATTTAGGAAAGCGCAATGCCAAATATAATTTGTTAGTTATTCTTTTAAAAAAATTAATTGAATATTGCCAATTGGCAAGTGTATCTAATTTATTAAATATATCACGAGATACTTTTTTCTTTTCACCTTTTGATAAATTAAATTTTGATACATATTTACAATATAACTTCAGTAAAATATTCCTAACATCTGAAATCAGTTGACTATCATCAATAATAGGACTTTTGTCAAAAACTTTTCTGATATTTCTTACCGTATCTAAATCTAAGATAGTATCACCTAATAAATAATTCATATTTTTTTGCATTATTTGTAACACACTATCTCTCGTTTCAGTTGGAACTTTTAGTGCTAATTGTCCTGCCCAAACTCTTTTTTGTTGTAACACTTCCGGTAAATTCGCAATATCTGCAACACGACTAATGCGAGACCAAAGGTCATAATCTTCTGCTTCAGGCGCTTGATAAAGACCTACTTCTTTTACAATCGAACTTCTTATCATAACCGAAGCATGGGCAAAACTTGTTCCAAATAATAGATTCCAATTTAGTACAGCCGGTTCTGAAGCCGTTTTCCATTGTCCAATTATTTTACCGGTTTCGGAGATGGTATCAGTCCATGAACCGACCATCCCAACATTAGGATTAACTTCGAGAAACTCAAATTGTTTTTTAAAACGTATCGGTAATGCAATATCGTCAGCGTCCATACGTGCGAGATATTTGCCTTTTGTATTATTTATGGCAGTATTAGCAGCCGCAGTTTGTTTTTGATTTACTTTGTGTGTAATAATTTTTACTCGAGCATCTTTCATCGCAAATTCTTTTAAAATTTGCGATGTATTATCGGTGGAAGCGTCATCAACAATAATAAATTCAAAATCTGTAAATGTTTGTTTAAGAACGCTATTGATGCATTTCTCTAAGTGTTCTTCTCCATTATAAACTGGAAGGATTGCCGAAATAATCGGTGAAATTTTAGAAGGCATTTTTAATATTTTTTACAATTGAGAGTAAATGTAGTTTTTTTAAAAATATATATATGAATTTCTTTATACGGTTTTTGATATATATTATATTAAAATAATCAGGTGGACTTAATTGGAATGAAAGTGTTTCCGGCCATAATTGTTGACATATATTTTTATATAGAATGGTCCTATCTTGTGAGTTATTGCTGTCCGGAGGAATTGCAAAAGATGCGATTATAAGATTACGACTGTTTGCAGGATTCCATTCGTCTATTGCAATATCCAATTCCGCTTGGAACATGGGTATCCAGTTCGCCCCGCGATGTTCCCAATAGAATAAATCTTTCATATAAATATTATTCTTCTTTATCAATTCCGTGATGCCCGTATCGAGCCATTTATTTATTTCTGTAATTACAAATATTTTGTCTTCAGCGAAAAATAATTTTGCAAGATCGGTCACATTTCCATCACCATCAAAATGATTATATCCGGTATGTCTTATTATTCCACCTATGTTTCCACTAACATTTACTTTATCTTGATGATATTTAAAGAAATTATAATACAATACTTTCTTTTTTTCAGATTGAATCATATACACATTCTTTCTCAGATATTCATCAAAATCATTGTCATATTCGTCGCATTGGAGAACATTGAAATTCAATCCGATTGAAGGAAGATATTTTTTAGGTACGCTAATATCGGGATTAAATTTTGTAAGTTTATCAAATTTTTGGATAAAATAAAATATATCTTTACTTACTTTTTTGCTAGCGGCCAGCAATGCTCTGCTATCCACACCTGCAGTAACGGGTTGCATTAAATCAAATCGGTTATTAGCAGATTCATATAATCCGGTGAATAATTTGGATATTTTTTCAGTTGCCTCAGCCATAGATAATTTTGGAATTGGTTTATCAGGCCAATATCTTGATACAGACTGATTAGAAACGGACAATGAATGGTTTGGCATTAAGTGTAAAATGTCATTATATAGTGTACCATCTCCGACCATGCAATGCTCATCCTCTTCAAACTCCTTTGAGTTTAAAAATTCTAATAAATCAGGATCATTCCTTTTCGATATTTTTAATTCTTTTGCAATGGTATGCGGTTGAGATGCGCACCAAACTCCTGATTTATGAAATGTATAAAATATTTGTCTTGAACCGCCTGCATCATTAAAAAATTGTATATCATTTTTATCTTTGTATATGATAATCCACCTACCGCTATAGTCATATGTATTTTTGATTACGGATGAAAAATCCGAAGATTTATTTAATAAATCTTGCGTTATCTCCTTATCTGTATAATATGGATTTATCGGATCAAGAATAAATCCCAATACAATTATCTCAATATCATTATTTTTTAGATAAATATGATTTAAATCAGGGTGGATAGTAAGAAAATATTTTTCACTTACTTGTATTCTTTTCCAATTTGGTAGGTTTTCTATGTACTTTGGTGCAAAGAAAAATTGACGACGGTACAAAAGTCTGTCGTCAATTATAGGATTATTTAAGTTGTTCAAATTATATAATAAAAAATTAAAAAAATAAATTAGATGTTTTCATTGATGATCATATCAACGGTAGCGAGTAGCCAAATATGGTGTGTCATTTCAACTATATTATAAATTTTTGAGTCAACCCAAAGATTTATATCACCTTTATCCCGAAGTGGATTTTGTGGCAACATCCCCGAAAGTGTAATAATAGGTAGTCTCAATTCTTTAGATTTATTTGCTGCATTTATTACATTTAATGATTGACCGCTTGCGCTGATTAGCACAATCATATCCTTAGGATTATGATATAATTCAATGGCTTTTGATATCCAATTTTCATAACCATAATCATTGGCTAAAGTTGTTATTAAATCGTATTCGTTAAAGGTTACTGCACGGATACCGGCATTTTTTGTTATATCTACAGCAACGTGGCTTGCCATTGCCGCACTTCCGCCATTTCCTGCTAAAATAACTTTCCCCCTTTGTTTTGACGTGCTCTGAAATAGAGATTTTATTTTAACAAGATCATCAATAACACTGGAATCATTAATTAGTGAATTATATGTATTTAAATATTTTATTAGATAATCTTTAGAAGATTGCATTTGCAGTCCTAGTTCAATCCTAGTTCAATATTATTTCGATTTCTCAAATGTCGCACCATCCTTGAGGAACATTTGAACTGTTTCTTTAGAATAAGGGTGGACAATCATTCCATCAATGAATTTAGGTATAACAGTTACAATGTGTGCACCGGCTTCTAACCATTCAATAATATTTACGATTTCTCTAGTTGACCCAACAATAATTTTCGCAGGTAGTTCAAAATCATCAAGCAAATCACGTAAGCGGGTAATTTCTTCTCTCGTGTCATAGCCCATATTATTTACCCTGCCGCCGAATATAGATACGTAAGTAGCACCGGCCATTGCTGCTAAGAAGCATTGTTGAGCACTCATCATCGCTGTAGCGTTAATTCTTACATTGTGTTTTTTTTCGAGTTCGTGGATTACTTTCAGATTATCTAATTCACCATTTGGTCCATGGATAGTGATCTTAACATTAATATTGTCAGCCCATTTCGAGAACTCGATACCTTGTCTGACCATATCTTTGGGATCATTATTTGTAACCTCGACCGATAGGGGATAGGGATGGATCAATTTTGCGATTTTAATTGATTGTTTTTTTACACCATCCATTCCACCAGTAATTCCATCTTTTACCATAATTGTTGGATTAGTTGTAACACCCCTGATAATACCCATTGAATGATATTTTTTTATTACATCTATTTTACCTGTATCTAAAAATATTGCCATTAAAATTCTCCTTTATTTCACACTTTCCCACTTCATTTCAAATTTTTGAAGCTTGGGATGTGATACAATTAAATGCCAAATTACTGCCTGAAAACCTTCGGTTTGGGGTGTAACTGTTTCGCTATTAAGCGATGGTATTATTACACACGCATCGGCGACTTGTGCAGTATAGCCCCCATCACGTCCAACGACTCCGCAGATTTTTGCCCCAACCTCATTAGCCAATTGCAATGATTTTACAATATTCATACTAATATTTCTATCTGCATTTCCTCCGCCCACCGAAAATACAAAGATCATGTCATTTTTGTTTAATTTACTGATTTTTAACCAATTAACATATGCAGTTTCCCAACCATCATCGTTCACTCGTGCGGTTAGTTCCGATACATTATCAGTTGGAGTATATGCTTCTATGCCACAAATTTTTCTAAAATCATTTACAGCATGCGATGCATGTCCGGCACCACCGCCAACACCCAAAATAAATAATCTTCCGCTATTTTCTCGAACATCATTTAATAAATCAACCATTTTATTGATTGCATTTTTATCAATTGAATCAATTATTTTATGTGCTTCATCTAAATATTTATCTATATAGTTCATTTATTTATTAATTATTTTAATATTTTGCGCTACATCCCAACCAACCGACTTTTCGGTCATTTTCATATTCTTCTACAGCTTCCCAATACTCCTCATCTTCTATGCTCAATGTACCTGAATTTATAGCCAGCGGGCTAGTCCGGTCACTTTTAATATTGCCATTAATAGCAATCATAGTATAAACATATCCGACCCACGGAAGTAAATCTGAATCAAAATATTTATTTGTATTACCAACAGGAATAGATAAATATACCCAGGTAGTGTCAATGGGATTGACATAACTTTTATATATGGTATATGAATTTGCATCTATAACGTAATCCCAACTAAGATTTATTGTAGCTGAGTTTGGTTCATAATATCCAGAAAAATTATTTGGAGTTTGGAAATCAAGAGCGCCCGAAGTAACAGATATCGTTGAAGACCGATTACTATTAATGTTACCGTTTAGAGCTATTATTTGATAAAAATAGGTTTGATTTTGTAATAACTGTATGTCCTCGTAGTGATTTACATTAGAAACAGGGATAGATAAATATATCCATTGATTTGGTGATTTTTCGAAACTTTTATATATAATATATGAATTTGCATTATTAACATAATCCCAACTCAGAATTATCATTGGGGAGTATGGGTGATAATACCCAATAAAGTTGGTTGGAGAAGGTAATAAAGATTGGCTTTCACCAACAGTAATGGTTGTTGGTAACGATCTTGGGCTCCAATGCTGTAAACCACCTACAGTTTGATAGTTTTGATCTTGAGCCATTATTTTGTATAAATATTCTTTACCAAATTCTACATTAGTATCAATATACTCAGTTTTATCCCAATCAACACCTGGTATTGCTTGTAATTGCAAGTCGTCATCAGTAATATTTTGTCTATAAAGGGAAAATCTGTTTGGGATAGCAACATATCCAAATTTGTTTAAATATGCATCGAACATTTCTTGTGTCCAGTATTCGTTCCAGGTTAGCTTAACTTGATTGTTGTTTATAGAACTTGCAATAAAGTTCTGTGGTGTTGGTAGTATTACCTCAACCCATCTTGACTGATTGCTATACCAAATTGTATCAGGTGGTTCATTCCAAATAATTTGTCCTAATAAAGTTGTTGATAAAATAATCAGAATTACAGATGTTTTGAATTCTTTCATGAATTCAATTTTAATTAACCAATTAATGAAACTGCTTCGGATAAACTTTGCACATCATTTTTTACAATTAAATCTTTATTATAATTTTTACGAATTAAAATCATTGAAATTCCGGCATTCTTTGCTGCTTCAACATCTTTCCATGTATCGCCAATCATAAATGATGTGTCAAAATCAATATTATATTTTTTTTGAGCGGAAAAAAACAATCCGGGAGCAGGTTTGCGGCAACCAATGTTATTATTATCATCATGTACGCAATAAAATACATCATCAATATTTAGTTCTGTGTATAAAATATTGGTCATTTTATCCAATTCAGATTGTTTTAATGTGCCGCGAGTAATATCCGGTTGATTTGATATCACAATTGCTAAATAACCCTTTTCATGTACATACTTTACAATTCCTTTTACTCCGGCAACTACATGAAAATCTTCAAATCGTTGTGGTGAAAAATAAGAACCGTCTCTTTTTACTAAATTATTTAACACCCCATCTCTATCAAAAAATACTGCTTTTTGTTTGTGCTTAGTTACCGGCAAGTGTATAGTCCATAAAGTTAACGAGGACTTTTGTCCCTTCATAATCAAAATCAAAACGCATTTCTTTCAATCCGGCATCTTTCATTGCTTTACGAAGCCTTGCATGATTTTCTTCACAATAAAATAAGAAGAATCCTCCACCGCCTGCACCGGTTATTTTACCACCCAATGCGCCGTTTTGTTTGGCGATTTCATATATTTCATCGAATTGTGGATTTGTGATGCCTTTTGCAAGACGTTTTTTATGTTCCCAATGTTCATCAAACATGTGTCCAAGTTTGGTAATATTGCCATTTTCAACAATGTCTAATATTTTATAACCGGATTCCTTAATATAATGAAGAGAATCCAAAACTTGTGTATTATTTTTTTCGGTTGAAGTATTTTGACGTGCAAGTATCCCAACGTTTTTACGCTGAACACCGGTATAAAATGATAGTAAATTTCGATTTAATCCTTCAATTGTTGTGTTAGATACTTTTGCTCGCCGGACTTTAACATCCCCATCAGTGCCAATTTCCAAAACTGAAAATCCACCATATGCCGCAAGATATTGATCTTGTTTTCCCATCGGTTTATTTAACCGATACATTTCGATATCGCAAGCTTCTTCCGCTAAGTGATGCAGTGGAATGTAATCGCGTTTCAATGTGTGAAGCGCATTTAATAAGCCAACTGTATAACTGCTGGAACTTCCCAAGCCACTCCCCGCTGGAATATCTGCCATCGAAACCACATCAATTGAGTTTGTAATATTTAATTTTGTAAGGCATTCTCTAGCTATATCATGTTTAAGTTCTGAAACCTTTTCGACGGTTTCGGAAATATTATATTTTAAACGAATTAGATTGTCGGCAAACGGTCTTTTAACCGTAATGAACATATATTTATTCAAAGCAAAGCTAAAAATAAATCCGCCATGCTTTTCATAATATGATGGTAAATCGGTACCACCACCACCCAATGTCATCCTAAATGGAGTTCGAGTAATTATCATATTAAATATTAATTAAGTCTAATTTTTAAAAATAAAGTATAAGGTTAATTATTGAGTTAAGGAAGTGTCTTTTATAGTTTCTGCAATTGCCATTGCCTCAAATGCTTCATTATTTCTTAAAAGGTCATGGTTTTTAACACGATTATAAAAATCACGACATTCTGCCTCCCAAGTATTGTCACCGGTAAATTTATATTTTGTTTCCTTTGGTACACCGGAAGGATATACTCTTTCATGATGGATTGTTGTTTGAGTTCCCCATTTTGTCAGATTTTCAACAATTACGGAACCCTCGCTTCCGGTAACTTCCAATTTAAAGTCATTTTTCCACCGCACTAAACTGAAATGTATGTTGCCAACCATTGAATCTGATTGTAATAAAACGAAACCATTGTCATCTCTACCTTTAACATCATATTCAAAATTTTGTATCGCACATGCGATTGGTTTTAGCGTCCCCATAAACATTTTTGCAAGATAGATATTGTGAATCCCCATATCTAACAGCGCCCCAACTTTATTGTTATTGGTGATTACGCTGCCATTTACATAAGTACATTTAAAGAAATACGGTTTTCCAATTTTGCCCTCTTCAATTAGCGATTTTGCCTTTTGTAATCCCTCGTCATAGCGGATATTAAATCCGATGTGCAACACAAGCGATTTTTCATTTGCTAAATTTGTAATTTTTTCCGTTTGCGATATTTCGTCTCCAAGCGGTTTTTCACACAATACATGCTTGCCAGCATTTAATGCATCTTCAATTATTTTTAATGATGGATGGGTGGTAGTCGAAATAATAAATGCGTCAATTGAATTATCAGCAAGATATTTTTGATAATTATCTGAAATGGGATATTTATAACTATCTTGCAAATATTGAATTTGTTGCGGATTTACTTCAACTAACTCTACAATTTCTATTTCAGGAATATTTTGAATAGCATCAATTCGTTTAACTCCAATATTTCCGCATCCGACGACTACTGTTCTCATCATTATAATTCAATATCTCTGTCTTTTGGCACAATCCGCCGCATTTGAAAAATATCAGTATCAATAATATTTTCCTTCTGATTTGATATTTTTTCCCAATCATCCCAAATGGCACTAATTACTTTTCCATTGAATTCTTTTCTATTTTTGCTTGCAATAAATAAAGCGAGTTCAGGTGCTTTTTCAATCGGGTCACCACCTGAAGCGAGACGATTTTGAAGATCAGTCCAATTTTTATAACCAATTGAATTTTTTTTAGCTTCTAGTTGCTCGTCAAACATTTTTGTGTTCACTGCCCCCGGTGATATAGCTGTTACATTAATGTTATATTCTTCTAACTCAAGGGCAAAATTCTCGGTAAGTCTCACTATTGCGGCTTTACTTGCGCTATACGCGTCATAATAAGGGAGGGGACTTAACCCACCGCCACCGGATAAATTAATAATGCTGCCATGTCCTTGTGATTTCATATATGGAATCACAGCTTTGGCACAGAATACTGTTCCGCCAATATTATTTTTTAAAGTATCAAAAAATTCTTTTCCGTCAATTTGTGAAATTTCGTCCATCGGACCAATAATAGCAGCATTATTAACAAGGATATTAATTTTACCAAATTCTGCAATTGTGCGCTGAACCATTGATTTAACTTCAATTTCATTCCCAATATCAGTTTGGTATGAACTGACTTTAATAGAGAATTGTTTTCTTATTGATTCTGTGGTTTCCGTCAATTCGGATTTTGTACGGGATACCAACATTAAATTGCAGCCTTCTGAGGCAAATCGCTCTGCAATGGCTTTACCAATACCGCGGCTACCACCAGTTATAATTGCTACCTTATCTTTAAGTAAGTTGCTCATTGTTTAAATCCATCTTTTACCATCAACAATTGTGATATTATTATTTGGAACAATGTGATGAAGACCATCAAGATATTGGCTTGCTAAATTTGGTAATAATTCGCCAATAAAGACCTCTTTAAAATTTTCTGTAGATAGGTTTGTGATTTCATAAAAAATTGTACTGCCGCCATAAGTCTTATTACAATTCTGAGCGGGGCGAATTAATTTCCCATTATATTCAAATATAGCTCCAGCAGGTCTTGTCATTTTTGGGAATATTTTTACCGGATTGTTTTTGTGTGAATTCCAAGGACCTTCCAAATTTTCAGAATAAAATAAATATAACTTACTTGAATCGTTATCTTTTTGATTTGCGATAAACATCCACCACAGGTCATTATATTTAATTATTGTTGGATCAATTCCCGGAAAATCCTTTAATAAAGTTGTTTTTTTTATCCATTTATCAGGGAATGATACCGCTTCATATAAAGCGACTTCTCCAGATGAGTACTGCTCGGGAATACAGTAATATTTACCATCATGTTCCAACATAAATGGATATGATAAATGAAATGAAGTGTCAATTATAGGTTTTACATCTGAAAAAGTAATGAAGTCCTTTGTCTCTATATATGAAATTCGTCCTTTTTCTTCCTTGTAAGAATAATCTTCGAAAAAAATGTATGAGGTTTCGTTCTTTTTGATGAGAAACGGATCGGCATAAAATCGATTTGATGGAGGTTCAATCCATTTTATTTCAGGAGGTGTCAATGAATTAATTAAATTTTGTACGGGATTGTTAATAATCCCGATAGCCCACAATTCGCGTTTAGATTCAGGTTGCTTATTAAAAATTAATTTTAATTTATTTTTAATAATTATGTAAAAATATTTAATTGTCTGCAAATTATTCGGTGCTGTATAAATTGGTGCTGTACTAGTTTTTGATTTAATAAATATACTATCATCTTGATTGGACAAAATGTTTCTGCATACAACAGAAGGCCATTTTGTAGTTCCCCAGAATAATTTGTTCTTATTTTTTGGATACGACGTGAAATCAGTTTTAAACTGATTTTTGTAGAGAACGATGCCATCATCAAGTTTATCAGTCAATTTTTGTAGAATAGCCCCGCTCCATTGATCATTATTATAAATTTCCCAAAAGCCGGGTGGTCCGCCGCGATATTTAAGATAATCTCCATGATGAAATGACCAAACTCCGTAAGTTGGCACTTCTAATATTCCCCCCCGAATTATATTAAATCCAAATCGTAATATCATATCAAGATTGTATGATTTGATTTTAGCAATATCAGATTTTGTAAAATATTGAGAATATTTCCCCTTTCTATCGGTTCGACAATAAATCATATCAACATTAATCAATTCATCGTTTAAAGATATTTGCCGGTCGCAATCTATCGTGTAGCGTTTATTTATAAACCGTTCATATCTATACCAAAGTGGAGTTCTAAGATTGCGAATAAATCGTCGGTAGGTCATTACTGCAGGACGAAGAACTTTTTTGATTATATTTTGATGCCGATTTTCGAAAATAACATTATTTTGAACTGGTTCAATTCTATCTGCATTACCAATCAATAATTCCAACGAAACATCTTTTGCATTAATTAGGTGGCGAATAGTTTCAGCTTCCCATGCTGAAAAATTGAGACCATTACACATAATACCTATGCGTAATGATTTATTTGAAGTATTTTTAACTATTGAAGTCATTCAAATGATTTTCGTATTTGTTTTATATTATTTAAATAATAACGTTTCAATTATATTACTATCTTTTTTCCCAATTTGTATGTATTTGATATCATTATCATTCTCAAATGAAAAGATATTCCAACCATCAAAAACGACAGGATTCTTTTCCATCGTATGCAAGAAATCTTGTTTTGACAGAGTTTTAAATTCTTGCCAGGGAGTTGCAATAAAGCAAATTTTAGTCTCAGAAAGACACTCTTTAGCCGAATCAGCAAATTGTATTTTATCAAAATCGGTAATTTCTTTTTTTGCTTCCTCCATTCCTGCCGGATCGTAAATAGATAATTGAACATCTTCTTTGATCAATGCATTTATAATTGATATTGCAGCGGATTCCTCAACTAATTGTGTGTCTGTTTTGTAAGATAATCCTAAAATGGATATCTTATTTGTATTATGTTCTTTCATCAATGCCAATAACTTATTAGGAATACGTTCATTACGATGGTAATCATTAATCTGATCAGTTCTTACGGCTAATGGAGTAGAACAGCCAAATTTTTCAGCTGCTTTCGCGAAAGCGCGATTATCTCTTGGGAAACATGGTCCTCCGTAACTCAAGCCACCTTTCAAATATTTCCTACCAATTCGAGGATCATCGCCAAGAGCGTCTGTAACTTGATCAACATTTCCACCGGGCATATTTTCGCAAATTTCTGCTAAGGTATTTGCAAATGTTATTTTCAAAGTACAGTATGAATTCAGAGCAATTTTTGTTAATTCAGCATTATAAAAATTCATTTTATGTATATTGGGATTATTGTCTATCAGGTTGCGATGAATATTTTCTAATGTGTCACCGGCTTTTTTATCGGATTCTCCGATTAAAATCATTTCGGGATTTAGAAAATCTCTCACAACACTACCAAGGGCAATAAAATCAGGATTATAACATAATCCAAAATCTACCGAGCATTTTTTCCCTGAAGTTCTCTCTAAAAGGTTTTGAATTAATTTCATATCTCCCGGCAAAACAGTACTTGTGATCACTACCGTATGATACGAATCTTTAGAACGCAAGATACTTCCGATTTCTGCTGCGACAGCTTCTACAAAATCAGTTGAAAAAGTGCCATCTAAAGTACTCGGTGTAGGGACAATAACAAAACTTACATCAGAATTTCTTATTGCATGTTCTGTATTGGTTGTAGCGGAAATATTATCTTTATATTTACCAATTAATTCATTTACTCCCGGTTCATAAATAGGAGATTCTCCTTTATTTACAGTATCAACGGATAGTTTATTTACATCCATACCAACTACTTGCCACCCTTTAGAAGCAAAACAAGCAAGCATGGTGCAACCGAGTTTACCTAACCCAAATACTGATAAACTTTCTTTCATATATTAACTCTTTCAATTTTATGTTAATTAATTCTCTATATTTTCTAATATCGTCCAATCCTTAGGTATACGAATTATTGATTTATTTTTAATATGATCTCGATACCACCATTTGGGTGATATAATAATTTTTTCCTGATTATTATTTAACCAAGCTGCCCACCAACTAAAAGTACTATTTGCAATAATTTGATGTTTACAGTTACACATAAGGTTAAAATGTTCATAATCAGGACCGTCATTATCGATAAAAGTTGTTGGTAATTCAAATTCAAAATTATTATTTACCCAATCAATATCATCGGAAAATACAAATAATTCCGGATCTTTAAGTTTTTCTTTCATGATGTTGATGCTGTTAGTATAATATTTATCTGAACTATAAGGTTGTTCTGCTACAGCAGCCGGTCGGCTAAGCAAATCCCCTCTTCTAATATGTATTGCAATGCTATTAGATTGTTTAATTTTATTTAAAAAAGATTTATTATCAACAGATAATTCATTTTTTAAAATGAATTCTTCTTTTATCAGGTTACGGTATTCTTCAAATAAGTCATCCATTTGCCAAACACCGGAGAGATAAACGTTCTTCAAATTTTTAATTTTATTTATATCGAATTCAGATTCGGTAATTGCGCTATAAGTAAAATGATTTAACACTGGGATTTTTTTTATTCTGTTTAGGAATGAATTGTTATTTAGTCTATATGATATACTTAAGTAGAGAGGATTGAGTATATTTTCTTTAATATTAAATTTATCTAATAAATAGGTTCTTTTTGTAGCAGCGTTTGGATTGCTTTCTTCTTCATATTTATGATAGTTATAGTACCAAGATAAATCTAATTTAAATTTTTGGCTTAATTTTATAGAAAGAGCTCGAACAAAAGCATATTGAAATAATTGGTTTCCTATCCCGCCGGTGATTCGGGCAATTAGCATTATGGTATATTAATTAAAAAGGAATTTATTTTAATTTTGCAGTTGCGCAAAGATGCCAACCCATTGTCTTTTCCATCCACCTAAAAAGTGGATTTGGTAGAACTCGAAAATACCATACTTTTTTATATTCATATTTTTTGTATTCGGGGATTGAATATGGAAATATATGGTCAACGAACATATTATTAACAACAAGTCCTTTTAGAAAATCATGAATAGATTTTTTTGTATAGGAATAAGTAACCGGGCTGCCGGTCTGCGCTTCGGAATATTTAGCAATTAGTTGATCTTTTTTCCAAAATTGTCCTTTCCCATATTTAAATATTATCCACCAAGTTTTATAAGAATTTCTATTGTAAACCATTATCTTAAAAATGCTGTCCTTATCCATATATTTTTTCAATTCGGAAATTGCTTTCTTAGGATGAGGAGTATGATGTATGACACCAAATGAATAGATCAAATCATACTTTTCAACCGGTACGGTTTCCGATAATTTTTCTGCATCAGCATGATAAAATTTAATTGGTAGATCAAATACTTTTGCGCGCTGTTTAGCGATTTTTAAAGATTCTTCAGAATATTCAATTGCAGTAACTTGTGCTCCCTCTCGAGCGAAGTTGATTGTATCTGTTCCAATCCCACAGCCGATTTCAAGTACTTTTTTGCCTTTCCATTCAGGGAAATCGGCAAAGCCGGGAATATGAGATTCAACAAAATATTTACGTGTCTCTACATCATTAAAATATTCTTTAGTTCCAATCTCTTTTGAAGAATGCCGAATATTACATGGTCGGGAATTCCAATAATCTCGTACTGTATTTTTGTTAACTTTCGAAAAATCAGTCATAATTTTATTGTTTGTTGGCTTCCTTAACTTGTTGTGCAATCCAATTATATGTTTTAACCATACCATCTTTTAATAATTTTGATGGTTTCCATCCTAATTTTTTATTGATTAAATTATTATCAGAATTACGACCACGTACACCAAGCGGACCTGAAATATGTTTAATTGTGAGTTTTTTTCCTGCAATATCCATAGCCATTTCAGCTAACTGATTTATCGTTACCATTTCTTCTGAACCAATATTTACTGGACCTGTAAAATCTGAATCCATTAAACGTCGTATTCCTTCTAAACATTCATCAATATATAAAAATGAGCGTGTTTGTTTTCCATCTCCCCACATTTCGATTATACCGCCATCAGTAGTCTCGGCGACTTTCCTGCACATTGCTGCAGGAGCTTTTTCTTTGCCATTAGTCCAGGTTCCTTCTGGTCCAAATATATTATGAAATCGAGCAATATTTACATCTAATCCATAGTTTCTATGATAAGAAGAATATAGATGTTCACTAAATAATTTTTCCCAACCGTATTCGCTGTCAGGAGCAGCGGGATAGGCGGAGTCTTCCGAGCATTTCGGATTATCAGGATCCATTTGATTATATTCTGGATAAATACAAGCCGATGATGAATAGAATATTTTCTTTATACCGGCTTTTAAACCGTAATATGCCATATTCAAATTAATTTGCGCGGAATTGTGCATCACATCGGCATCGTGTTCACCGGTAAAAATATAGCCGGCACCGCCCATATCAGCTGCTAATTGATATACTTCATCAAATGAGCGATCTAATATCTTTTGTACTACGGTTTGATCTCGTAAGTCACCTATGATAAAATCATCGGCAGCACTTGTACCGAATTCTGGATACTTTAAATCTACACCTCTAACCCAAAATCCTTCTTTTTTAAGTTTTTTTGCTAAATGGCTGCCGATAAATCCTCCGGCACCACATATTAAAGCAGTTTTGTTAGTTGTCATTTTGTTTCCTCAATTTGTATTAATTCCTCTTAGAACCTTTCCATATTCAAGGGTAATTTTTCCCCAAGTCAAACTTTTTTTCCAATTCTTTTTACCATCTATCCCCAACTGTTTCCTTTTTTCAGGATCATTTGCCAACTTCAAAATTTCTTCAGCCAGTATCTGTAAATCCACCTTAGTACGACCTTTATTATCGACAGAAGCAGGACATAACATTCCACCTTGTGTCCATTCAATTATCTCTTTCGAATTCCCGACTGGTACTGTTAAAAAGGGTAGTCCGGCCGCAGCCGATTCAAATAATACCAATGGCGAGTACTCAATATTAGAAGCAAACACAAAAAGATCAGAATTCAGAAATGCCTGTACTACATCTTCTCTTTTAAAATCAGTAATAATAATTGTTTTATTTGATTCTTCACTATTTACTTCCTTTGCAATATCTGTCCAGTCCCGTTTTGGTGTATTTTTTGATAATCCAAAGGCACTTAGCAAATCCCGGTAAATGCGTTTTAACATAGACAAAGGTCCCATTTTCAAATATTGTTTTATCAATGTATTAGCTTTTAGTTTTGGGAAGATAGATGGTTGATTGCCATTTAATATTAATGTGGCGGGTTGATTGAAGTTTGCTAATTGAAAGGATTGTGCTAATTCATAGTGACCTTTTCCACCGGTAAACGTTCCAACAGTCAATATTACAAACGAATTACTTTCAATATTCAATCGTTCACGAAAATCAGATTCTTTTGGAACAGAAAACTCAATTTCACTAGCACCATTTGGAATAATAGAAAAGTTGGTTATGTTATTGTTGCGAGCAAAGTTTATATCACGGTAGTCAGATGCGTAAAAGATAAGATGATCGAATTGCCGTAATATTGCTGGCATAATTTTATAGTATTCGGAATAGTGTGGGTCATATAATGCTGAAAACCCGCACGGTATAAATACTTTACGAGTTTTAATTTTATTAAGAATTGGTATTAATGCATCAATAGTCCAACCTTGCGCAGCTTTTATTAATATTACATCAAAATCACCTTTTATTATAAAATTTTGATATTTACTAATCTTACCCTTCAAGCCATGAACATAACTTCCCTTGATATCAAATTCTTTAATATTGACACCATTATGAATATTCGTTTTGCGACTTTGCATTTCTGAGGTGGCAACAGTTACAGTATATCCTAATTTAACAAATCGCTCTGCGATTTCTTTAAGAACAATTTGTTGACCGCCAACACTCGGATAATAATAATCGGTTCCGATTAATATTTTCATATAAATTTTCTAAGTATTACTATAGTTTTGATGTGATCTCGATTAGTTTTTCAGCGATAATATTTGCTACAAACTGAGACCCGAAATCATTGTAGTGAAGCGTATCATACATATACTCTTTTTCTTGGGGAACTAATTTTGCTAAATCAATCAAGGGAATATCTTGACTTTTTGCTACTTCTCTTATTATTTCATTAAAAGTATCATATTCTTCTTTAAATGTTGCATATGAAATACCTCCATTTAGCATTGGTTCCAAAATTTTTAAAATAAAATCGTCAGGAATATCTTTAAATCTATTTGCTTGTGTCATTAAAACTGGTATTATATTATGTGTTTTATTTGCTCGAACCGTTAATTCTAAAATCCATTTATATTCTTTTTTCATAAATTCGAAATCACGATCTTTAATCATCTGACGTCTGCCTGCCCATTCATCATATGGTTCTTTCTGTTGTGATGGGCGTAGAACTCTTTCTTTTATTAAAAATATTCTATAATAAATATTTGGAAATATGGTTTTAAATAGACCTTTAAAATGCCAAAAAAAAGTTTCTTTCTTCACTTTTGGGAAGTAATCATTGATAGTTATGAGCTCAGATCGGGTAGTTCCTTTAGGCCAATATGTGTGATCATAAGCAAGAATTGTATAATCATTAATGGCCTCCATCATTACAACAATGTCCGGCTTCATTGGCATTATTTTATTCAGGAGAATATCCATAGAGTGGACCATGTTATTTCCTGATGCTCCTGAATTATAAGAGTTTATTAGCTTGTTGGTTTTTTCTTCAATTAATTTCCCAACGAGATATGGAAAACGCTTATTTTCTGTCACATACATACATTCAGTGGTAGAGCCACCAAGGAATGCAATTGTGTGGTCGGGGTTCTCATAACTATTGTGGGGAAGAATAAAGCCGTTATTATCTATCCTAAAAGGGTAGTCCTGAACGATTAAATTATCAGTAAGCGATAAATAATAATCGTCTGGATGTATTGTTACATCTAAACCGGGATGGTTTTCTCTAAGATTAATTGCTCGAACAATATTTGGTTTATTATTAGCTTCTGTTGGTTTAATGTAAGAAATTGTTCGATCAAGAATAAATAATAAACTAAATAATATTATAAAAGAGACTAATAATCCTGTCTTTTTCGGATTTTTAGAAACCCAACTTTGATTTATTTGTTTATTTGACAATGATCTATTAATTCTCAATAATAATAGTTATAGTATTTTCCATTTCCCGGTTTCATGTATTACAGATCGTAATGCCAATTTCGAATGACCTATGTTGACCACTTCAAACGCTAT
>Ga0190293_1000185_pt1 | contig 21930 bp, 20 predicted proteins | sample 48693001_MG_FD_161671 | JGI IMG/M metagenome (GOLD analysis project Ga0190293, IMG submission 161671) | Hydrothermal vent microbial mat bacterial communities from Southern Trench, Guaymas Basin, Mexico - 4869-30-0-1_MG | ecosystem: Environmental > Aquatic > Marine > Hydrothermal vents >...
ATCCGCGAAGAGATCAAGGTATTGTCGAAATACGGCGATGATTTCACCGACCAGCATGGTGATGTGAATGCCACGGTTGATCGTTATCACCCCAAGAGGATTGATTTCCAGATTTCAGAGATTTTCAATGAGACTGACCTGGCAAAAACCTTCCGCCTGGTACCGGAAAACGGTTACCTGCCGCCCTTCCAGGCCGGCCAGTACATCAACGTATTTGTCGAAACCCAGGGTGTACGCAGTAGCCGGCCTTACAGCATTGCTTCAGCACCCAATCAACGTGGTTATTACGATCTGACGGTCAAGGCTGTACCGGATGGGTTTGTATCCTCACATCTCTTAGAAGACATCAAAGTCGGTGACCACTTAAGCAGTACCGGACCCATGGGTGGTTTTTTCCATAACCCACTGTCACATTCAAACGAGGTCGTATACCTGGCCGGTGGCAGCGGCATTACACCGATGATGAGCATGATCCGTGAAGTAACCGACCGGGGTATCGAACGCAAAATGCATCTCTTTTATGGCAGCCGAAACCCGGATGACATTATCTATAAGGAAGAATTGGAACGTCTTGCCGAGATGCACGACAAGCTGACAGTAGATTTTGTGATCTCGGAACCGGAAGACGGTTACCAGGGACTGACAGGGTTTATCAACGGTGAACTTTTACAAGAACGCTTGGGTGACCTGAGCACGAAAACCTTCTTCTTGTGTGGACCTGAGGCCATGTACAAGTTCTGCCGTAAGGAATTGGAGGGCTTGAACCTGAAAAGAAAACAGATCCGGGTAGAAGTATTCGGTCCACCGGGTGATGTCACGGCACAACCGGGTTGGCCGGAAGGCCTGACAGCCGATACAACATTCAAGGTAGACGTCTCGGATGGCAGGACCATTGAAGTAAGTGCAGGCGAGCCGCTGATGAATGGGCTTGAACGCAAGAACCTGGAACTACCCGCTGCCTGTCGTTCCGGCGAATGCAGTTACTGCCGTGTGAAACTCAAGTCGGGCAAAGTGTTTCATGCACCGGGCACCAAGCTACGTAAATCAGATCTGCAGTTCGGCTTCATCCACCCCTGCATGGCCTACCCACTGGAAGACCTGGAGATCTTACTGTAAATGCGCTCTTGCTCTTCAAAGTTTGAGTACGAAAGCCGTCTGCAACAAGAGGTGTCGGGTACCTTTGAACAGGACCGTCATCTGTCGGGAACAGATGACGAGCGCACAGGGATGTCTCGAGCGTGTCCTGTTTAAAGGTACCTGATACCTCTTGCCTGGCACTTCTCGCCTGGCACCAATAATAGCCATCGTGTAAGCAGGTCAAACATGAATTCCAAATCAACAAAAGCAATAGTCATCTTCTACATTCTAACCATGCTGTTCTCCGCAATATTTTTCTTCAGCGGAACAGCACTCGAGTTTCCCAGGAGACTTCTTTTTAACCTGACCATGTGGGGACCGGGAATCGCAGCCCTGATTGTCTCGGCTGTTTTCTACAAATCGATCAAAGGCCTGGGATGGCGCTGGGGAAAAACCCGCTACCAGTTACTAGGTCTTGCCTTGCCCTTCGTATTCTGCCTGGTCACTTACAATTTTATCTGGTTCACAAACCTCGGCGGTTTTGAGCCCATTCCCGGCTTAAGTCTCTGGATGATTATCGCGGGTCTGCTCGCCTGGATCATCCCGGTACTGGGTGAGGAAATCGGCTGGCGTGGTTTTTTAGTACCTGAACTCGCAAAAATCACCAGCTTTGTCTGGGTCGGAATCATCAGCGGTCTGATGTGGTCGACCTGGCACCTGGCGCCTATCCTGATGGCCGGTTATGACCAGGGTGCATCACTCTGGTACACAATTTTGATGTTTTACTGCTTCACCACTTTGACCAGCATCCCGATGGCCTGGTTAAGGCTCAAATCAGGCAGTGTATGGACTGCCGTGCTGTGGCATTCGGCCAACAATTACTTCATACAAAGTTTCTTCGACAAGATGACCGTCGATACCGGCATCACCCATTACCTGAGGGGAGAGTTCGGAATCATTACCGTCATCTCGGCCGGGGCACTGGCAGTCATCTTCTACAGAAAAAGAAACGAACTGAGGCCTACATCATGACCCACTCAGCAGCAATCGACGCGCTATTCCATAACTGGGATGCACCGGGCGTACCCGGTGGTGCCGTTGCCGTACTACAAAAAGGAGAGGTGGTACATCGCCGGGGTTATGGCCTGGCGGATGTTGAAAATCAAATACCGTGGGCTGCCGATTCTCTGTACCCGATCATGTCCGTCAGCAAACAATTCACTACCGCCTGCATACTCATGCTGGAGGCACAGGGCAAACTGAACCTGGATGACGATGTCCACTTATACCTTCCTGATCTGCCCGACTATGGCACCACCCTTAACCTGCGCCATCTGTGCACCAATACCAGTGGCCTGCGGGACTACCCGGCACTTGGCGTCTTCGCCGGCGCCCGCGAGGAAGGCGGTTACGGTTTTGAACCGGCTCAGAAGCTGATATTTGGCCAACACAGCCTGCAATTTACACCCGGTGATAAATACGTCTACAGCAATTCAAACTTTTTCCTGCTGGCGATGATCATCGAGAAACTCTCGAATATGAATCTCGGAGAAGTTTACCGGAAGTGGATTTTTGAACCATTGGGAATGGACCACAGTCTGTTTGAACCTTACCTTAGAGACGCGCCAGCTGAGACCGTCAAGGCCTACCTGGGTGATGCCGAGAGCGGTTTTACCGACTGGCAGTGCCCCGCTTACTGCCACGGCGACGGGGGTATTCTCACCACATTGGATGATTTGTTGTGTTGGGAAAGGGCTCTCGATGAGGACCGCCTGCAAATACCAGGGCTGGTTGCAAAACTCGAGGCACCCGCATGTCTCAACGATGGAACCTACGCCACATATGCCATGGGTATTGAAACCGGTACACAACGCCGCTTTGAGTGGCGTGGCCACGGCGGTGGCTGGAAGGCTTACAAGTGTTTTCGGCTACGGGTACCCGCAAAACGTTTATCGGTCATTGTCTTTGCCAACCGCAAAGCTGATACCGAGGCGCTGGCCCTTACCGTTGCAGATATGTTCCTGGCAGACCCGGTGCAGGGGTATGCAGGCGAATACCATAGCAATGAACTCGAGACCACCTGGAAATTTATCGAAAATGATGGTGTGTTGTGCTTCGACTGCTCCGGTCCCCTGGGTGAGATATCGAACGTGCCATTGATCCACGACAAAGACGATCTTTTCCGTCCCGGTGAAGCCGCGCTCGCCCGCTGGGAGCTGGAACCGGATACGACTTTTGCATTCGAACGGGATGAAACCGGGAAAGTCTGTGCACTGCTTGCAGGCACCGAGTGGGCTTATGGTCTGTGTTTTAAGCGACTAAATTGATTCGAGGTATTTAACGACGCCAGTACTACTCATCACAGGGCTTTCAATAATTGTTCTACGACATATTTTTCAATATCAGGCATTTCGATAAGCTTTTTTTGCTTCAATGTTGAGTACATGTTCTGGAGTTTTCTAAAAGCTTCTTCTGATGCTTCGTTTTCATAGAATGCCTTAATTTCCTTGGGTGCAATTTCATGACACAACATGATACACAGAGCTTGTATAAGGGATTGCTGATCTTTCCAGTGCAAGTAAGCAGCCAGGCGATCTTTAATAACGTCCACCGCAAATAAAATCGGAATTTCGCCAAATTCAGTTTCAATATTGGTTTGTTCTTTTATCAACTCATCCCCGACGGCCAATGGCGCACTGGGAAATTCCACGACTATATCCGTTGAGCTGTTACGGTAAACACGTCCTTGTTTAGTAAAACCGAGTTCTAACATTGCTGCCATGAGTACGGCGGGTTTTTGATAAGATATATCAACCATATCAATATCATAGGTGAGATATTGGTTTTCTGTATAAATTTCTACTGCCAAGCCACCAACCAACACAACCCGAATATCCTTGTGCTTCAGATGTTGTGCAACAACTACTGCCAGCTCTATCATTGAGGTGTTTTTAAAATTCATTATCTTTTATACGCCCTTAGCTTTTTCTCGGCTTTTCTTGGGCGTGTTCGCTCAATAAGCAAATCACTTTTAAGCTTGTCAGGGTAAGTTTCCAATGCTGCTTTCAGGAGTTCTTTTAAAGGCGTATAAAAGGCATAACGCGGGTTTAATTGGTATTCGCGTATTTTGCCTATCGCACGACTCACAATCACCCCATCCTCCTCCAATCGTACCAATTGTTTTTGGATAGGGTTTGCCGGGCTATCAAAAAACTCCGCAATACCCAAGCCGTAGCCTTTGTCACGCACCAGGAGATAAATCAGAATTTTTTCCTGGCTCTCTGCCCTGAGTACACCTTTCAAGGAAAACATAGTCAATCCATATCAATCAATAATTAGTATTTATAAACCAATTATTGATATATGTATACCATAATGTGGTTTTTGAATTAATCTGACACTGTATCATTGACATCAGTATTCTCGCTTTGTCAGCTTAAAGCTTGGTTCTTTTGAAGTCTGGCTATACCATAGCTGCCTCAAATCAGGATTGGGTATCACCGTGACAAATAAAGTAGTTATAAGCGGTTCCGGCTTATGGAAACCACCTCATGTCATCACCAACGAGGAGTTGGTGTCGTCATACAATGCCTACGCTGAAAAATTTAACCTCGATAACGCCGCAAAGATAGAGAGTGGCGAACTCCAGGAAAAACCACAATCATCGGCAGGATTTGTCGAGAAAGCATCAGGTATCAAGGCACGATATGCCTATATCAAAGACGGCATCCTGGATATCGACCGCATGCGCCCGAGAATTCCGGAACGCCGGGAAGATGAACTCTCCCACCAGGCTGAAATGGCACTTCACGCTGCTCGTGATGCAATGGAGGAAGCCGACAAAGAAGCATCGGATATAGATGCGGTGATTGTCAGTTGTGCCTATACAGAACGCTACTACCCGGCTATCGCCATCGAAGTTCAGAATGAACTTGGCATTGAAGGTTTTGGATTTGATATGCTGGTGGCCTGCTCTGCCGCGACCTTCGCCCTGCAACGTGCATATGAAATGGTTGCCGCCGGGACAGCGAAATGTGTGCTTGTCATCAACCCCGAACTCACCTCCCCCCAGGTCAACTATTGTGACAGGGACAGCCATTTCATATTTGGTGATATCGCGACCGCCACCATTGTCGAATCTGAAGAAACCTGCACATCAAAACACAGCTATGAAATTTTAGGCTCGAAGGCAATAACGCAGTTCTCAAACAATATCCGCTCCAATTTCGGCTTCATCACCAATTCAACCGATGCAGATCCATACGGCCCGGACAAGCTCTTTCACCAGGAAGGCCGCAGCGTGTTCAAGGAAGTCTGCCCAATGGCTGCCCGGCATATCACCGAGCAACTTAGCGGGCTGAACCTGACAGCGGAAGACGTTACGCGTTGGTGGCTGCACCAGGCCAACCTGAATATGAACCTGCTGATTGCCAAACGGGTTCTGGGAAGGAGTGCTACGCCGGAAGAAGCCCCTATCGTACTGGATGAGTACGCTAATACCGCATCTGCCGGTTCATTAATTGCATTCAATTTGTACCACAAGGATCTGCGCGAAGGAGATATCGGTCTTATTTGTTCTTTCGGCGCCGGTTATTCCATTGGCAGCCTGGTGTTGAAGAAGCGGGCTATCTATTCGTCATAGTTGACGAGTTGACATTTTAAACAAAAAGGATTATAAATCGTCATATATTACGATATATAGGCTTATTTTAGCTTATTTCGCCATAAATGACGATTATGAAGATATCCAATTCTCTTTCAGATAACATTATTCTTGCCGAATTCGGTAAGCGTATTGCACATCGCAGGCTGGATCTCGAGTTAACCCAGGCTGCTCTGGCCCAACAAGCAGGTGTCTCCAAGCGGACAGTCGAGCGTATCGAAGCCGGAGCTACGGCTCAGATGACAAATATTATTCGAATTTTTCGTGTACTTGATCTCCTGTCAAGCCTGGACCAGGTTATTGCCGAGCCTGGTCCCAGTCCGATGGATTATGTGAAGCGTAAAGGTAAAGTCCGACGGCGCGCTACTACGAAAAGAGACAAAACAGATTCAACGGATCCCTGGTCCTGGGATGAAGAGGTGTGAACGGCCCAAGTTGGGCCGAGGTCAGACTGTGGGGGCGATTGATTGGCGCGGTATCACTCGAGCAGGACAATGCAGTGGCCGCGTTCGAGTATGACCGGGATTTTGTCGGCAGTGGTATCGAAGTCGCACCACTCACCATGCCGCTTTCTACCCGTATCTATCGCTTTCCTGAATTGCCCCGTGAGACCTTCGTCGGGCTCCCCGGCTTGCTGGCCGACTCACTTCCGGACAGATTTGGCAACGCATTGATCAATGCCTGGCTGGCAACACAGGGCCGCTCACCCGGTTCGTTCAATGCTGTCGAAAGACTGTGTTATACGGGAGAGCGCGGTATGGGTGCATTGGAGTTTATACCTGCCATCGGACCGCAAGTCAGGACAGCCAATAAAATCGAGATCGATAAGCTGGTTGAACTTGTATCAGAAATCCTCAGCCAAAGAAGTGATCTCCAGGTTTCGTTTGCGGATGAAAGTAAGGAACAAGCCATGACGGATATCCTGCGGGTCGGAACCTCAGCAGGAGGTGCGAGAGCCAAGGCAGTGGTTGCCTGGAATCCCACGACCAACGAGGTCCGTTCCGGCCAGGTTCCGGCAGGTGAGGGTTTTGAATACTGGTTACTGAAATTTGATGGCGTTAAAGGTAACAAGGATAAGGAACTCGAAGATCCACAAGGTTACGGCGCAATTGAATACGCCTGTTACAAGATGGCAAAGGACTGCGGTATTGAAATGAGCGAATGCCGCTTGTTCGAGGAAAACGGCAGACGGCATTTCATGACCCGGCGCTTCGATCGTCTTGAGGGTGGTCAAAAACTCCACATGCAGTCGCTTGCTGCGTTGGCACACTATGATTTCAATATGGCCGGCGCCTATGCTTATGAGCAGGCCTTGATGGTGATTCGGCAATTGGGTTTGCCCATGAGTGCAACCGAGGAGCAATTCCGGCGCATGGTATTCAATATCATCATTCGCAATCAGGATGACCATGTCAAAAATATAGCTTTCCTGATGGACAAATCAGGGACATGGTCACTTTCACCCGCCTTCGACATGACCTATAGCTACAATCCGGACGGCGACTGGACATCCACCCACCAGATGACCATGAACGGCAAAAGGGATAACTTCACCATCGATGATTTCAAAACCTGCGCAAGAACTGCATCCATGAAACGCGGGCGTGCCGAGTCAATCATCGCCGAAGTGCTGGATGTCGTTTCGAGGTGGAAAGAGTACGCAAGCGACGCCGGCGTACCCGATGTGACGCAAGAGAAAGTTCACAGTGTGCTTCGCCTGGATGGTTTTAAGTAAAACCCAAAACTGTCCAGGGACGTATTCAGCTCAGGACTTTTTCATAAATTTCATTACACCACCAACAAACGAAGGCTCATCGCACAGTTTCAGTTGGGCCTCGGCCTCCAGAGACAGTTGCTGTGCAAGGCTGTTGCCGGGCGCCTGATCGAGAACCTTTCTGGCTTCGACGAAGGCTGCGGTCGAGCTTTTGCTCAGTCTTAATGCATATTCAGTGGCGGTATCCATAAGTTTGTCGTCATCGACACACTTCCAGATCAGGCCCCACTCTTCTGCTGTTTCTGCATCTATGGGATCGCCAAAAAAACTCATTCCCAAGGTGCGCGCCCGACCAACCTGCCTTGGCAGATGCCAGGTCGCCCCGCAATCCGGAATGATACCAAGCTGGGGGATAAACACCTGTATGAATTTACTCGAACGGGCCGCCAGCACGATATCACAGCTCAGCGCGATACCCACACCTCCACCGGCCACGGTGCCATTGACCGCTGCTATCGTTGGAACATTCAAATCATAGATTGCCTGGCTTACCGGGTTGAAGAAATCCAGCATGTCCCGATAAACCTGTTCACCAATGCTTGGAGATCCCGACAGATCGAATCCACTTTCCGCAAGATCAGCGCCTGCACAAAAGCCACGGCCCGCTCCCGTCAGGATCAATACTTTCAACGAGCTATCATTATTTACCGCGTCGAAGGCCACGAGCAATTCACTGAGCATGGTTTTATTCATGCTGTTGAGGCTCTTTGGTCTGTTCAATGTCAATACGCCGATGGCACCATCAGTTTTCAGATCGATTGTTTCAAAATTCATCTTGTTAAACTCCAATAACCACCTTCAGGAAACACCCAACATTTCCAGTATCTCCTCAGTGTGCTCACCCGGGTATGGCGGAGCAGACTTAATATCAAGGGCTGTTGAGCTGAAGCGGGGTGCGGGTGCCGGTTGCAGGACGCCACCTGGTTGTATAAATGTCTCACGCGCCACATTGTGCGGATGTGACGGCGCCTCTTCGAAATTCAGCACCGGTGCAAAACAGGCATCTGTGCCTTCCAGCAAGTCACACCATTCCTGGCGTGTCCTGGTTTTGAAAAGCTGTGTCATTTTTGTTTTGCACGCAGGCCATTTTCTCTTGTCCATCTGGTGCGCAAAGTCCGGATCCTCATCCAGGCCCAACAGGCCGATCAGTATTTTGTAAAACTGTGGTTCCAGGGCACCCACGGTGACATATTTGCCATCTGCACATTCGTAGGTGTCATACCAGGGTGCGGCACTATCGAGGAAATTGTCAGCTCGATTGTTGGTCCACATACCCATTTGATTAAGGGACAGCAGCAGGCTAGACATCATGGCAGTCCCATCGGTAATAGCTGCATCAATGACCTGCCCTTCCCCACCCGACCTGGCGTGCAACAAAGCGGAAACAACACCAAGGGTCAACATGAATGCACCACCACCGATATCACCCACATAGGTTGGCGGCGCAAACGGCGCCTCATCCTTGTGGCCTGAATAGAACAAAGCACCAGTCAGGGCAATATAATTAAGATCATGCCCTGCCGTCTGGGCAAGTGGGCCATGCTGACCCCAGCCTGTCATACGGCCATAGACCAGCTTTGGGTTGACCGAAAAGCAATCATCCGGGCCCAGGCCAAGCCGTTCCATCACACCTGGGCGGAAGCCTTCGATCAGGGCATCAGAACGACCAATCAGTTTTCGCACAACTTCAATCGACTCCGGGTCCTTCAGGTCCAGGGTGATCGACTTCTTTCCACGATTGAAAAAGGCCTTCGCACTGTGGCTTTTGTCCTTGCCCAGACTGCCCATTGCGTCGCCCGTCTTGCGTTCGACCAGTATCACCTCGGCGCCAAGATCAGCCAGCATCATACCGGCAACCGGTGCCGGCCCAAGGGCGCCTATCTCTACGATTTTAATTCCTGCTAAAGGACCCATCAAAACGTGCTCCCATTCGTTTATATCTATGATTTGTTAGTCATATGACTATTAAGTCAGTATAATCGCTTTCCTTGAACAGTCAATCCAGGACAGTTCAGCGACTGCCTGAATTCAAGACACAATCTATCGCTATTTGTAACAGGCAACCATCAGTTTCGATCAAAACAATTCGTATGCCTGAAAATGTAAAAGAATATCAGGAGGAATTCACCATGAGAAAACGAGGACAACTGGAGTCATTCACTCCACCGGTCGGACTCTTTAACGAAGAACACGACATGTTCCGTGACGCCATCCGGCGTTTCTTCAAAGAAGCACTGGTTCCAAACATCGATGACTGGGAAGCTGCGGGCCGGATACCTGAATCCTTTATGCAAGCCTGTGGTGATCAGGGCATCCTCTGCCCGCAGGTACCCGAAGCATACGGCGGACCGGGCGGCGACTATCGTTTTAATGCCATCGTGGCAGAAGAGTTCGCCTACACAACGCTGGGGCCGGGTTGCATCGCGGTACATTCCGATATCGTTGCGGGTTATTTACTGGCCCATGGCAATGAGGAACAAAAAACCAGGTGGCTACCCGGGATGGTGTCCGGCGAAACCATAGGGGCAATCGCCATGACCGAAGCCAATACCGGTAGCGATCTGCAGGCGGTGCGTACAACAGCCATCCGTGATGGCGATGACTACATCATTAACGGCACTAAGATGTTCATCAGCAACGGACAAACCGCCAAGCTGTTTGTGATTGTGGCAAAAACAGACCCTGCGCAGGGCGCCAAAGGTATCAGCCTGTTTATCGTCGAGTCGGACCGGGAAGGCTTTAACCGTGGCGCTAATATGAGAAAACTGGGTCTAAAAAACCAGGACACCTCCGAAATTGTATTGCAGGATGTACGGGTACCAAAGTCCAACCTGCTGGGTACTGAAGGCACCGGTTTTGGAGCCCTGATGACCGAATTGCCGCAGGAACGCCTGAGCATCGCCATCTCCTCGGTGGCTTATGCACGCAAGGCATACGAATTGACCACCGAGTACGTTAAAGAAAGACAGGTGTTTGGTCAAAAAGTAATCGATTTTCAAAACACACGCTTCAAGTTGGCGGATATGAAAACACGCATCGCCGTCGCGCACGCCTGGGTATACCGCTGCCTTGAACAACACATCCGCAGTGAATTGACCTCCGAGGAAGGCGCCATGGCCAAATTGTGGGCGACAGAGTTACAGGGTGATGTGGTGGATGAGTGCCTGCAGTTATTCGGCGGTTACGGTTATATGCTGGAATACCCGATTGCGCGTATGTATGCGGACGCGAGGGTGCAGCGGATTTACGGCGGCACTTCGGAGATCATGCGTAACATCATCGGCAGGACTGTGTAACACCAAATGAGGCAATATAGCATTTGTTTTTGCTATGCTCATTGCTATATACTCAATGTATAGAGCAATGAAAAGGTGTTTTTATGCCCAAAGGATCAGTATTCGTCAATAATCGTACGCAGTCTGTCAGGTTACCTGCTGAAACCCGTTTTCCAGATGATGTAAAACAAGTCACTGTTCGTGTCATCGGAAAGGACCGGGTTCTATCACCTGTAGACAGTTCCTGGGACAGTTTCTTTCTTTCCAGCGAGTGTGTAAGCGATGATTTTATGCCTGAGCGAGCTTCACAGGAACAGTCCCCCCGGGAAAATTTTTAGTGCTTAAGTATATGCTCGATACCAACATCGCCATCTATGTGATCAAACGCCGTCCGGTCGCAGCCCTGGAAACATTTAACCTGCATGCTGGTCAATTGTGCATAAGTTCGATCACTGTAGCTGAGCTAATGCACGGTGTTGAAAAGAGCGCGATGCCGGAGCATAACCTGCAACAGGTTGAAGATTTTGTTTCTCGTTTGTGCGTAGTGGATTATGGTAATAAAGCAGCCGCACATTATGGTGACATTCGAGCGGTGCTTGAACGCAAAGGAAAAACTATCGGCGTCAACGACCTGCATATAGCGGGTCATGCGAGAAGCGAAGGCTTAACACTGGTGACGAACAATCTGAAAGAGTTTGAGCGTGTGGATGGTTTGCGTCTGGAAAACTGGGTTTAATTCAACATCCAGCGCAACCATCACTCTCCTGCTAGGGGAAACGGTATTCTACGAACGACGTTTTGCATGGCGGGCCGGGGGCAATCTGCAGGGATGGTGTTTCACCCAGATCCATGATCAGGCATCCCAGCGTGATGTTTCCCGCACCGTGTTCATCCGGGTGCCTGCACACCCCACCGGTATGAGAGCTGAATGCGGCTTTGATATCTGAAATACCCAGTACTTTTTCGGGGGCAGACAGCCTTTGCTGCAACTCGCCGAACCGCTCCATGGTGCTGCCATTGTAGGATGGAATAAGTTCATCTTCATTGTCACACTCTGCCAGTGCCTTGCGAAACATGGCCTGATCATCATTTTCTAAAGGATGATTGGTGTGATAAACACGGTCCGCACCGGTAAAAGGCAGGAATTCTTCGATACCATTGGCGGAGGCTTCAAGATTGATGGCCCGACTGCCGGGTTCTGCAATGGTGTAATTCTGCCCGGATGCATGTTTTATGCTGTTCATGAATTCAAGCCCCGCTGCCAGGTTTTCCTGGGCGAGAAAACCGCGCACTACAAAATCTTCCGGCAGACCGTCTCTTGCAGAATCGAGCTGTGCCAGGGTATTACAGCAGACCCCCAGGCCGTTACTGTTCATGCCGCACAGACTGATCTTCCCGGCCAGCGAAAAGCTGAACACCTCCACCGGCATATCCGAACCCTTTAAGTGCAGTAACACCTGCAGGCCGTCATACCAGGTGGGTGTATCCATATTCTGCCCGATTACAGTGGTCCGACCTTCGCGGGCAGACAAACCGATTGAAGAACATGCGGGGTTTTCGTCTGCATCAACCTTCTTGACTGACTTCATTTCCCGCCGAAACCAGGGCTCCTCGTCACTCAACTGGCGGGCAAAGGTATAACGGAAGTCGATATTAGCGCCCTCGGCGATGCCCCGGACTTCATCCAGCAAGTTTGGTGTCCAGCGCTCGATAGCGGGCATGAAATTGGTTTCAGCCAACAGCCTGTCGAGATAGAACTGTTCATCCATACCGGTCTGTTTCTGCAGGGCGTCAAGCCACCTTGCGTGGTGCTCGTGAATCAACTCCCGCAGGGCTTCGCCATGTGCACGGCCACGTTCTCTTGCGGTACCTTCAAGTACCAGGACTTCAAGTTTATTGCTGTTTTCAGACAACTTCCTTACTCCCGTCAAGGCTGACCGGCGGGTGCCTTCTCGCCATCAACCACGCAAATAATCCACCGGTAATGAGCATCAATGCTGCATAAATGCTGGGTGTTAGTGCCATTTCTTTCATATTGAGCAAGGTCAGGGCCACTAAAACCGCGAGTGTGCCATTCTGCAGCCCAACCTCAATTGCGATGGTCGATTGTTGCGCGTAGTCCAGTTTGGCCAGACGCGCCAGGCCGTAACCCATTCCCATCGCCAGCAGGTTCAGCAACAAGGCGAAGGGACCCGAGTAGCGCAGACCTGAGACAAAGGTGTCCATCTGCATGCCGATCACGCCGAGCACGATCACCATCAAAATTACGATCGAGGCGATCCTGAAAGTCTCCCCCAGGGCATCTGCCAGGTGGCGCCAGCGCGCCCGAACCAGCATGCCAATGCTGATTGGCAACACTGTGATCGAAAACAGGCGGCCAATCGTCTGCAAAATCGGCATATCCGGAACCATGCCGGAATCACCAAGATGCATCATGAGCCCGAGCGACACAACAAACGGAATGCTGAAAACGGTAATCGTGCTATTGAGCGCCGTCAGCGTCACCGACAGGGCCACATCGGCCCGGGCCGCATAAACGATCGCGTTTGATGCAACACCGCCCGGACAGGCTGCGATAATGATCAGACCCACCGCAATATCCTTCGGCATATCCACCACTGCGGTCAACGCAAATGCGAGTGCCGGTAACAATAGCAACTGCCCCACGATTCCCAGCAAGGCCGCTTTCGGGAATTCGAATACGCGGCGAAAGTCATCCAGGCTGAGGCTGAGGCCCATGCCGAACATGACCAGCACCAGGCCAACCGGCACGATAATAGTAAATCCGGTCTCAAAGATATCCATCTTCTTCTACGTATGAGCGGAATGCCTGGCCGGACTTTTCAATGGTTTCATCAATGTCCGCATCACTCATAGCCGTTGAACCCACCATCAGACCACGGGTTGCCATCAGCACACCCTGGTTCAACATATGGCGGTGCAGACGTAACATCCGTTGCAGGTAACCCGGACCGGACTGGTGTACAAAATCGCGGTAGGTATTCGCCGGTTGCTGAAAAAGCTGTATCGAACTCATCGATGCCTCACCATTGGCACGCCCAATAAAACCGGCAGCCTCCATTTCACGGTTGAGACCGTCACGCAGGCGCTTACCCTGCCCGGCCAGTTTTTCAAATACTTCCGGTGTGAGCATCCTCATCGCGGTCAAGCCCGCAACCATGGTCATCGAATTGGCAGTAAAAGTACCGGAGTGACTGACTTTCAAGGGCCCGGCCAGGTTGTCAAAAACCGACATGACTTCCCGGGTACCGCCAACAGCACCCACCGGCAGACCACCGCCGATAATCTTGCCCAGTGTGGTCAGGTCAGGAATGACCCCGATCTCACCCTGGGCACCGTTGTAACCGGCCCGGGCGCAAAAAACCTCATCGAAGATAAGCACGATACCGTAACGCCGGGTCTCTTCACGCAGCATCTCAAGATACTCTTTGCTGGCACGTGTGAATCCCAGGCGTGCCGGGATCGGATCGATGATGACAGCTGCCAGTTCATCGGCATGTTCGCGGATCAATTCGCGTGTGGCCTCAGTTTTGTTGAACTGCACCACCACGACCTCATCAAGCAGGCTTTGTGGCGTACCTTTGGCGAATGGCAAAACCGACGGGCACGACTCGTCACCCCAGGTTTCCGGTGTGGGCAGAAAACTCGTCTCGACCAGGTCGTACTGGCCGTGGTAACCGCCCTCGGTCTTCATGATTTTCGAGCGGCCCGTGTAAGCCCGCGCTGCCTTGATGGCAACCATTACCGCCTCTGTACCGGAGTTGTTGAAGCGCACCTGTTCGAGTCCTTCAAAACGATCTACCAGCAACTCAGCCAGTTCGAGTTCCGCTTCTGCCGGTAAAATACAGGACATCAGGCCCTTGAGTTGTTCGCTCAGTGCAGAAATGATCTCTGGCGAAGCGTGACCATGAATATGGGAAGAGAAATTGTTCACCCAGTCGATGTATTGATTGCCATCGACATCCCAAAGCCGACAGCCCTCACCCCGGTCAGCATAGATGATGTACGGCCCAAAAGTGATCATGTGGCGTGTATTGCCACCGGGCATCGTGTGCCGGGCGCGTTCGAAAAGCTGTGCGGATTTCGATTCAGAAAGCGGGAATGTCATGGTTCTTACCTGTTAAGGAAATTTAGCGGCGAGCCTGGCCGCGGCCAGTCAAATGCAACAAGGCGGCCACTTGATGAAAGCGTTACGAAAGCGGTACTCAGGTTTTCACCACCAAAACAGATATTGGTGACAAAACGATCCGGCAGGGGAATGTGCCTGATATCAGTACCATCTGGAGAAACCACGGTGATGCCACCATTGACCAGCGTACCGATACAGATATTACCCGCACTATCCACGGCCAGTGAATCAAGCAGGTTCATACCGGCCAGGCCCGCGATGAGCCTGCCGCCATGCTGTGATTGTGAAAAGTCTTTCCTCACCTCTCCGGGAGCGGTGATATCAAAGGCCCATAACCTTCCGGGCAGGGTTTCAGCCACATAGAGAATACTGCCATCGGGTGAAAGGCCGATACCGTTGGGTGTCACCATCGGGAAGATCACTTCGCGGATCTCGTCACGGTCAGCCCTGGCATAAAAAATACCGGTACGATCGATAGACCGTTCGCTTCGCTTGCCATGATCGGTAAACCAGAACCCGCCATCGGCATCGAATACGATGTCGTTTGGCGAGCGCAACTGTACCTCGTCTGTTCCGGTATAGAGTTTTTCCACCGTGCCCGTGTTAATGTCAACGCGTTCTATCCAACCTTTCTTGGGTGCGTTGCCAACGGCGACCTGTACATCCCCTTGCCACTCATATATCCAGCCCCCGCTATTACAGATATAACATTTGCCATCCGGCCCTATTGCAGCCCCATTGGGACCGCCGGAAAGTTCAGCGATGACCTGGTGTGTTCCATCCGTTTTTACCCGCGTAAGGGCACCACCATCGATCTCGACCAGCAGCACCGAACCATCCGGCATGGCTATCGGGCCTTCCGGGAAGCGCAGCTTTTCGGTTATTGTGTGGAATGCTTTCATTGCAGGTGGTTCCTCCAGGAGATCAGGACTTTACGGGACATGGCTTTTTTCCACCTTTATGACTTGCTGGTCATATGACTTGTGAATCAGTATACTGACCCAGGATAGAATTGCCAATAAGTAATTAAAAGGACAGGTTTATGAAAGCATGGGTATTGCGCCAGCCATTCTGGTCTTTCTATATATTGGCCGTTCTTCTCTCAATTCTTGCCAATGCCTGGATGTTTGGGCTAGTGCCAAACATCGGCCAGGTACTTAATGATGCACAGGAAGCGCTGGGTCTGAATCACTTCAGTGTTCTCGTACCGTTATCGCTGGTATTCACAATGCCCATGCTAGCACCCTCTTTTCTATTCCCAACTGCCCCCGCTGTCTCGGCCATCGTGGTTTCAGCGATCCAGGGCGGTGGAACTGCGGTCAAGCAATTATTCAGCCGCTTCAAACCCTGGCGTGAAGGCGTAACCGCAGGACAGGCCGGTAAAGTTTATGTGGTCCTTTTTGTTGGCGCGTTTATCGTGATGGGTATCAAAATCCTGTGGGCCTACGGTGCCAGTGGCGAAGAGGCGGTCCAAGCCGCATTGACCAATCTGAGGTTTGATACCCCCGTGTTGTTCCTGGGTATGTTTTTCATGGCAAGCATCGGTGATACCGGCGGACTGCTGGAGGAACTGGGCTGGCGGGGTTATGCCTTCCCATTACTACAAAAAACCATGCGAACGCCATTACACGCGGCACTTTTTCTCGGTGTATTCTGGGCGCTGTGGCACTTCCCACGGGATGTGTACCCACTGCTGATGGGGCAACCTTTCAGTGATTTTGTGCTGGGGCAACTCACCTGGTTACCGGGTCCCATGGCCTTAACTGTCATCATCGTCTATTTCTTTAACCGCACCGGTGGCAGCGTTATCCCCGCAATATTGATCCATGGCATTTCAAATTATCTCGAGGATACGGTTCAGGCTGGAGAAATCTATATGGGATTCGGCCCCCATGCTGTGATCGAAATATTGCTCGCGATTCTCATTATCATGATCGCCGGGCCGCAACTGGGTCGGCGTCAAGCGGAGTCCCCCAAGACATTGAAATGAAGATATTAGAATGAGTCACGATGAAAACATAAGAAAGCAACTCGACAAAGCGGCTGCAGCGATCCTTGAGAAAGGTGACGGCAGCAATCCGCCTGGCGTGCATAATCCGGTTTTCGAAATCTGGTCACCGGGCCGGGATTTCCGCCACGGCGTTTCATTAGGCACGGCACGTGCCGACAGTGATAGACCGATGAGACCGGATCAGCAGTTCCATATCGCCAGTATCGGCAAGACGATGACCTCTGCAATTGTCCTGCAACTGTGGGAGCAGGGTCTGTTGGGTGATGAGGGACTCGACGTGCGACTGTCTGAACTGGATGTTTTACCCACAGAGATCATCAGTAAACTTCACGTATTGGACAGCATCAGCTACGGTGAGAAAATCACCATACGCCAGATGCTCAATCATTCAAGCGGCCTGAAGGATGCCCATATTGATGATGCCAATGGCGTGGCTGCCGATTATGGCGGACCCGCACCTGGCTCCTTGCTGATCAATTTCATAACAGCAGCACAAAAACTGGCTGCCGGTATGGGTGACAATGAGACAGAAGCGGCATTTAAAAACTGGGTACCGTGGGATCCTCAGAAACCGGACGACCCACAGGCCGGTATCGTGAACTACTACCTGAATCAGATGGCACACGCCCCGGTCGGCCCACCGGGCGAGCAATACCACTACAGTGATACGGCCTACGTGATCCTGGGCCTGGTTATCGAAAAGTTGACGGGGCAGAGCCTGCACTCACAGCTACGTGAACGGATTTTCGACCCACTGGGGCTTGACCATACCTACCTGACCTACGCCACGGATCCGGATTCTTCAAAATGGGAGTTCGATGTCGCGGATTTCTATCTTGGGCCACTGGCTGCGGTCACCGCCGGGGTCAATATGTCCTTTGACTGGGCCGGTGGTGGCGAGGTATCAACAGCCCGTGACCTGAATCAATTTCTGCACGGCCTGCTGAGCGGTAAATTATTTCAGAGAACTGAAACCCTTGCTGAAATGACCCGTTGGCATACCCTGCCCGGCATAACTGACCCAACAGCCGGGTTCGGGCTGGGCATCTACAACAACCGCTACCCTTCCGGGATAGACATCCGGGGTCATGGCGGTGCCTGGGGCGCTTTGATGTTCTACGAACCGGCCAGCGACACCTATATTTCCGGCACCGTCAACCAGGTGATCGGCGTGCCGCCGGGTTGGCAGGAAACCCTGTTCCAGGCATTGAAGTAATGGGACTGGCACATCAGGAGAAAGAAAATGCAAACACATGATTACCAGAAAAACGATTTCTGGGTTTACTACCTACTCGCAGTTGTGATTGCAATTCTGGGTACACTGTGGATGGCGTTCGGCAACGGGGTGATCTATGAGGCCCTGTATGGTGAGCCCATGTTACCTGATGCGTATACTTTCGTTGGAATGATGATGCAGCAAGCAGAGTCCAGGCTGGGTCTGCCATCCGATAGCATTCTTGCCTCGCTCTCCCTGTTGATTGGCAAACACTGGTACATGTTCCCAACCTACCTGTTCCCGGCGGCGCCTTCCATCGCCGCGATCCTGGTTGTGTGGTATTTCTCCCGTGGGGCCGGCGTGAAGGCACTGTTCAGCCGTTTCAGTCCCGCCCAGGAAGGTATATCCGCAGCACAGGGACTCAAGCTGAACGGGTTGATTTTCCTCGCCATCATTGTCTACACGCTGGTATTGGCCGTATTGTCGGGATTATCTGCCGAAGGAGGGTTTGCGGGCAATATCGAAGGTCTTCGACTGGACGCACCTTTCATGGCATTGATGCTTTTACTGGTCGGCAGCTTTACCGCCCACGGCGCAATACTCGAAGAACTGGGCTGGCGCGGTTTCGCCTGGCCGTTACTGCAAAAAGTGATGAAGACCCCACTGCATGCGGCGATTTTCCTGGGTATTTTATGGGGTGCCTGGCACCTGCCCCGGGAAGTCATCATGCTGCTTGGTGGCGCACCTTTTGGTCAGTTTCTTCTCGGTCAAATAGATTTTTTCCTTATGACGGTTGCGTTGACGATTATTATCGGCTGGGCGGTCAATAAGGCTGGCCGCAGCATTCTACCTGGCATCATGATCCACGGAGCCAGTAACTACCTGGGTGGAAGCATTGACGGTACGCATGTGGTTTTCGTCTTCTCAACCCAAAGCCTGATGACACTCGCTGTTGCAATCGCGATTGTCGTGTTTGCCGGTAGCCAGCTTGGGTATCGGGGGCCGATCAAAGCCAAGGGACGTAATAGCCTAACGGAAACTACCGGTGTCTAGATGGACCCCGGGTCAAGCCCGGGGCGACAGCTCCCTCAAATGTGGGGTCGGAGTCAAATTATGACTAATTTGACTCCGACCCCGGGACAGGCCATGGGATTGGCCTTATTGGTAATGCTGTGCGCGACCTTACTCACAGCCTGCGGCCAAACAAATTTCGACGAAACTGCCGCCAAAAGTAATCTTGATGAGGTAATGCAAAACCTGGTTCTTGCAAAAGACCAGGGCGGCGAAGGTCTGCAAAATCCTGTGTTTAATATTTCCATTCCAAATGAGCAATTCGAGTACAGCTTTGCGTCGGGTCAGGCACTCGCCTGGACTGAAGGGCCAATGACAATAGACCATCAATTTCATACGGCAAGTGTGGGCAAAACCTTTACTGCAACAGTCATACTGCAACTGTCGGAAGAGGGTCGACTGGGCCCAAACGGCCTGGATACTTCCCTCTCGCAACTCGAAGTATTCGACATAGCAACATTAGACCGCCTGCATATCGTTGACGGTATCAGTTATGGCCCGGAGATCACCGTTCGGCAACTACTGTTGCACAGCAGCGGATTGAAGGATCAGTATGGCGACGATGCAAATGGCAGCAAGGAAGATTACAAAGGGAGGCCAGCCCCTGGCGGATTGTTGGCCCGGTTAGTAGCCGACATGCCTGCACATATGGAATGCCTGCAGAATCCAGCCTGTGACGGAGGTGAACTTATCACCCGGAAAACCTGGAAACACTGGGATCCGGCACAGCCGGATGATCCTTATGCCGGCATGCTCAACTTTTACATCAATCAAATGGGGCATGCTGGATTTTGCGCACCGGGAACCTGTTTTCACTATAGCGATATTGGATATGTAATCCTCGGACTGATTGCTGAAAAAGCAGGCGGCAAAAGTCTGCACGGCCTGTTCCGCGAACGAATCTTCGACCCTTTGGGTATGGAAAGGAGTTATCTTGCTTACGGTGTCGATCCGGACGCATCCACCTGGGAAGTTGCCATTTCGGATTTTGATCTCGGCGGTATCCCGGCAGTCAGCGCTGGCATCAACCTGTCATTTGACTGGGGTGGCGGTGGTGTGGTCTCAACCGCGCCTGAACTGAACCGGTATTTCAGGGCCTTGCTGGAGGGTGAATTATTCTCAAACCCAGAAACGCTTGAGCAGATGATCGACTGGCAAATTTTCCCTGTAATAAGCGAATACGAGTCGGGTATTGGTCTGGGTTTGACTCGATCCAAGGGCCTGGATGGCCAGGGCGTCTGGGGAAAATTCGGTGCATGGGGAGGTGGAATGCTATTTGATCCTGTAACCGGCGCCTACATTTCCGGAACAGTGAATTCAAGAATTCGTCTGGACGAACATTGGTCAATACAGATCGTATCTGCACTACGCAAGGCCAGGAAATAATTTTATGAGAGATACAAACATGTCAAAAGAAAAACTCCCAACACGCCATGTTTTTGCATATTCCAGTGGGGCGATTGCCACCGGTATCTTTGCGGATCCCCTGCCGATGATCGTGATTGCGTTTTACGCAATACATACCTCCGTCTCAATGGCGGCATTGGGTACCGTGCTGCTCCTATCAAGAGTTCTTGATGCTGTTACCGATCCGATGACCGGCATCCTGTCAGATAAGACCAACACCCGTTTGGGTAAGCGCAAACCCTGGATGATCGGTGGCGGGCTACTGGGTATGTTAGCCGTCTACTTTTTCTTCAATCCACCTGCAACAGCGGAAACACTTTATTTCCTGATTGCCTTCAACTGTTATTACGTGACCCGCACCCTGATCACCATCCCGTATTTCGCCTGGGGCAGTGAAATCACGCGCGACTACAACGAGCGTTCTCGTATTGGCGCTTACTACGGTATCTTCCTGCTGGTTGCGCAATTGATGTTTATGGGGCTGCCGGTACTGGTTTCCTCACCCATGCTGCCTTTGTTTGACTCAGCTGAGTTTGGCCCGGAAATGGTCTCCTTTATCGGTTGGGTCGGTATTGCTTTCATTCCAATATTTATTGGTATTGCGGTCACAATGGCGCCCGCTGGCAAACATGTTTCAACGCATACAGAATCGTTCATCAAGATGGTCAGGTCATTGCGTCATAACAGGCCATTCTGGTATTTCCTGGTGGCGAAAGCTGTCGCCATTACCGGCTTCTCTATGTTTTTTGCACTCGTCATCATCCTGCTGGACAGCTATATGGGCCTGGGTGACAAGGTTCCTATTATCCTGGTCATACTGACCCTGACCCAGATAATCTCAATGCCCGTATGGAAGCTTATCGCCGCCCGTGTAGGTAAACACAGGGCATGGGCCGTGGCCTCGATAATCCACGGACTCATGATGCCGGTTATGTTCTTAATCGAACCGGGTCCGGATTCCTTTTCCATATTTCTGCCATTTGCCATGGTGATCGCGGTCATGCAGGCACCTTTCTTTATGCTGGCCAATCCGATATTAAGTGACGTCATCGATTACGACATATTGAAAAGCGGGGTCAATCGCGCTGGTAATTATTTTGCCATAGACAGCATGATGCTCAAGGGTATTGGCGCGCTTGCCGGCTCGATCGGGTTCTGGCTGCTGGCGGCATTCAATTTCGATCCGAAGCTTTCTGAATTCACACCGGACGCGGTATTTGGTCTATTGTTCACGGTTGCCATCGTACCGGTTTTCTTTTTTGTCGCAGGCGGCATCATGCTGTGGT
>Ga0190293_1000186_pt1 | contig 21921 bp, 21 predicted proteins | sample 48693001_MG_FD_161671 | JGI IMG/M metagenome (GOLD analysis project Ga0190293, IMG submission 161671) | Hydrothermal vent microbial mat bacterial communities from Southern Trench, Guaymas Basin, Mexico - 4869-30-0-1_MG | ecosystem: Environmental > Aquatic > Marine > Hydrothermal vents >...
GATGAAAAAACCGCACTTAAGAATACCGTGGATCATGTAGCAGCGGTAGTTGAAGAAACAGGATTGTAATTTTTATAGATTAACCTTGCGAAGGTTCCAAACCTTCGCAAGGTTTCTTCCCCATTATCATTCCCGCGAAAGCGGGAATCTACTTTATTATAGACTACCCCGTCTCCGATTTCACCGGATCCACCCCTTCGAAATCGAAGGGGAATCATATGGTATTCCCCTCTTTCAGAGGGGCTCCGACTTATCGGCGGGGTGTCGCTGTTTATCTAGATTCCGCACTAAATGCGGAATGACAAATAAATCTATTTTTTATTTTATATTTCTATCTGTAATTTAATACGACTTAATTAGTCGTATTTATATGTTAAAGCTTAATAAAAAGACCGGATACGCATTAATTGCTCTGCAGCATATGCAGGGAAAAAGTCATAATGATATAACAAGTGCTAAGGAAGTAGCCGAGAAATTTGACCTTCCTGCATCGCTTTTAGCTAAAGTATTACAACAAATGGCCCGTCATAATATTCTTGAACCGATTCATGGCCATGGCGGTGGATATCGTTTAAACAAACCATTAGAACAGATTCAATTTGACAATTTCATTGAAATGATTGAAGGTCCTGTAGGAATAGTAGATTGTTTAAATGATCCTGGTTGTACCCGTGTTGAAACCTGTAATATTCGCTTGCCAATTGAGCGTATTAATAACACTATTAAAGAAATATTTTCAAAAATGACTTTAGCAGATATAACAAAATAGGAAGATTATGGTAACTGAAGACCAAGTAATTGCAACGCTTAAACAAGTTTTTGATCCGGAAATTCCGGTTGATGTATGGAATTTAGGATTAATATATAACATTAATATCGGTGATAGCGGAAATCCTGATAACCAAAATATTAACATTACAATGACATTAACAACTCCCACTTGCCAGATGATTCAGCATATCAAAAATGATGTTAAATCAAAAATTGAAGCTATGGACGGTGTCAATGAAGCAACTATTACAACAACATTTGATCCGCAATGGAATGTAAATATGATAAGTGACGAAACTAGGAAAATATTGAATTTATAACATGTCACAAGTTCCGCAAAAATCAGACTCCTTTAAAGACCGCGAAGACAAAATAATCGATGATGCGATCAATCAAGATTATAAATATGGTTTTGTATCAGACATAGAACAGGAAATAATTCCCCCCGGATTAAATGAAGATGTTATACGATTAATTTCTTCCAAAAAAAATGAACCGGAATGGTTATTAGAGTGGCGTTTAAAATCATATAGAAATTGGATAAAAATGGTTGAGCCAACTTGGGCAAAAATAGACTATCCTCCAATAGACTTCCAAGCTATTAGTTATTATGCTGCTCCAAAAGAAAAGAAAAAATTAAATAGTTTGGACGAGGTCGATCCTGAATTAATTGACACCTACAACAAATTAGGTATACCATTAGAAGAGCAAAAGATGCTATCAAATGTGGCAGTTGATGCTGTGTTTGATAGCGTTTCCGTAGCAACAACATTTAAAGAAGAATTGGCAAAGCACGGTGTAATCTTTATGCCATTTTCTGAGGCAGTGCAAAAACATTCTGATTTAGTAAAAAAATACTTGGGAATGGCGATCCCCCCTACTGATAATTTTTATTCGGCACTCAATTCCGCTGTTTTCAGCGATGGCTCTTTCGTCTATATTCCAAAAGGTGTCCGCTGTCCAATGGAATTATCTACATATTTTCGTATAAACGCCTCGCAAACCGGACAATTCGAAAGGACATTAATTATCGCAGAGGAAGGAAGTCATGTCAGTTATTTAGAAGGTTGTACCGCACCAATGCGCGATGAGAATCAGCTGCACGCGGCTGTTGTGGAATTAATCGCTCATAAAGATGCAAATATCAAATATTCTACAGTACAAAATTGGTATCCCGGTGATAAGGAAGGTAAAGGCGGTATTTACAATTTTGTAACAAAACGCGGGTTTTGTAAGGGAAAGAATTCAAAAATATCTTGGACTCAGATTGAAACTGGCTCTGCTATCACTTGGAAATATCCTAGTGTAATTCTCAAAGGTGATAACTCAGTCGGAGAGTTCTATTCTGTGGCAATGACAAATAATTATCAACAAGCAGATACCGGATCAAAAATGATACATATCGGTAAAAACACAAAAAGTACTATCATTTCAAAAGGTATTTCAGCCGGGAAATCGCAAAATACATATCGTGGTGGCGTAAAGATTATGAAAAGTGCAGAAAATGCACGCAATTTTTCACAATGCGATTCTATTTTAATCGGTGATAAATGCGGTGCTCATACTTTCCCATACATTGATGTACGGAATCCATCAGCACAGATGGAGCACGAAGCAACCACATCAAATATCGGAGAAGATCAATTATTTTACTGTAATCAGCGTGGAATATCTACGGAAGATGCAGTGTCAATAATCGTCAATGGATTTTGCAAAGAAGTATTTGCCGAACTACCAATGGAATTTGCTGTTGAAGCACATAAATTAATGGAAATTAGTTTGGAAGGGTCTGTTGGGTAAGACAATTTTGAGTTTTGAATGTTGAATTTTAAAGTAAAAACAGTAATGGTAACAGAATTGAATAACAAATACATATTTGCAAATATTAATAATATTTTTAGTTGTAACACATTAACACTTAAACACATTAACACATTATCATGTTAGAAATCAAAAATTTACATGCCTCAGTAGAAGGCAATCAAATATTAAAGGGAATTGATATAACAATTAAGCCAGGCGAGATACACGCAATAATGGGTCTAAATGGATCTGGCAAAAGTACTCTCGCAAATGTTATATCAGGCAGTGACAAGTATGATGTAACAAAAGGTGAAATACAATATAATGATAGCAATTTATTGGATTTATCTCCTGAAGAACGCGCTTTACAAGGAATTTTTATGTCGTTTCAATATCCTGCTGTAATCACTGGGGTAAATAATACATATTTCTTAAAAGCTGCTCTAAATGCCAAAAGAAAGTATCAAGGGAAAATTGAATTAGACGCGATTGATTTTATGACTTTGATCAAAGAAAATCTAAAGAAATTAGAAATGGATGAATCGTATCTTAGAAGGTCAGTCAATGCCGGTTTTTCTGGTGGCGAGAAAAAACGTAATGAAATTTTACAAATGATAACACTGGAACCCAAATTAGCTATACTCGACGAAACTGACTCGGGACTAGATATTGATGCTCTGAAAATAATTGCAAAAGGAGTGAATGATTATCGGAACGCAGATAGATCATTTTTAGTAATCACACATTACCAAAGATTACTTAATTATATCCAACCGGATGTAATCCATGTCATGATCGATGGCAAAATAGTCAAAACAGGTGGAAAAGGATTAGCACTGACTTTAGAAGAAAAAGGATATCGTTGGTTGGGGGAAAAAGTTTCTTAGGGTTTGGAATGTCAGTAACTAAATCAAATTTTAATGCTTTTTTACAAACTCATAATTCTGAATCGGAAACTATTCGGGAATTACGAAAAAATGCTTTTGATGAATTTCTTTTAGTTGGATACCCAACTAAAAGAAATGAGAACTGGCGTTATGCTAACTTAACAACATTATCAAAAATCGAATATCAATTCCCAAATGGAGAAACTAGCAAAATCAATCGAGAGACAATCAATAGCCATTCTATTGACAATAGCTTTAGAATTGTATTCATTAATGGAATATTTGATGCGGAACTTTCATTGCTTGACAGCATTAGCGAACGGATAATTATAAAAAATATTACCGATAATTTTAATGATCTAAATCAAAGTTCTGCGAAAAATGAAACAAATCCATTTATTTTGTTAAATAAGGCGTTTGTCGCCGGTGGATATTGTATTGTGATTGATTCCAACTATATTAAAGATAAACCTTTACATATTTTAAATATTATTTCTGATGAAGAAGATGATATTCAGCATCATCATTACAATTTAATCAAGATAGGCAAGAACAGTCAGATTTCGATCATTGAAGAAAATGTAAATACAAATCAAAAAGAATCATTTAAAAATACTGTATATAATATTCAAGTTGACGAAGATTCGACATTATCTCACATTTTAGTACAAAAAAATCATACCAAATCTAAAGATATAAATCACATTTTTGTAGAACAGCAAGATAACAGTACATATAAAACTCAGTTAATTAATATTGGTGGTGAATTAGTCCGCAATGATATAAATGTTCAAATCAATGGAGAGAATTGTAGCGCTGATATTTCCGGATTAGGCTTGTTGACGGGGAAAGATCATATCGAGAATTATACTGTTGTTAGTCATAATAAGCCCAATTCAAATAGCCATCAACTATTTAAATATATTTTAAATGAATCATCAGAAGGTGTATTTAACGGATTAGTTACTGTTCAACCTAATGCTCAAAAAACTGATTCACAACAGACAAACAAAAACATTCTACTTTCTAAAAAAGCATTAATGAATTCCAATCCACAGTTAGAGATTTATGCCGATGATGTAAAATGTTCACATGGTTCCGCAACCGGTGAATTAGATGAAGATGCAATCTTTTATTTACGTTCTCGTGGAATTGACTTAATGACAGCAAAATCACTTTTGATCGAAGGATTTGCGAAAGAAGTGATCGATAAAATAAAAATTGATTCTGTTAAAGAAAAATTAAATATCGAACTTATAAAGTGGTTGGCAAAATAAACATGAACGATCTACAAGATTTATATCAGCAAGTAATAATTGACCATAATCACAATCCGCGTAATTTTCATGAAATTGAGCATCCTTCGCATTCTGCGAAAGGACACAATCCTCTCTGCGGAGACAAAATTGATATCTATTTAACCATTAAGGATGATATTATTACTGAAGTTAGTTTTACGGGATCGGGTTGCGCCATATCAAAGGCATCTTCGTCATTGATGACCGAAGCATTAACGGGTAAAACAGTAAAAGAGGCACAACAATTATTCGATTCGGTACATAACATGATTACTAACGGTAAAACCGATGTTGAAGACATCGGCAAATTGGCGGTATTATCTGGCATACACAAATTTCCGGCACGGGTAAAATGTGCAATATTGCCATGGCATACAATGAAAAACGCCTTAGAAAAAAACACTAAACCTATAATTACAGAATAAATATTATGGATACGGAAAAAATCATATTAGAAAAAAATGTTAAAGCATTTCTAATACCGTCAGGGGATAAAGTAACTCTGCAAAAAGGTGAACCGGTATCGATTACCCAAGCATTGGGTGGCAGCTATACAATCACGCTAAATGGGAATCTTTTCAAATTAGACGGTGAAGATGCCGATGCAATTGGTAAAAAAACTATACAAACCATTGTTAATCCATCCGATTCCACGAAAAAAGAGGTAAGTGAGCAACAAGTTTGGGATCAATTAAGAACCGTATATGATCCAGAAATTCCGGTGAATATTGTAGACCTTGGTTTAATATATACCTGTAAACTAACAGAACTTAAAGAAGGTACTAAAGTAGATATTCAAATGACTTTAACCGCTCCCGGCTGTGGAATGGGCCCTGTCATCACAGCTGAAGCACAGCAAAAAGTGCAAGGTATCCACGGTGTTACCGATGTAAGTATAGAACTTGTATGGGAACCGCTTTGGAACCGTGATATGATGTCTGAAACTGCGTTATTACAACTCGGAATATTATGAGCAATTTTGACATAAATAAAATTCGTTCCGATTTTCCAATTTTCAGTGATAAATCATTAGTTTATTTAGACAGCGCTGCAACTACTCAAAAACCTCAACAGGTTATAGATGCTGTCTCAGATTTCTATTCTAACTATAATGCAAATGTACATCGCGGTATTTACGAATTAAGTATGAAAGCTACTGAGGCATATGAATTTGCTAGACAAAAAATCGCAAAATTCATTAATGCTCCTGATTGGCGTTCAATCGTTTTTACTGGCGGGACAACTGAATCAATTAATTTAATAGCTTATAGTTGGGCAAGAAAAAATCTTAGAAAGGGTGATGAAATACTTATTACTGAAATGGAACATCATAGTAATATAGTTCCCTGGCAATTAGTAGCAAAAGAAATTGGTATTATTTTAAAATATATCCCGATTAATATTGACGGCACACTTGATTTAAGTAACATGAATGAATTGATCACTAATAATACTAAACTTGTTAGCGTTATTCATCAATCGAATGTATTTGGTACCATAAATCCGATTAATAAAATTATTAATCGGGCTAAACAAGTTGGGGCAATAACCGTTATTGATGCTGCACAAAGTATTCCCCATGGTCATGTTGATGTACAAGATTTGGATTGTGATTTTCTTGCATTTTCAGGACATAAAATGTTAGGGCCCACCGGTATCGGTGTTTTATATGGAAAAACTGAATTGTTAGATTCAATGGCGCCATTCATGGGTGGAGGCGATATGATCAATTCCGTAACAATGACTGAATCTACTTGGAATGATATTCCATATAAATTTGAAGCAGGCACTCCAAACATTGCTCAAGCAATTGGATTAGGTGCCGCAATTGATTACATTAATGAAATCGGTTTAACAAACATCAATAATTATGTGAAGCATTTGTTAAAAAACGCTTTAAAAAATTTACTGGCAATTGATGGATTAACAGTATATGGACATCAAGTTGGGGAAAGTAGTTCAGTAATTAGTTTTAATTTGGAAGGTGTTCACCCACACGATCTAGCTCAATTTCTTGATCAGGATAGAATAGCTGTTCGGGCTGGTCATCATTGCGCTCAACCTATTATGGATAAACTCGGAGTTAGCTCTACAATCAGAGCTAGTTTTTATCTGTATAATACAGAAGAAGAAATTGAAAAATTGTGTGCAAGTTTGAAGAAAACTGCTCATTTCTTTAAGAATCTTTAAAAATCTATTTTAGCTGTATTTCTATCTGCGGTGCTTTTGCACTGTCTTCACAGTCCTTGGAATAAAATTTATATATTGATGTAGGTAATCTGCCTGATAAATAACCTTCAGGCTTTAACAGTATCCCGTTATTGGGTGTTCCTAAAATCCAATCTTTCACAAGTGGTGTAATATCAATTTCTATAAACTTGTTCTTTTTATTCTTCTTTTTCGGTTTGAATTGCACAATGGAACTATCAATAAAAGCGGGTTGTACATCCCAAGTAACAGCTCCTGTAGTATCGATATCTTCAGATTGTCCTGAGTGAAAAGTACCAATTCCCTCTTCCCAATTCTCTAATACGTTATGTATTCCAATAGTATGAATATTTTTACCGATTGTACTATGATGATATAGTTTTAACACTGCTTTACCCAATGTTTCAATATTAATATTTTGTAAATCAAATTTTAGATAAGTTCGCTGTTCTCCACCGGTTGAATGCCACCCAATTGTTAAAAATTCAGACAAACCAAAATTTGCTTTATCCCAATTACGGTATTCATATGCATATACATATGAATCTGCCATAGGTCGAATTACAGAGTCATCTAATACAATTTCTTTCAGAATCTGTGTTTCTTCAACAACTTCTTCAGTTTCGATCTCAAATACTTTCACATTATCAATAACAGGTCCTGCATCGGCTGGTCCTGATTTATGATTAGATCCGAAAGTTAATATTGTAGACCTGCCTTTAGCAGTAAATATCAATTCATGATACTCCCAACCCATTTCCTTTACATTTTTACCAGTAATATCAAATTGATATTTTTTCGATTTATCACCAACAATCACTAACAATTTTTTTATGGTTGGTTCACCAGCAGGATTTCCAGCCAGATAAAATGAAAGCCTATATTGCTTTCCTTTTTTTGTAGAAATTTTCTGTTGTATTTCTCCATAGCTTGTTCCGTTAAGATCAAGACTATTATTACCATCTGCACTTCTAAAATAATTTCCGACCAAATCAACTGTTGCTCTTGTAATACTCCAACCTGGAATTCCGACTCCTTTTGAAAACCATTTAAAAGATCCAACAGGAGGACCTTCTTCGAAACTACCATTAACCAAAATATTCTCATTTTTATCTACTATTGAAAAAGCATCGTTCTTTTTCTCAGTTGCATTTCTAGTTTTTTGTTTTGATTCTTTTTGTTTTTCTTCTTTTTTATCAAATTTCTTAGGAACCACTACAACGTCATTTTTAGTAGTAACTGGTTTTTCATCCTGTTGTTTATAGTTTTCTATAATTGAATCTAGTTTTTTATCTAATTCAACGTTCTCCGGTTTACGTTTTTCTACAGGTTGATGTGTTTTTTGCGGTTCAGTATATGTATAATCAGATCCAATAATTGTAAATGATTTTGACTTTGTTGCTACTCCTCCTTTATCATCTGTAACTCGTACCGTTACAGTATAATTCCCGGGCTGTGTAAATTCATAACTTCCCCCTGCTAATGTTTTTTCTTGAACATCAAAAGTACCGTCTCCATCCATATCCATTTCAAATAACACTATATACCCATCAGGATCATATGTGCCAATTGGGTAAAATTTAATCCAAACTGGAGCTTCAAAATTTCCTCCGGAGACAGTACCAATTTCAAAGTTTATAACTGGGAGTTTATTAGAAATTTCTGATAATTTTTCAGTAGAGGTTGGTTCGCTAGTATGAGAGTTAACAGGATTGCTTAATGGCGTATCTCTTTGTTGAGGAATTTCTTTAATTTTTTGAATTTTTCTTTCCCGAACAACATCATCTATAATTTCTTCATCATCTTTATTTCCCCATTGTTCTATACCACAATAAAGTTTCTTATAGTCAGGACTGATTTTTCCGTCTTTAATAATGAAATCATAATAATCATAATAATCAAGACATACGGATATAACTTTTTCTTCATAACAATAGTATTTACCCTTAGAATGTTGCGGGTTTTGACAATGTTCCCTTGCCTCTTTTATACTTGCATATTCGCCAAGAATTTCACGATAAGCATATCGTAATTCAGGATACGGTCCTTCCCACATATTTATAGGTAGACCTCCGTTTGTTATATCCATAGTACCATCGAATAGTTTAAACATTGTTCCCCATGGAGAAGGTTCTCTCTCAAATCCAACATAGACTTTTGCTTTACTTAGTGCAGAAGCAAGAGCTTCTTTTCTTGCCTCGGCACTAGCAAAATCCATATACATAATTCCTTTGCCCGCATCTGGATCTGGATATGAATAATCCATCACATGACCACCATCAATTGACAAATAGCATCTTTTTTTTTCTATTTTATCTATTTCACGGAGATCTTCTGAATTGCCTTCCACATCATCGACACGCCATAAATATGGTTCTTTAGGTGAAAAAACAACATTGTATGATTCAGTACTAGTTTTACTACCACTACGATCAAATCCTAGTGGTTTTGGCTCATTTTGTATAAGTTCAGCTCTCCTTTTTTGCAATTCGGCTACTCTATCTCCATTACCATCTTCAGCTGCAACCTCTATGTCTCCTTGAAGTTCATTCATCCTTTTTCGCCAATTTTGGTGATCCGGATTAGGATCAATCCAACTTCCATCACAGGTTATATCGAAATTATGCATACCCTCGTTTAGCGGAATCCCATTAAATGTAGGAATAATCCAATATATACCTCCAACAAAATTATTTTTGAAACGGTAATATGGATAAATAAATGTGTTATCGCTGGCTAGCAAGTCTCCATTTTTACTTACAATTATGCTTTGATAATCATACGCAGTTGGACTTTTGGGTTGTTTCAATACAGCAACTACAATTCCTGATTCATCTAAATACAAATCAATTCCAGTTGCTTTCTTATAGTTTGAAAAATCTAACTTATGAATTGAGCCCTTCCTTGAGTCAATCTCGTATTCTTGAAGAAGCCATAGAATTTTATTCTTATCTTTATTAAAGGTTACTTTTCGCATGGCATAGTAAATATCATCCCGGACATTATGAACCAATCCTTTTTTTGCTTGTAATTTTTGAGATGGGAAACTGAGCTTACGATAAGATAACTTACCAACATTTGCGGGTTTTATCTCTTTGAAAAATGCGGGCTGAGGAAATTGATTTTCAGGCTCAACCACAAGAAACTTGTTTGAGTAATATTCTTCATTTTCTTTTAAAGGAACATATCCATTTTCATTAGCTTGAAAGCTATCTATTAAATTGATATTGTCATCGTAAATCTTAACAGTTTGATTGGGATCTGTTTTTGCAATATAATTAAAAGGTAAACTTAATGTTCCAGAAAGATTTGATTCCAATTTGCCACCGACATCTGAAACATTAAACTTAACAATTTCGATATCCATAAATTTCAGTGTATAGGTACCAGTTACCACACATGATAATATTATTGTCCCGTCTTTAACATTTTTAACATATCCGGCGTATAAATCAGGAGCCCTAACAAGATCCACATCAAAATCATCAATATTTGTTCCTGATAAATTAAAAGGGGTTCCATCTAAATAAGATAGTGTACCGGTATAGTTATATTCTTGGGAAAAAAGATTTGTCGAACTGAATAGAATTAATAAACCAAATAGAATAAAAATACTGTTTTGACGATTTACATTTATATTTTTCATATACTCCTCACCAAAAGATCAGAAAAAATGTAAAATGAATTTACAAATGGATTATTACACAAACAGTATTATTGTTCAAGTTTTCGAAAACCGTTGAAAAAATAGTTTTTAGTGCTTATTTTTCATTGAACTATTTTCAAAAGGGAGGTTTGAAATATGTCTTTCTTCAAAAATATTGGTTTATTTAAACTTTTTTATCCTATCTTAATTCTGTCTCTTCTAACTTTTTCCTGCTCAACGGATAATTCAATCACAGGAGGTTCAGACCAAACAAATCTCAGTAAACCTATGGATATTGATGGTATCAATTCTACAAAACCTAATATTAGTGATTATATTCCCCCTTGGTATTCAGCAGGGTTCACAAAAATTCCGAAAAAACTAGAACCTCTAACAGAGTTTGCTGAAAATGTATGTTTTATTTTTTGGCTTATAGGTGATAAAAAAAAGTCGGATGATAATAATAGCAATATTAAAGACTCTTATAGTTTTAGAGATAATTATTTATATAAATCGGAGAAAGGTATAGATTATATATATTCATATTATATACTAAGCGAATATGGAATTGAAAACAATCTAGTAATGAGACATTCACTTGAACATTTATCTTTAATGAATACCGGTCTTGCTGTAGCACAAGAATTACAACATGGGATAAATAATAGTAAAATATTAATTGATAAACCAATTTATGATGATCTACAAGATATTGTGGAAATCTATAGAGATTCTGAAAATCACAAAGATATTGATGTAGTTTTAGATTATCTTGAAGTTGATTTAGAAAAATATTATAATAAACCCAAAGCAGAAATTGCTGTAGATTTTGCATATTAAGTGATAGATAACATAATAAAGGAGAGTGAAAATGAAAAAAATAATGATAATTCTTTTAGTAATATTACTAATGGGTACTTTTACTTTTAGTCAGGAATTTAATCCACCTGTAAAAGGCGAAAAAGCAATGCTTTTCGGATTTAGCGGACTGGGATTTTTAGGTGTACTTGAATATCAAGGTGGTTATGGATATAAGATGTTCTTAAGTAATAGCATGGCTTTAAGAATGGCATTAATGCTTAATTATAATAATACAAAATTTCCATATACAGAAGCTCCAAATACAATTGGTGAAAATGGTTATGATAAAACGTTTGGAATAGGCACAGAATTAGCGATTGAGATTCATAAAGGTGGGGGTAGAATTGATCCATATTTTGGCTTAGGTGGTGGATTTTTTCAAACAACTACTAAATTTGCAAATCCGGCTACGGCTGCTACTGGTGGTACAATCGTTCAACCAACTTGGAAAAATCTACAAACTGGACCAGCAGGTATGAACTTTAATGCCTTCTTCTTGCTCGGAATGGAATATTACATCACTGATAATCTTAGTTTAGCCGGTGAATATCATTTTGGATTCGATTATACAGCCGCATTAACAGAAGTTTTCGACAATGAAACTACTACCACTGAAACATCAGGCGGAAGTTCTATGGGTTTAGGTATAACATCTTCAGGTCTCCTGACATTAGCTATTTATAGATAGTCTGATTGTATCTTTAATAAACCCCTTATCCGGAATAATTTCGTTTAAGGGGTTTTTATGTTATATTAATTATTGAATAATAATAAAAATATCTAATTTTACAGACCTTAATATTTGGAATTATTATGACTAAAAACCGCGTTTCATGGGAAAACTATTTTATGAATATCGCACGAGAAGTTGCCACTCGTGCCACTTGTGATAGAAAAATGGTCGGTGCAGTAATTGTGCGCGATAAAACAATTCTTTCTACTGGTTATAATGGCAGTTTGCGCGGCTTACCTCATTGTGATGAAGTGGGACATGAAATGGAAAATGGACATTGTGTTCGCACAGTGCATGCCGAAGCAAATGCAATTGTTCACGCGGCGCGACATGGAATTAGAGTAGAGGGAGCAGAAATTTATATTACTGCTTCTCCGTGTTATAACTGTTTTAAATTAATTGTGAATGCCGGTATAATCAAAATTTTCTACGGAGAATTCTATCGCGATGAGCGCATTACAAAACATGCTAAAGAACTTGGTATTGAACTAGTACACCTTAAAGATAACTAGTATTAGTTTTTCTGTAATATATTAAAAATCTCTTCTCGAACATTTGCTTGCGTAACAACATGCTTTACATGACCATGTTTTTGTAACCAAGGTGTAGTCTGAAAGTCTTTAGAAACCTTTTTACCAGTATATTGTTCAATTACACGCCTTCCTGAAAAGCCGATATTCCCTGCATGCTTCTGAAATAACCTAATTCCACGCGAACCGTAACCTATTGCTACGCCTCCTAAAGTAGGATCAGTAATAATCGTAATTACAGGCAAACCCGCTTGCTCTGCACGTGTTAAAGCAACATGCGCTTTGGGAATACTAACCATAGACGAACACCCCTCATGCATGCGTGCCCCTCCACCTGAAGCCTGTAATACCATTGGTTTTTTACTCTTGATAGCAATCTCAGTTGCTCTCCATATTTTTTCACCCGTACTCATACAAAATGAGCCACCAAAGAATCCAAAATCAGCTCCACAAAAAACTACATCACAACCCAATATCTTGGCATCGCCTGTGATCATTGAGGTCATTAAACCGGTTCTTTTACGAACGCTTTTCAATTTATCTTCATATTCAGGAAAACCCAAAATATCCTTATCTATAATTAATTTGGTATTTGCATGTTCAGAAAATGAGCCTTCATCAAACATATTATCGATGCAATCCCATATTGAGGGCCTCATATAACGGTGACCACACACATCACATACAAAACCATCATTTTTCAATTTTTCAAATCTAACCGGATCATATTTATGAACACCATTTGATGTATAACACCCTTTGTGCCGTTTCAAGTAACCATCACTATTGGGTACTGGTAATCGTGATACTTCTCTTTGAATCGCATTCACTTCTTCAATTGTTGTTTCGGACCATTGACCGATTTTCGACCATCGTGCAATTCTGCCCGATAACAATTTTCCTTTTGGGATAGCTTGCAATTTTGTAATGGCTTTTTCAAGATGTGAATGTAACGAGGCAATCGCTTGTTCTCTAAATCTATGTGCGGGTCCTTCCGTTTCCGGCACTAAAATATCGACAATACCTAAATTAAAACCTTCTTTCGAAGTAATTCGTGATGCTGATGCTGCCTCATTTGCTCTGCTACGTGTATGATATAAAATTGATGAACACGCTTCAGGTGTGATTACCAAATATGTGGAATTTTCCATTGCTAATGTTAAATCACATCCAGTTAATGCAATCGCACCGCCACTACAAGCACGATTTATTATTACCGATATAGTTGGTACTGTAGCTTCCACAAGTGAATGAATTGTATCACCAATACGCCATGCAATACCACGTTCTTCCGATGCTTCTGTTGGATCTGCCCCTGGTGTATCAACAAATATAATGATTATTCGGTTTTCTTTATTGGCAGCATTTATTGCTTTAAGCGCACGCTCATAGGAAGCCGGTGTTGGCATGCCCTCATTCCATTTATGCATTTCACCATTATTATTACGCATTAATTTTGTTAACTCTTTATAATCAGAAGTTGGACCGGTCTGTTGTCCAATTAACATGACCGGTATTTGTTCATCTTCAATTTCTAGATTAGCTCGGTGAGTTTGAATTAGACATGCACCATAGTCATCACTTTTAAAACAAATTTCCGGCTCAGAAAATATTGCTAGGTAGTCTAAATATTTTGGTCTTTCAGGATGAAATGACAGTTGATATTTTTCATATTCATCAAGTTGATGATAATCAATTTTTCCTTTACGTTCAAAAGGTAGATAAAAATGATTTGCCATATTAATGTTCTACCTGTATCTATGCGATTCTATACAATATGATTATTTACTAATAGTATAAATTAAGAAATAATAGTTATAGCTTGTTGTAAAAACCCTCAAGGTTTTAAAAACCTTGAGGGTTTGAAGAAATAATTTACGAAATTACAAAGCGGCGGCAACCATTTCAGCAATATCCAAAACTTCCATAGAATCTTCTTTACCTTTTAATTTCATTGCATCGTCCATCATTATTGTACAGAAAGAACATGCAGTTGCTACAACATCAACTCCGGTATCAATTGCCTCTTGAAATCTAACAGAATTAATTCTTTCACCATCTTCAATATCATACCACATATTTCCTCCTCCGGCACCACAGCAAAAACTATCTTTTCTATTCCTTTCCATTTCAATTAGGCTACCGTCTTTCAGTACAGAATTGATCACATTTCGAGGTGCTTCATATTCGCCATTATGGCGACCAAGATAACAGGGATCATGATAAGTAACTTTTTTGTCAATATTTTTATTCAATTTCAATTTACCACTTTCAATCAATTCCATAATGAATTGTGAGTGGTGCTGAACTTCATAATTGCCATCAAAATCACCATATTCATTTCCAATAGTATGGAAACAATGCGGACATGGAGTAATTATTTTGTTGAACTTATATTTATTGAATGTCTCAATATTTTTCAATGCCATTGTCTCAAAAAGATATTCTTCACCTAAGCGTCTAGCCGAGTCGCCCGTGCAAGATTCCTCATTACCCAATACAGCATAATCTATGTTTGCTGCTTCCAAGATTTTTACCATCGCTTTAGCGACCTTTTGATTACGTGGATCATATGAACCTGCGCAACCTACCCAATATAGCACATCAGCTTCTTTTTTCTCAGACATTAACGGCAACTCTATACCGGCATCAGTTGCCCATTTTGTACGTTCACTTTTCGAAAATCCCCAAGGATTGCCGGTATTCATAGTTTTCTCTAAACTCTCGGCTGCTTGTGGATGTGGTTTTCCCTCAGATAAAACTAAATATCGCCGCATATCTGTAAAAAGTGGTATATGATTTATAAGAACAGGGCATTCCTCCATACATGCGCCACAAGTTGTACATGACCATAATTCCGTTTCAGTAATTGAATTTCCAACGATTCCATCAACATCTTTTTTATTTAAATATTTAGCATACAACTCTTGTCGGATATCAGTGATAATCTTCATTGGTGAAAGCGGTTTATCCGTATTATAAGCCGGGCAAACATTCGTACAACGACCACATTCTGTACAGGCAACACTATCTAATAATTGCTTCCATGTAAAATCTTCCAATTTTGTTGATCCTAAAGATATTTCATCCGGATCCATATCAGGATCTTCCATTAGTTTGCTTACAAACATTGGTTTTACTTTACCACGTAAATCACGGTCAGTAAGTGCAATGTTTATTGTCGAAGCAATTGTATGAAATATTTTAGTATTTGGAATAAATGCTATAACTAAAAACGAAAGCAGGGCATGGCTCCACCATAAGTATGGTTCTATGGAAATCCACGTTTCACTACTTAATAAACTAGATATTTGATACCCCACCCACGAATATTGAGCAGTTGAGGGCATATCAATCGCTAAACGACTAGCTTCTGATAAATATCCACCTATTATTAATAATAGGATAAATAATAATATTCCTGTATCACCCAACAGATTTCCCCTACCTTTGAATGCATCTTGCGGTAATGATTTTGGTTTATTGAAATATCTCCGATACAAAGCCAATGCTATACCAATAAATGCCATCAATCCACCGGTATCATTGAGTACAGCAAACCATGGAGTATCTAAATTAGGTAAATATTCTACGAACCATCCTCTTGCTAAAAAGAAATCAACGGTTGTTGCAAATAGTAAAATGAAAAATCCAAATCCAATTAAAAAATGCATCACTGCGGCATAAGCAAATTTTAGGCGAAATACTCTACGTTGCAGAATTCCAAAGTAGATTAAATTAAAAATCGCAGGAATTATTTTAATTTTATAATCTGGATCGCTTTTACCGATGCGAATCGCAAGAAATTTGCGAACGTTATAAATAAAAATGACTATCGCAATTAATGCGAATAAATATAATACAACCGGAACGTGGTGTGATGATTCCACTACTCCCTCCTACATTTTTTGGTTAGGAGAATTATTGAAGTATTGCCATTTCATATAAATAGAAATGGCAATACCTATATTTTTATTGATTCTTTACAGCTTCTGTTAGTTTTGGTACAATTTCTAATATGTCGCCAACAACTCCGTAATCCGCTACCTCAAATATTGGCGCATCCGGATCACGATTAATAGCAACAATATTTTTTGAACCTTTCATTCCAACAACATGCTGAATAGCTCCGGAAATACCCAACGCCAAATATAAATTTGGTGTAACACTCTGACCGGAACTGCCAACTTGATTAGAATTTGGTAACCAACCTGAATCAACTATTGGACGTGAAGCACCAATCTCTGCTTTTAATACAGTAGCTAAATCTTTGACCATTGGCATATTTTCTTCTTTACCAATACCTCTACCAATTGATACTATTTTGTCAGCTGCACTTAAATCCACTCCGCCTGATTCTTCTTGGAATGGTTCCTCAGAAGTTGTTTTTAATTGTGCAGAATCTAAAGTCACTGCAACGGCACGTACCTCTGCTGAACCATTTTCAATATTATCAGCTGAATACGCAGCAGATTGAAATCCTATCAAAACCGGTCCATCAACTTTTGATTCGATATCAACAGTTAGTTTTCCGTGGATTACTTGTTTAGTGAATAGTGTTTTACCACCGTCAGCTTTGTATCCAATTACATCAGTGATTAATGGTTTTTGAAGACGTGCACTAACTTTTGGGAAAAAGTCACGGACTAAATATGAATAACCCATTATAACAAATTTGGGTGATTCTTTTTCAACTACCTGTTTAATTGTCTCGGCATATCCATCGGCTGAATAACTATTTAAATTATCATCTTCAACTAACAGAATCTCATCAACCTTAAATCCTGAAGCTTCTTTTGCAAGATTACCTGCATCCTTACCAAATGCTAATACACTTATCTTTTGGTTAATATCTTTTCCTAAAGCTTGAGCAGCTGTTATAGCTTCCAGACTGTTACGATGAATTGCACCATTTGCTCCTTCTAATACGACTAAAATATCCATTGTAACTCCTTATATCGCTTTAATTTCTTTTTTAAAAATATCGATCAACTTTTCAACTATTTGATCGGAAGAACCTTCGATCATCTCAATCCGTGTTTCAGCTTTATGCAAATACATCTTTGACAATTCTTGCATAGGCGTTCCACTTACATTTAAGTCGCTTTTAGCGATAGACTTGATCTCTTTCTTCTTAGCACCCATAATCCCCTTCAACGATGGATAGCGCGGCTGGTTCAGCCCCGATTGAATTGTGATACAAGCTGGGAATGGCATTGATACCCACTGAAACCATCCTGATTCAAGTTCACGCTTAACACGCAATTTGTCATCTTGTAACTCCACGCCCATTACCAAAGTGGCAGTTGACATCCCAAGTAATTCACCCAGAATAACACCAGTTTGACCTGATCCTAAATCATCGGACTGCAAACCGGAAAGAATTAAATCAAACGATTCATCCTTCATTGCAGATGCAAATAAACTTGCGATCATAAATGGATCTGTTTCATACGGAGTTTCCTCCTGTATATGAATGGCACGATGTCCACCTTTTGCCAGAGCTTCTCTAATAACTTTAGGAGTTCGCGCTGCAGGACCCATGCTAATAACAACTACTTCACCTTCACCGCCTGAGCGTTCAACAATCTGTAACGCTTCTTCTAATGCGTAAGAATCACTTTCATTTGTTGCAAAATCGATAGATCCTTCATCAACCCATTTTTCATTGGAATCAATTCGCAAAGGCGATTCACTTCCTGCAACCTGTTTAACTAAAACACCAATTTTCATCTTGTGTCCTCCAAAACTATTAATAAATTTTTAATAAATATATTACGATTTATTAGCCTTGTAAAATAAACCGACCGGTCGGTCTATTTTACAAGATTTACAAATTTAATACAAGAAATTTTCATTACAATTTTTTGATTTCGTAATAATAAATCCAAATAAATTACAAAATATGGATATTATATATTATTTAATTATGAGAGAAATGAGTAGCAAATAAGCGGTAGGGGCAGTAACACTACACTGGGAGCGGGGGAACTACCAGCAATTAGCGAAACGCACCCCTACCTACTAACCTCGAAAACTACCAACATTCTCATAATCTCAACAAGTAATTTTTATAAATATCGTATTACCTAATTCCTTAAATTATAAATATAGTATTTAAAAGAATCCCGTGAATATTCTAATAAAAATAGATCATATTTTATTTCATTTTATAAATGATACAATTACCAACCCTCTTTTGAATTGGATTATGCCAATTGTAACTAACGAAAATAATATTGCAATACCATTAGCACTTTTTTGGTTTTGGTTACTTTTATTTCAAGGGAAACGTGGTAAAATTGCTGCAATATTACTATTACTGACAGTAATATTTACAGATGTTATTGCAGCACAGGTAATAAAACCGTGGATTGGTAGAATTCGTCCTTCCCGTGCAATGCTTGATAATATAAATCTATTAGTAGGCAGGGGAGGAAAATATGGTTTTGTATCGAATCACGCAGCAAATACAATGGCTGCTGCAGTAATAATTGGGTATTTCTATAAAAAATGGAAATATTTTGTATTTACAATTTCAATTATTATCGGTTTTAGTCGAGTTTACGTAGGAGTGCATTATCCATTTGACGTATTAGGTGGATGGGTTTTTGGTTATGGCTTAGCTTGGGGAATGCTAAGTATTTGGGTTATACTTAAAATGCGCGAAATAAAAAGAGGACGAACCTGGATTAATTATTTATAAAAATAAATATTAATTGGGTAATTCTGTATTGGGCGGTTTCATTCCATACTTCGGCACACCTTCTTGCTGATGAACTTTAATTTCTCCGTACTTATCCTCAAATTTGCTGATATTATCTTTTAGAGCCATCATGAATGATTTTACGTGAGGCGGAGCCATTATAATTCTTGAATGTACCTTGGCTTTAGGTACTCCGGGAAGAATACGAGTAAAATCCATTACAAATTCTGCAGGTGAATGAGTAACTACAACAAAATTTGAATATTCACCAGAACCTACCTTTTCATCTAGTTCAATATTAATTTTTTGCATATTCGGTGGTGCTTTTTTTTGTTCCATAATTCCTCTTATATGAAATTAAGTTTTGCCAAAATCACTTTTATTAAAGTCTTCCCAATCTTCTTCAATTCCTTTAAACTCTTCAATTACTTCAGGAAGATCACCGTCGATATTATTTTGGATATGTTCATTTTCATAGAAACTGAGAAGATCTTTCTTTTTTTCGAATTTTGACGGATCAATATCTTCTTCTTCATCCGGTTCCAATCTTTCAATATCTTCGCTATATACATCTTCATCGAAGAAATCAAGATTTTCAACAATACCATTGGTCATCAAATATTCAAGGAAATCAAGATATTTACGATCTTTTAAATCCGTTTTACAGTGAACGCAAACTAATTTTTCTTTTAAGTCTTCTTCCTTCAGTGGTGCTTCACAATTTGGGCAAATAATACCTTCTAACATTAATAATATCCTTTAAAAGTGGGCGGTAATATAATTTAGCAAAATATGGAGGTCAATACTTAGTTACAGAAATTATTGTTTTGATAATATTTTTGTTAATAAATCTATTTCCGCTTCAGAAAGAGATTTTCCTCGTCTGTTTTGCATCGCTTCTGCGGTATTTATAAATTTAGTTTCATTTGTTTTCATTCTCTTACCGTTTAAGAACCAAGTAAATGGTTTGATTTTTCTTGGCGGGAAACCGTTTGTTACGATGTTACACCCCGTGCCAATACTAGTTCCTGTATTAAATGTAGTTCCAATAGCAAATGTTGAATAGTCTCCGGCAAATAATCCAATAAATATTTCTTCAGTTTTTACAACTTTGCCATTTACCGTTACATTTACCGGTGTATAATTATTTTTTAGATTGCTATTAGTTGTACCCGCACCAAAATTAACCCACTCTCCAATATATGAATTACCCAAAAATCCATAATGAACTTTATTTGAATAACCTTGAATAATTGAAGAACTTATTTCACCACCAACTTTACAAACCGGTCCAATTACACTGCCTCTTATGAAAGTATGTGGTCGAATAACAGAATTTTTCCCAATAAATAAAGGACCCTGCAATAAGGAAAATGATTGAATTTCAACATTGTCAGCAATAATTACCGGACCATTGGAAGCATCAATTACAACATCGGGATTGACTAAATCAGGTGAATTTATATAAATGTTATCTTCGTTGATAAGATGAACTCCATCCAAAGATATATCTTTTTGATCTGTTGGTTGAAAATATTCTTTATCATTTTGAATAGCTTCACTTATTAAATTAACTGCGTCCCATAAATATCTTATTACTTTTGAGCTGATTTCACTTATTGCCGGGTAAGCCAATATCTTATCTTTTACCGGACCACCCATTCTTAACCAATTATTGCCTATATCCTTTCTAAGATATCCTGCAATAAATATACCTTCATTATAATAAAATTTATATTCTTTCTTAGATATTTTTTCAATATCCTGTTTATTCCATAAAACATTACCAAGAATCCAAAGGCCCTCATCCACTTGAGTAGGATTTACAGTTAAATCCGGATATAATTTCTTAGTAATCATTGTAAGATCATCTCTTACAATTAGTTCAATTTCCGCATCAGGAAATAATTTTTGTATTCTTTCTAAGAAAGTAAACGTGCCACACCGTAAATCAAATGCCGGTCTTGTTAATACAATCGGTTCAAGATTTAGTACTTCATGATTTTCAAATACATAAATTTTTCTCATAGTCCTAGCACCTCGAGTAAATACTCATATCCCCTTTCTATAAAGTTTGCACTATCATTATTATCAATAATTATATTATAAATATTCTCTCCCTTTTCAGAACTGAATCCAATTCTTGTTATTGAATTAAAACTACTTACTAATTGATAAGAAACCGGATTGAATATTGGATCTAAATTGATTACACAATTGAATTGGCCGCTTGAAAATTTCTTAATTGCTACTTCGGTCATTAAACCATATTTATTTAAATCATCATCGGAAATAAATTGAACTCTTTGTAAAAATTGCCCATCTATAATATCTTTTTGTTCCTGCCAACAAATAATTTTATTAATTGCACTGAATTGGCCACGTGATACTAATGATTTAATAAAATGCTGCGCTAATGGTAACTGATTACTGCCTCTAGGAAAAATTATTAATAATGATCTGAGACCTTCGCCCAAA
>Ga0190293_1000187_pt1 | contig 21774 bp, 20 predicted proteins | sample 48693001_MG_FD_161671 | JGI IMG/M metagenome (GOLD analysis project Ga0190293, IMG submission 161671) | Hydrothermal vent microbial mat bacterial communities from Southern Trench, Guaymas Basin, Mexico - 4869-30-0-1_MG | ecosystem: Environmental > Aquatic > Marine > Hydrothermal vents >...
CTCCTTGATTATAAATTTTATGCTCTGCAAACTCCGCCGAAAATCCATGAAACGGACTTTTATGCATACCTGCAATAAATCCTTCAACAACTTGTTTCGCAAGGAGCTCCAAGTTTTTAAATCCGCCAGCTTTATTAAGTTCTTCTCTTAAATTCAATGTTATCTTTTTATTAAACTCTTTTCTTTTTTCCATCGCTGAAAAAAGAAACAAAAAAATCTAGACTAACTAAACCTTGACTAAATTTTTCTTTCGATTTCTAAACCTTCCGACCTTTTCAGCTAAAGCTGAATTCGAACAAGCGGAAGCTTTTACGAATTCTTCAATTCAATTTTTACGTCAACCTTTAGTAGGTCGTTTATTTCAATGCTTTGCATTGATGCTATTTTATTCGTCATTGCGAGGAATCCAGATATTTATCTAGAAACGTGGCAATCTGCTAATTGAGATTCCTTCACTTTCATGAAAACTTCTGCGTTAAGGATTAAGGCATTTGTTGGAGCTCCTTGAAAAGAGCGAATGCCGAAAGCCCGACCACGCTATAAGCGTGGGAACGCCCAAATAATAGTGCTCTAAACTAAAAAAGGTTTACCATAATGGCAAACCTTTTATCATTTCTTTTACAATAGCTTATTCTATAAAAGAGAATCTATAGCTTCAGTATATGCGTTTTTTGGCGCTACACCAACTTGACGCCCTACTACTTCACCGTTTTGAAATATTAAAACTGTTGGGATGTTACGCACACCATATTTTGCTGCAAATTCTTGATTTGCATCTACATCTAATTTACCAACAACAGCTTTATCGGTATATTCTTCACTAATTTGTTCAATAATTGGTCCAACCATTCTACATGGTCCACACCAAGCAGCCCAAAAATCTACCAATACGGGTTTATCACTTTTTAAAACTGTTTCTTCAAAATTTGCATCTGTTATTTCTAATGCCATAATATTAAAATTTAATTGTGTTTTACTTCTATTTTATATGCGAAATTAGTCAAAAAATTTGCCAAAGCTTACACCCTGACAATTAGTTTTATTTATTCACAAATTGATGCTTCTTATAACTCTAATTTGGGCGCATTATTTTGTTTCACAAAACAAACAGGCTTTCTCAAGTCGCTTTTTAATTTATCTAAACCTTTCGACTGCGCTCAAGGAGATAATTTAAAAGAGCTCCATCAATTGTTCTATCCTTTGCGCAAATCTAGGTTGTTATTTAATTCAGCTTAAAAAACAGCTTATTATTTTCTAATTCATCTAGCAACTCTTGAGAAACTTTTACCTTTTGTTTTCTACTTGGCATTTGTAACTTTATATTATCATCATTATCATAAATTACAAAATTAAGCACCTGATTACCAGGATGCATCTGTAGCAAATCTTTTAAAGCCTTAATCTTTTCATCTCTTAAATCATCAATATTAAGTTGTATAGAAAGTTTTTTTGCATGCGTATCCATGACATCATGCAACAACTGAAAATTATTAAATTGCAATCTAGGACCACTCTTTTTTCCTGTGTCTCGATTTATCCACCCTTCTCTAATAAAAGTTTTTATATACACAAAATTACTTTTCATTAAAAAGTGTCTAAACTTCAAATATTCTTCTCCAAAAATTCTAAACTCGTAACTATCTGTATAATCTTCAACTGTAAATAAAGCCCAACCTTTTCCTTGCTTACTCACACGATGCTGCACATCGGTCACTACACCTCCAAAGATTAACTCATTATTTATATAAGATTCTAAATCATTAAACATGGCTAAATTAGCATTGCTAAATATTTTCATTTCAGTTTTAAAATCATCTAATGGGTGTCCGGAAATATAAATTCCAACTACTTCACGTTCCTGTGCTAATTTCTCCATGGTTCCCCATTCCTCGCATGGAGGCACTTGAGGTTCTGCGATTTGTACTTCACTAGCATCACCAAACAAACTTACTTGAGCCGAATTTTCATTTTCCTGATGCTTACTTCCATACTTAATTGCTTTTTCTAAAAAGGTAATATCATCACCTTCTTTATGAAAATATTGAGCGCGATGTGTTTCAGAAAAACAATCGAATCCTCCTGCTAATGCTAGATTTTCAAAGGCTTTTTTATTAGCAGCTCTTAAATCTATACGCTTTGCTAAATCGAAAATCGATGTATAATGCCCATCTTCCTTTCTGTTATTTACAATGGTCATTACTGCTCCATGACCAACGCCTTTAACGGCTCCCATTCCAAAACGAACGGCGTTATCTTTATTCACAGAGAATTTATAATACGATTCATTAATGTCTGGTCCAAGCACATCTAAACGCATACGCTTACATTCTTCCATAAAGAAGGTAACCGACTTAATATCGTTCATATTATTAGATAATACTGCTGCCATATATTCGGCTGGATAATGAGCTTTTAAATACGCTGTTTGATAGGCAATCCATGCATAACATGTAGAGTGAGATTTATTAAAAGCATAACTCGCAAAGGCTTCCCAATCTTTCCATATTTTTTCTAATACTTCTCTTGGATGACCATTGGCTTCTCCTCCATCTAAAAATTTTGGCTTTAATTTTTCTAGTAAAGCGAAAATCTTTTTCCCCATAGCTTTACGCAATACATCGGCTTCACCTTTGGTGAAATTTGCTAAACGTTGTGACAATAACATCACTTGCTCCTGATAAACTGTAATACCGTAAGTTTCTTTTAGATTGTCTTCCATATCTGGAAGGTCGTACACAATATCTTCATCTCCATGTTTACGTTTAATAAAACTTGGAATGTATTCCATTGGTCCTGGACGATACAAAGCATTCATTGCAATCAAATCATCAAAGACAGTTGGCTTTAAATCTTTTAAATGCTTCTGCATTCCAGCAGATTCATATTGAAAAATCCCAACGGTTTCTCCTCGTTGAAACAACTCGTAAGTCTTTTCATCATCCAAAGGAAAATTATCTGGATCAAGTAAAATATTATGTTTTGCTTTAACAATCTTAACCGTATCTTTAATTAAGGTTAAAGTTTTTAATCCCAAGAAATCCATTTTCAATAAGCCTGCATCTTCTACCACAGAGTTATCAAACTGCGTGACATACAAATCAGAGTCTTTGGCTGTCGCTACTGGCACAAAATTGGTAATATCACTTGGGGTAATAATTACTCCGCAAGCATGAATTCCCGTATTCCTTACCGACCCTTCTAATGATCTGGCTAGATTTATGGTTTCAGCTTCAAGATCTTCACCATCAGCAATATTTAAAAGTTGATTGACTTTTTCAAGATCTTCTGCTCTAAACTTGCTTCGTAATTCTTTTTCATCCGCTCCAAAAATCTTATGGAGTTTAGACATTGTCGGAATAAGCTTCGCGATTCGATCAGCATCAAATAAAGGCAAATCTAAAACTCTGGCAGTATCTCTAATTGATGATTTTGCTGCCATGGTTCCATATGTAATAATCTGCGCAACTTGTTTGCTTCCATATTTATTAATCACATAATCCATAACACGACCTCGACCTTCATCATCAAAATCGATATCAATATCAGGCATACTTACACGATCTGGATTCAAGAAACGCTCAAAAAGTAAATTATATTTTAAGGGATCAATATTCGTTATCCAAAGACAATAAGCAACAACTGAACCTGCTGCCGATCCACGACCTGGCCCTACCGATACATCCATGTTTCTTGCCTCCCGAATAAAATCTTCAACAATTAAAAAATAGCCTGGATAGCCCGTATTTTTAATAACATTTAATTCAAAATCTATACGCTCCTTAATTTCATCTGTTAACTCCTCATAGCGCTTTTTTGCGCCTTCATAAGTTATATGATGAAGGTAGTCATCTTCATTTTCATAACTATCAGGAATATCAAACCTTGGAAGCAAAACCTCTCGAGCCAATTGATAAGATTCAATTTTATCGACAACGTCTTGAATATTAGAAATGGCTTCAGGAACATCTTTAAAGCTTTCCTTCATTTCTTCTGAAGACTTAAAATAATAGTCTTTATTGGGCAATCCGTAGCGATAACCACGTCCGCGACCAATAGGAGTTGCTTGTTTTTCACCTTCTTTCACACATAATAAAATATCGTGTGCATTCGCGTCTTCTTGTTTACAATAATAAGTGTTATTTGTAGCTACTAATTTTATATGATGTTTTTTAGAAAACTTAATCAAGGTTGGATTTATCCGATTCTCATCTTCTTGATTATGTCGCATAAGCTCGATATACAAATCGTCTCCAAATTCATTTTTCCACCAAAGTAAAGCTTCTTCTGCTTGATTTTCACCAATGTTTAAAACCTTACTTGGTACTTCTCCATATAAATTTCCCGTAAGAACAATAAGGTCTTCTTTATATTGCTGAATTAATTTTTTATCAATTCTAGGCACATAATAAAAACCTTCAGTATAAGCACAAGAGGAAAGTTTAGCTAAATTATGATAGCCTTTTTTAGTTTTCGCTAAAAACACTATTTGATAGCCATTATCTTTTCTAGATTTGTCTTTATGGTCTTCACAAACAAAAAATTCGCAACCTAAAATAGGTTTTATCTCCTTTTCAGTTGGCTTTTCACCTTTTTCTACTGATTCTGCATTTTTTTCTTTTACAGCTTTATTATGAATGTTTGCAGCTTTCACAAAATGAAAAGCTCCCATCATATTTGCATGGTCAGTTAATGCAACTGCCGACATCTTTTGTTTTGCCGTTATTGCAACTAAATCTTTAATGCTTATTGTAGATTGTAATACAGAAAATTGAGAATGATTATGTAAATGTGTAAAATCGACATCCGCTAATTCCGAAATATTCTCTTCTATTTCTTCTGAAGAAATTTCAACAGACTCTGCCTTTTGAATACGCTCATTTATTTTAGCGCTTTCAGCTTTTAAGTTGATATGCTTTAAACCTATGAGTTGAATTGTTTTAGGATGCTCTTTAGAAAACTTCTGAAAATAATCAGGCTGCACATCTAACTGCTCTTTTGTGTATTCCTCTAAACGCAATAACTCAAAAAAGCAACGCGTCGTAGCTTCAACATCTGCTGTAGCATTATGTGCTTCAGCAAAAGGAGCGTCAAATAAAAACTGATGCAATTCGGTTAAGGTTGGCAATTTAAATTTTCCGTAACGTCCTCCAGGAATTTGACATAAATTAGCAGTATGTTCCGTACATGTATCAAGAACTGAAAGTTCTTGCAATTTATTAGCAAGATCTTCTCTAATAAATTCTGCACCCATAATATTGAGGTCGAATTTTAAGTTCTGACCAACTATAAACTTTGTTTTACTTAAAGCTTCACTAAATTTAACTAAAACTTCTCTTAAAGGAATACCTTGTTCTTGTGCTAACTCTGTAGAAATACCATGAATTTTCTCAGCATCATAAGGAATATTAAATCCTTCTGGTTGTATTAAATAATCTTGGTGTTCAATACAGTGCCCCATGTCATCATGCAGTTGCCAAGCAATTTGAATACAACGTGGCCAATTATCAGTATCACTTATAGGCGCATCCCAACGCTTTGGCAAACCTGTAGTTTCTGTATCAAAAATTAAGTACATAAAGGTGTTTTTACTAAACAAATAAGAACGTTAAAATTAAGAATAATTATTTTGATATACATGTCAAACTTATGAACAATTATAAACAAAAATAATAAAGTCTAAAATTTTAAAAACAGTTGAAAAATAGTTTGCTTTCATGATATATATCATAGTTTAATTTAATGATAATCATTAGCTTAAAGCTCAATTTATTGTTTAACCCAAAAAACACAAAATCATGACAACATTAGTGAAATCTAACAAGACACGTTTCCCATGGTTAGGTCCTGAATTTTCGAATTTTTTTGGCGAAGACGATTTTTTTAACGATCGTTTTTGGCATAAAAATGTTCTAGACAAGCCTGCGATGAACGTAAAAGAACTAAAAGACTATTATTTAGTTGAATTAGCAGCACCTGGGCTTACTAAAAAAGATTTTGAGATTACTATCGATAACGGATATCTCAAAATATTTGTAGAAAAATCTTCAGAAATGGATGATGAACTTGACAATTACACAAGAAGAGAATTTAGTTACAATTCCTTCGAACGTTCATTATTATTACCTGAAAACATTATTGAAGAAGAAGTAAGAGCTAAGTATGAAAATGGAGTGCTTAAATTTAAGCTCAATAAAAAAGAAACTCCAAAAGAAATTCCAACAAAAAAAATTAAAATCGAGTAACTCTTACAGATTTTTCAATTTAAAAAAGCCAACTAATTGTTGGCTTTTTTATTTAATGCGCCTGAACAAATATGCTTTCATAACAATAAATACCTTTCAGCTTTAAAAAAAGCTAATTTTCGATACATGATTTAAATCATGTTCTGTGTAACATATGTTACATAATTTTATACCGAAATTTAATTATAGAAAAATAAAAACCTTAAATATATTATTATGAAAACTCTTAAATTATTTTCAGCGATTTTAATTATTGCTACATTAATGATAACCTGTACGCATGATGATGCTCCAGTTGGAGACACCATTGAAGTAGATTTAGGTGTCGGAGAAAGTGCTGATACATTATTTGTTAAAAGAATTTCTGAATCTATTGATTTTGATGGAGAAATCGATGACGTTTGGGAAGGAATCAAACCACTTATTAACAGAGCAACAGTTTTTGGTGCGGGAGATAGAGAAATAACTTTAAATGGTTCAAGTAATTTTGACACCTCATTAGAGCCTATCGATTTAATGGACCCATATACAGATGAAAGCTACAGTTTCTCTTTAAGAGGTGCTCACGATGGTGAGTATCTATATCTACTTTTTGAATGGGAAGATGATAATGATAGTCGAGACAGACAATCTTGGTATTTTAATTCTGTAACCAGTAAATGGCAACAAGAAAACAAATATGCTAATCATGACAATGATAAATTTTATGAAGACAAGTTTGGATTTATGTTCCCTATTGGTGATCCTGAAGGTTTTGCCTCAGGTACTTGTACAGTTACTTGTCATAGCGATTTAGCATTAACAGGAGATGACGCTCTTGATGCTGGAAATAAAGTTACTAGACATTACATGAAAAATGAAGGTGAATTGACTGATTTTTGGCATTGGAAACGTGACCGACATGCATTGGCTCTAGCTTGTGATGATGGTTTCGTACAATGGGAAGATGATGAAGGTTATGCAACAGCAAACGGAAGAAAAAATGATGAAGGAATTTCACCTTATAGTACAAGTATGAAATTTACAGACCCTGTAACAGAATTGAGTGGGCCAAAATATATAATTCCAGGTAGAGAAAATTACTATTGGATTGAACAATCAGAAATTGATGGCGGAACAGCAAAAGCAGTTACAGCAATTGCTATTGACGGCACTTTAACTTATGATGGAGGAACAATAGACCCTAATGGAGACCCTGCTTATTCTCAAGGGTTTGGTAACAAAAGAATGCCAAGTGTAATTATTAATCCAGGTGGACAAGGAGCTGATCAGAGATCTGAAGTACAGGTAAGAGCAATACACATTGGATCAGGTTGGCAATTAGAAATTAAAAGAAAATTAAATACTGGTGACCCTACAGATGCTGAGTTTGTAATTGGAGAAGATATCCCTTTTGGATTAGCAATTTTTAATAATGCTGCCATTGGTCATGGTCAAACAAACTTTTTAACAATGAGAATTGAAAATTAATCTTATTTCACAGAAGTGCAGATTAAACATCTGCACTTCTAAAAATAGATTATAAAATTAAAAATCTCAAAAAAATGAAAAAACTATTTCAATTTATAATTCTAATAACAGCAAGTTTTATGATGAACTCCTGCTATTATGATTCATTATATGAACCCATAGATGATGGTTTAGATAATGGCGAACCAGAATTAGTGTCTTACCAAAATGATATTATCCCACTATGGGGGCAGTGTGTAGGATGCCATAATGGAACTGAACCACCAGATTTAAGAGACGATGTTTCTTATGATAATCTTTTAAATGGATATGTTGTACCAGGAAATGCTGATGCTAGTATCTTATATAATTCTTTAATAGAAGCTAATGGCGTATCATTAATGCCTCCCGGAGGTCAATGGCCTGATGCGAAAATTAATTTAGTTAGAGATTGGATTAACCAAGGTGCTGAAGACAACTAACCTTTAAGAATTTAGATATGAAAAATTTAAAAATATTACTATTCGTATTCTTATTTATTCCATTTATTGGATTATCTCAGGAAAAGGTTAAAGACACTATTGTTAAAGAAAAACCCGAACGCCCAGCATTTGAGAGTTCTTTTCTTATTGACAATCCGACAAACGTACTTTTTGGTAAAAACACATTAGAAGTGAAAATGTCTCACAGATTTGGTGAGTTTGGAAACACTAATGATTTAGGTGGATTTTGGGGTTCAGCTAATATACTTATTGGAGTTGCTTATTCTGTACATGATAGAGTAACCATAGGCTTTAATACATTAAAGTATAAAAGATATCAAGATTTTAACTTGAAACTTGCTTTAATAAGACAAACTCGTTCCGATAAATTACCTTTTAGTTTAACCTATTATGGAAATTTTGTAATTGATGCACGAAATAAAAATCAAGGTCTTTTTGTTCATACATCAGACAGATATTCATTTTTCAATCAATTAATATTTGCAAGACGCTTTAGTCCAAAATTGTCTTTACAAATAGCGCCAAGTATTTCACATTACAATGTTGTAAAAACAACAATGAGGAATGATATGGTAGCAGTTGCATTTGGAGGACGATATAAAATAAGTGATCAAACATCAATTATAGCAGATTATAGTCAACCGCTTACAAATTTTATGGAGGATAATCCTAATCCAGGCATTAGTTTTGGAGTAGAGTTTGGGACATCAGCCCATGTCTTTCAAATATTTGTAACTAACTATTGGGGAATTACACCACAAGAAAACTACATGTTTAATAATAAAGCAACTGGTCTTGAAGGTGAAAAAGGGCAATACTTAATAGGATTTAACATTACTAGAAATTATAATTTTTAATTTAAATAATCATTAACTTAGAGCAGTAAAACAAAAGGATTCATATTTTAATTTTGTTTTACTGCTTAAAATACTTAAAGATTATGAAAAACAGAAAAGAAAGGAAAATTTCAAGAAGAGGTTTTTTACCAATACTAGGTGGTAGTTTATTAATTCCTTTTCTAGGACATGGCAATTCTGTTATTGATGAATCCATTATTTCAGAAGATGAAGACTATCAAACTTTATTAAAACCTGATGGAACAACTGTGAAAGTTAAAGTAAGTACTATAAAAAACTCTAAAATTGTAAAGAAGAAACTATCCAACACATCATTTCTTAATTGGTTAGGCAAAAAGCTCTAATTTCATTTAATTCATATTTATCATGGGAGAAAATAAAAAAAATTCAAGACGTAAATTTCTTGATAATGGATTAAAACTGGGTCTAATTACGGCTATTGGAGGAATTGGTTTATCAAAATTAGCATCTAAATTAAATGCTAAAACCAATAGCGGTGCAACTGGGAAAATGGAATTAATGACAACTGATGGTGAACTAATTCAAGTAGATGCTTCAGAAGTCATGGAAGTTGAACATGCCAGTAATCATGATAAAAAATACAATGTTAGAGAAGGTATGCCGAATAGGAAATTTGTGATGGTTATTGATTTAGCAAAATGCAAAAACGCATTAAAATGCCAAAATGCCTGTAATAAACACCATTATATTACTGGAGATAATGCATGGATGAAAGTCTACAAAATGCAAGAAAATAATGATTCGGCTCCATATTGGATGCCAACTACTTGTATGCATTGTGATAAACCTGCATGTGTTACTGTATGCCCTGTAGATGCTACATTTAAAAGAAAAGATGGCTTAGTATTAATAGATAATGAACGTTGTATTGGTTGTCGTTTCTGTATGGCAGCTTGTCCATACTCAACACGAGTTTTTAACTGGGGAGAACCTGGACAAGAAATAACTTTAAACATGGATATGACAGATCATACACCTTCTCCAGAACATGGTGGAATGCCTAGTTTAAAAGGCACTGTAGATAAATGTGATTTTTGTCCACATCAAGTTCAAAATAATGAGCTTCCACACTGTGTAACAGCTTGTCCAAATGGCGTCTTTTATTTTGGAGATAAATACGAAGATACCGTTACCAATGGCGACGAATCAGTAAGGCTAAGTCAATTGTTAGAAGATAAAGCAGGATATAGATTAATGGAAAGCTTGGGGACAGAGCCTAGTGTTTATTATTTACCACCTACTGATAGATTAGTTGATTTTGAAGATGGTCTTGAATTTTATAAGGAATTTGAATCTGTAGAAAAACCTGAAAAGTCATGAAAAATTTCAAAACACTAGTTAAAGATTTAGCTCCTAAAAAATTTGGGAAACTAGATATAATTTGGACCTGTTTTCTGATTTTGATAATATTTATTGGAATAGCTGCATATATTGATCAACTTATAAAAGGGCAAGAAGTAACTAACATGCGTGATTATGCACTATGGGGAATCTATATCTCAAATTTCGTATTCTTTGTAGCCACAAGTTTTGTTGGATCGGTTACTGTTGCCATTTTAAGATTAACTAACAATGAATGGAGAACACCATTAGTTAGAATTGCTGAAATTATTTCTGTAGCAGCAATTGTAATGGCTGGAATTACCATAATGATTGATATGGCTAGACCTGATAGATTATTAAATTTATTTATTCATGCCAGATTACAATCACCAATTACTTGGGATGTATTTATAATCCCAACTTATATGGTAATTAGTTTGTTATTATTGTATTTCCCTTTAATTCCAGACTTTGCTATCCTAAAAAAATATTTCAAAAAAAAGGATCCCAAATTAAGTAAATGGTATGGTAAATTGTCTTTAAATTGGACAGGAAGTGTTGCTCAAAAAGCAATTCAAACTAAATCAATAAGAATTATTGCTATAATGATAATTCCAATTGGGTTATTACTTCAAACTATAGATGCTTGGTTATTTTCAACAACTTATCGAATTGGTTGGGACAGCACAAACTTTGCTCCTTATTTTATTTCAGGTGCTTTGGTTGCTGGTATTGGGGCACTTATTAGTGTTATTTATGTTGTTAGAAAGTATAAAAAACTCGAAGATTACATCACCGATTTTCATTTTGATAAACTTGGTAAATTATTAGTTTTAGCATGTTTAACATACTTGTATTTTAATGTGAACGAATATTTAATACCTGCTTTCACATCCAAAAAAGGAGAATCAATTCATTTAGACACTCTATTTACTGGAGCTTATGCGCCTTTATTCTGGTCAGTTACTATCGTAGGACTAATTCTGCCTATTATAGTTTTATTATTCAAAAAAGGACGCAAACCACTACCAATGTTTATTGTAGGTCTAGTGGTCGTAGTTGGATCATGGTGGAAACGATTTGTAATTGTTACACCTACATTATTACATCCATTTTTGCCTATACAAGGTGTACCGGAATCTTGGCATCATTATTTTCCAAGTTTACATGAGTGGTTAATTACTGTTGCAACACTAGCAATGGCATTATTAATAATTACTTTATTAGTACGCTATTTACCTGTCATACCAATTCAAAGAACAGCCGATGAATTAGGACTGATGGAAAACGACAAAATCAAAAACACTGAATCATGAAGAATCCACAAAAATTTCGGTATATTTTTCTTGCATTAATAAGTGTATTTTTATTATCAACTAACTTTCAAAATTTACATGCACAAAATGCTAAAAAAAACAAAGTCAGATTAAAAGCAAACTATATTAAAATAATGGACAGTTTAAGTTATATAGAGCTTACAGCTGTGTCTAAAATAAAAAAACAAAATACCAAAGTTTCTAATATTGAATTAAATATATATAATGAATTTGATGATGATAAAATTAAAATTGGTAATGTAATTACCAATATGAAAGGTGAAAGTAAGTTTATTATAAAGAATTTAAATACAATTAAACCGGACTCAACAAGTACTTATAATATTTTAATTTCGTTCAAAGGAAACGACTCATTTAAAAAATCAAACAAACGAATTAGTTTTAAAGATGCTAATATTGAGGCAAATCTTATTAAAAAGGATAGCACCAATTATATTACTGCTACCTTAATAAATGCAAGTACAAACAGTCCTATAACAGATGAGTCTCTTGATATTCAAGTACAGCGTTTATTTAGACCTTTAAGAATTGGTGAAGAATTTAATAATACTAATGAAAATGGTACTATAATTGTCCCAATAGAAAAAGGAATACCAGGTGTTAATGGCATTTTAACTTTTGAAGTCGTTCTTAATGATAGTGATGATTATGGTACCGTGAAAACTTTAATTGAAGCTCCAATAGGTGTTCCAATAGTTGATGAGTCGACCTTCAATCAAAGAACATTATGGTCTCCAAGAAACAAAACCCCTCTATTCTTACTCATATTTGCAAACCTTATAATATTAGGAATATGGGGAATAATTGTATATTTAATTTTAAATTTATTAAAAATTTCTAAATCAAAAACCTAAAACTATGAAAGCATTAAAAATTTTAACATTCCTTGGAGTCATTTCTTTCGTATTATTTTCATTCACTTCTATTATACAAGATGAATGGATTGTACCAGAAAATTATGTTAATATGAAAAATCCAATTGATGCAAATACTGATAAAGCCATTGGGAAATCTTTATACTCAAAACATTGTAAATCTTGTCATGGAAAAGAAGGTTATGGAGATGGTACTAAGGCAGAAGAACAAGAAGGCGATTTAGGAGATTTTTCTTCCGAGGAATTCCAAGAGCAATCTGATGGTGCTCTATTTTACAAAACTACTTTCGGCAGAGACGATATGCCAGAATACACTAAAAAAATGCCTGATGATGAAGATAGATGGCTTATTGTAAACTATATGAGAACACTTAAAGAATAATCATTTCTTATTAAGAACAAATTAAAAACAAAAAACGTAACCTAAATGGTTACGTTTTTTTAATTATTTATATCTAGTATTTAAGGTATACAATCACCTAATGAATCAATATTAGCTTGTATAACCGCGGCATCATCATCACATGAATTCAATTGAACTAATAAAGCTGATTTATAAGCATTGCATAAATCTGTATATTCGGGCATTGATTCATTTGTTGCTTCAAAAGCATCCCTAGTATCTCTAACATTTTGTCTCGCATCGTCACAACTCGTACCTCCACCAATAGCGGGTATACCATCTAAAATAGGGACTCTATAAAAACGTCCTCGATTAAAATTAACACTTTCTAAACCATCTTGAGAAAAAGCATTAAACCAAAACGTTCCAGTAATTATTACCACATTATCTGATCTTCGATCAAGCCTTTCGATAATAATTTCACCTTCTGTTGGATATAATTGCACATTTGGATCAGGCGTATTTATAGTAGAAAACAAAACACCTCCTGCATCTAAAAACAGAGCTTCACTCTGATTATCTCCACCTAAATTATAGGTTCCTCGTTCATCTCTGGTAGTAATTAATGTTAATACTTGTCCTTGAACTTTCCCCTGAATTACAAATCCTCCACGATCTATATCAGCTCTAAAAGTATTAGTTCTAAATACTTCACCATCTTTAAACCCTTGTATCGCTGGATTATTAAACTCCAATTCGTCACCACAACTAACTAGTGTTAAAAAGGAAATAAGTAATACGAATATTTTTTTCATAATCAATAGTAGTTTTATTTGAGTCCTTAAAAATAGGAAAAATAAAATAAAATGAATTTTAATTACGTTTAAATGTATAAAAATTGTGTTATCTTTGCGAACTTATTAATAACAAGAGGTCGTGAACCTCAACTAATTAATTATTATGCCTGTAAAAATAAGATTACAAAGACACGGTAAAAAAGGAAAACCTTATTACTGGATTGTTGCAGCAGATGCAAGATCAAAAAGAGATGGTAAATACTTAGAAAAACTAGGGGCTTACAATCCAAACACAAACCCAGCAACTGTCGATTTAAATATTGATGGAGCTGTACAATGGCTTCAGAATGGTGCACAACCAACTGATACAGCTAGAGCAATTTTATCTTATAAAGGTGCTTTACTTAAAAATCACCTTGCTGGTGGTGTTAAAAAAGGAGCCTTAACTGAAGAGCAAGCTGAAGCAAAATTTACTGCTTGGTTAGATGAAAAAGCTGGTAAAGTAAATGCAAAAGTTGATGATTTAGCAAAAGCTGAGGCTGATGTTAAAACGAAAGCTTTTGAAGCTGAAAAAGCTGCTAATGAAGCAAGAATAGCTGCGGCTGTTGTTGTTGAAGAGGAAGTTACTGAAGAAACCAAAGCTGAAACTACTAATGAAGAAGTTGCAGAAGGTATCGAAACTGCCACAGAAGAAACTGTTAAAGAAGTTGTTTCTGAAGAAGCTCCTGCTAAAGAAGAAACTGTTAAAGAAGTGATTGCTGAAGAAACTCCTGTTAAAGAAGAAACTGTAGAAGACGTAGTTGCTGAAGAGGCTCCTGCTAAAGAAGAAGCAAAAACTTCAAAAGAAGAAGAGTAAAAAAAATATTTTTTATACTTTTAAACTCCGATATTCTTTATCGGAGTTTTTTTATTTAATCAATTATGGATAAAAAAGAGTGTTTCTATTTAGGCAAAATTGTTAAAAAATATAGTTTTAAAGGTGAGCTCCTTATTAAACTCGATACGGATGAGCCTGATATTTACGATAACCTAGATTCTGTTTTTGTCGACTTACGTAACACTTTAATTCCTTTTTTTATCGAAAGATCACAATTACACAAATCTGAATTATTACGTGTAAAATTTGAAGATGTCGATACTGAGGCTGATGCCGATTCACTTTTAAAATGTGACGTTTACTTACCTCTTGAGTTTTTACCAAAATTGGAAGGTGATAAATTCTATTTTCATGAAATTATTGGGTTTGAAATTGAAGATATTAATTATGGTGAAATAGGAATTATAACTGGTGTTAATGACACAACATCTCAGGCACTTTTTGAAATTGATAGAGATGGCATTGAAATATTAATTCCAATGAATGATTATTTCATTAAAAAAGTAGACAAGAAAAATAAGACAATCATTGTTGAAACACCTGAAGGACTTATAGATTTATATTTAGAAGAATAATTGTGTCTGAAAAACCATTCAAATTCAAACAATTTACTATAAACCAAAACCAATGTGCCATGAAAATAGGCACAGATGGTGTTTTACTTGGTGCTTGGTGTTCTTTAGAACATAAGCCTAATTCAATTCTTGATGTTGGTTCAGGAACTGGGATTTTAGGGCTCATGTTAGCGCAACGTTGCAATGCCGATATTATTGATGCTATAGAAATTGATGATAAAGCTTACCAACAGTGTGTCGAAAATTTTGAAAACTCGATTTGGAGTGACAGACTATTTTGTTACCATGCTTCTCTTGAAGAATTTGTTGATGACATTGAAGATTCTTATGATTTAATAATCTGTAATCCACCATTCTATTCTGAAGATTATAAAACAGATGATTCTCAACGTGATTTAGCACGTTTTTCAGACGCTATGCCTTTTAAACATTTAATAAAAAGTGTCTCTAAATTACTTTCAGAAAACGGAAAATTCTCAGTAATCATTCCATTTAAAGAAGAACAGCATTTTATAACATTGGCTTCAAAAAAAAGATTGTTTCCTAATCATATCTTACACATAAAAGGGAATCCTTCTTCAGAAATAAAACGTAGTCTTATAGAATTTTATTTCCGCGAAAGCGATGTAAAAATCACCAAACTTATTATTGAAACTCAAAGACATCAATACACACAAGATTATATAAATTTGACTAAAGATTTCTATTTAAAAATGTAGTTGTTTTAAGTTCTTATAGTTAAATTTGGAGGATTAAAATAAAGGATATGAAACCAGATTTATTTGAAGCTCCAGATTATTACAACCTAGACGAATTACTTACAGAAGAACATAAATTAGTGCGTGATGCAGCCAGAGAATGGGTTAAACGCGATGTCTCTCCAATTATTGAAGAATACGCTCAAAAAGCCGAATTCCCTCACCAAATCGTAAAAGGATTAGCAGAAATTGGTGCCTTCGGACCATACATTCCTGTTGAATATGGTGGTGCTGGTTTAGATCAAATTTCTTACGGATTAATTATGCAAGAAATAGAACGTGGAGATTCTGGCGTTCGTAGTACTGCTTCAGTGCAATCATCTTTAGTAATGTATCCAATCTGGAAATACGGGAATGAAGAACAACGTCAAAAATACTTACCTAAATTAGCAAGTGGCGAATGGATTGGTTGTTTTGGTTTAACCGAACCTGATCATGGTAGTAATCCAAGCGGCATGACTACTAATTTTAAAGACAAAGGCGATCACTATCTTTTAAATGGCGCTAAAATGTGGATCTCTAATGCCCCTTTTGCACAAGTTGCTGTAGTATGGGCAAAAGATGAAAATGGACGTATACATGGTTTAATTGTCGAACGTGGCATGGAAGGCTTCTCTACGCCTGAAACGCATAATAAATGGTCACTTCGTGCTTCTGCAACTGGTGAATTAATTTTTGATAACGTTAAAATTCCTAAAGAAAATTTATTACCAAACAAATCTGGTCTTGGCGCCCCTCTTGGATGCTTAGATTCTGCACGATATGGTATTGCCTGGGGAGCAATAGGCGCTGCAATGGATTGTTACGATACTGCCTTACGCTATAGCAAAGAACGTATACAGTTTGGAAAACCTATTGGGCAATTTCAATTACAACAAAAGAAATTAGCCGAAATGATTACTGAAATTACCAAAGCACAATTATTAACGTGGCGACTTGGTGTTTTACGTAATGAAGATAAAGCAACCTCTGCACAAATTTCTATGGCTAAACGCAACAATGTAGATATGGCTATTAACATTGCTCGAGAGGCTAGACAAATGCTTGGCGGCATGGGAATTTCTGGAGAGTATAGCATTATGCGTCATTCTATGAATCTTGAAAGTGTAATTACCTACGAAGGCACACACGATATACATTTACTCATTACAGGTTTAGATATTACAGGCTTAAATGCTTTTAAATAGTATAATTTCGACGTTACCTTAATGTTGTCTCGACTGCGCTCGACAGGACATTAAGGTCGCGCTTTCCGTTATATCTTTTGTTTTTTCACATTTGGTACAATCTTAACGTCATTGCGAAGCAACTTTGTTGCTGTGGCAATCTCATGATAAGAATTATAAGGCAGTCTCTCGTTTCCGTCATTGCGAACGTAGTGAAGCAATCTCATAATGTGAAGTCTAATTCAAAAGATTACTTCATCGTTCGTTCCTCACTTCTCGTTATGACGTTATACAAAACAAAAGGATACCACTTCTATCGCTAACGCATTTTTACTTACTTTTATCTTATGTTTTCATCTAAAAAACGATTTGATAACGCTTACCAAAATGCTAAAGTTATTCTCTTTAATAACGATAGTAAATTCATCTTATTTAGTGATTGTCATCGTGGTGATAACAGTTTTGCCGATGATTTCGCAAACAATAGAAACATCTATTTTCATGCACTAAATCATTACTTTACAAATGATTTTCAATATTATGAAGTTGGAGATGGCGATGAACTATGGGAAAATTTATCCTTTAAAAACATATTCGAAGCGCATAAAAATGTATACCTATTAATGAAACAGTTTCATGAAGAAAACAGACTTCATATGATTTGGGGAAATCATGACATGGTGTATAGAAACCCTAAGTATGTTAAAAAACATTTATCGACTTATATAGACCCAAAAACAGAAGAAAACAACGATTTATTTTGCGACATCACTTATCATGAAGGCATTATTTTAAAACACTCTCAAACAAATCAAGAACTTTTTTTAACACATGGTCATCAAGCAGATTGGTGGAATTACACATTTTGGAAATGGAGCCGTGCACTAGTTCGTATTTTGTGGAAACCTTTAAATGTAATGGGAATTTCAGACCCAACTAGTCCTGCAAAAAACTATAAAGAACTCATTAAAATAGAGCGCAGAACTAAAAAATGGATTTCAGAAAATAATAATTTAATTACTATTGTTGGTCATACTCACAGACCACGTTTTCCAGAACCTGGAGACATAGCCTATTTTAATGATGGAAGTTGTGTACACCCAAGAAGTATTACTGGAATTGAAATTGAAAATGGGGAAATCTCACTTATAAAATGGGAGGTTTCTACAAAGGAAGATGGAACACTACAAATCGTGAAAGTGTTACTTGAAGGACCAAAAAAATTATTAGATTTTAAAACGAGTAAATTATAAACTGGTATTGCGTCTCGTTAACGTTATAAATGCTGGTCATTCTTTCCACCATTATACCAATACTGCGGTTTTGTATCTTCTGTTTTTTGATTCCAATAATCCTGAGTGACTTTATGTCCATCAAAAGTTTTTAATATCCTCTGAAAAATCCACACTGTAGGATTAAAAACCATGTCGGTAACCGCAACTGTATATAATTGAGGCTCTTCTTCTGTCTTTCTCTTTTCCTCTTGAATAAGAACTTCAAAGCCATTATGCTCAAGTAACTTTTGTAAAAAATTCTTACGATCTTCTTCTATCTTTTTTTCAACAAACGTAACCCGTGTGTCTTCTATACTACCAAATAAATGTTTTCCTGCTAATCCCATAATCAATTAATAAAGATTTTTGCTTAACTCAAATATATAATCATATAGTGGACTATATAATCCAAGAATTAAAATACCAATTACAGTAACCAACAACCCAATTCTCATATAAAGCTTACTTTTAAAATGAGGTATTGCATTATCACTTTTTCGTAAAAACATTGCTCTTACAACAAGCAAATAATAATATAAGGAAATCGTAACGTTAACTACAGCTATAAATACTAACCAATAATACCCTTCACTTGCAGCAGCCATAAATAGGAAAAACTTACCAAAAAATCCAGCAACTGGAGGAATTCCTGCTAAGGAGAATAAGGCCAACATCATCACCAAACTCAAGTTTGGATTCGTTCTGTATAAACCTTCATAATCTTTCATGTTTTCTTTTCCTGTTTTCAAAGAAATTGCTTGAACAACACCAAAGGCAGCTAAATTTGAAAATATGTAAATCAGCACAAAATAAACAACTGTTGTTGTTCCTAATTGGTTACCAATCATTAATCCTAATAAGATAAACCCTGCTTGAGCAATAGATGAAAATGCTAAAAAGCGTTTCATGTTTTGTTGCCGAAGTGCAAATAAATTGCCTATAAACATTGTTGCAACGGCAATTACATATAAGATGTTTTCCCATATATGCATTAGTGGTTTCATTACAGTAAATAACAAAATCATTAATATAAAAACGGCAGCTCCTTTAGAAATCACAGATAAGTATGATGCTACACTAATAGGTGCGCCTTCATACACATCAGCAGTCCAAAAATGAAATGGCACTAACGAAATCTTAAATGCTAATCCAGCGAAAAAGAAAATGAACCCTAAAATGGTTAAGTTAGAAGCTGTAATGGCTTCAGTTATATCAACAAAATAAATAGACCCTGTTGTAGCATATAACATAGAAATCCCAAATAAAGAAACACCTGAGGCCAAACCAGCAGATAGAATTAATTTAATTCCAGATTCACTAGAAATACGTTTAGATGTTTCAAAAGCTGCTAAAGCTGCCACAGGAAGTGTAGATAATTCAAGCCCTAAATAAAACATTAGAAAATCACCAGCAGAAATCATAAAATACATTCCTAAAAGTGATGAGAATAGTAATATGAAAAATTCGGTTCCTCTGTGCTCCTTTACTATCTTTTCTTGTAACCAATCTCCTGATTGTAATAACAAAATAAGGACACCAACATTCAATACATTTTTAAAGAAATTAATAAGTGCATTAGTATGAAACATACCTCCAAACAAGCTTCCAAAATCAATAGTTAAAAAACCAATAATGGTATGTATTCCAAACAAAAAGATAGCTAAATGTACGATGCTACTTTTTTTACTTTGTGCTATAAAGACTTCGGCTACAATTAGCAGTAAAACAACTGCTAAGAGTAAAATTTCGTGTCTCATCAATAAAAAAGTACTAAAATCCATTGTTTAGTTTTCTGTTAAATTTTTTATAATAAACCTTGTATAAAAGGTTCTAAACTTTCTAATATCATATTACTTAACCAAAGTGGTGCTACACCAATTCCAACAATTGGTATTAATAATAATAGTATCCCGGTTTTCTCATACCACGTTACTCTTTCTAACTTTAAATAGGCTTCATTTTTAATTGGTCCCATCAACATGATACCAACAACTCTTAAAATATATACAGCTGTAATAACAATTACCGAAACCGAAAATACAGTTGCTACTCTGGTGAACATATCTTCATGCTGAAAAGCGCCAACAAAAATGTTCATTTCTGCAACAAAACCACTAAATCCTGGTAAGCCTAAAGACGCTAAACCAGCAATGACATAAACTACCGAAATAAAAGGAATAACTTTTAATAAACCTCCGAGTTTCGTGATATCTCTTGTATGTGTCCTGCCATAAATCATACCAATTAGCGCAAAGAAAAGAGCTGTCATAAATCCGTGTGACAAGGATTGTAATATGGCTCCATTCCATGAAGTTTTATTCAGCATTAATAATGCAAACATTACTAATGATAAATGACTTACAGACGAATACGCGTTGATATACTTTAAATCGGTTTGTTTTATAGCACTTAGTGCACCATAAACAACGCCGATAACTGCTAAAATTATAAAGAACCACGACCAATGCATTGCGCCTTCCGGTAACAAATACATAGCCACTCTAAACACACCATAACCTCCTAATTTCATAAGTACTCCAGCATGTAACATTGATACTGCCGTAGGTGCGGAAGCATGACCATCAGGCGACCAGGTATGAAATGGGAATAAGGCTCCGATAACGGCAAAACCAATAAAGGCTAAAGGGAAAAATATTTTTTGTGCTTCAAAAGGAATATTAACTTTCGCTATCTCTAATATATTGAAAGTGAGTGCGCCTCCATCTGCATCAGAATTATAATAAATCCCTAAAATAGCAACTAACAGGACAGCCGAAGCTCCCATTAACATTAAGGTTAATTTCATTGCGGAATGCTCTCGTGGTCCTGTTCCCCAAATTCCGATTAACAAATACATAGGAATCACAGCGATTTCAAAAAATACGAACATGGTAAACAGATCAATTGAAATAAAGAATCCGTAAACACCAATAGATAATATAATAAGCGATATGAAGAATTCTTTTGGTAAATCAGGCATTTTCCATGAAATGAATACACCTGCAAGAACTACAATAGACGTTAAAAGCAATAAAGCAACCGAAATACCATCAACACCAATACTATAATGAATATTAAATTGCTTAAACCAAAGAAGGTCTTTCGTGAAAACCATAATATCCTCATTAATTGCTCTTTCTTTAAAATAAGCAAACACCAAATTTATAGACATACCAAGCTGGATGATACTTCCTATCATTGCAACAGTACGAGCCTGTTTTAACCCTTTAGCGAAAACCAAAGCAACAACGAGTATTATTGGTACTACTATAAAAAGTGATAAAATATCCATACTAATTTAAATTCCAATTATTAAAGTTACTTCCATAAATAAATAAACACTAAAGCTATAATTACTACTCCTATAACAAATGAAA
>Ga0190293_1000188_pt1 | contig 21735 bp, 22 predicted proteins | sample 48693001_MG_FD_161671 | JGI IMG/M metagenome (GOLD analysis project Ga0190293, IMG submission 161671) | Hydrothermal vent microbial mat bacterial communities from Southern Trench, Guaymas Basin, Mexico - 4869-30-0-1_MG | ecosystem: Environmental > Aquatic > Marine > Hydrothermal vents >...
CTAAAGAAATCTCGGGTGTAAAACTTCTTAAATATTGCAATGAAAAATGGAAATAGCAAAAAAATAAAAAATCAGTCTGTACTCTTGACTATTATATTCTAATGGGCGTCCCCACATCTATGAGATTATACTTGATATTATTCCGGGGAAAATATAGTATTACTAATTCGGAGACATAAATGAAAAGAACTATTATTGTGTTTATTCTTGTTATTATTACTTCACTAAGTGCATATTCTGCTGAATCAGCCGGACCTTCTCTTCCTGATATGGTATTCAAAGGTCAGAAGATCGATCTTACAAAGATCGTGGGGATCATTGATTTACAGGTGGATGGAAAACAGACAGATTCAAGATCATTTGTTATTGAAAGAACGGGAACTATCAAAATTACAATTACCACTGAGAAAGGAACATTTGACTATTCCATTCATTCTATCCCGGGAGTTCTGACAATAATCCCTCCGATCCTAGCGATAATACTTGCCATGATCTTCAAAGAAGTAATAACTGCATTATTTATAGGTGTATTTGCAGGAGCCCTTCTTCTCAACAATTTTAATATCCTCAGATCATTTTTCAATGTTCTTGATAAATACATTATAAATGCAATTGCAGATCATGACCGGGCATCCATAGTTATTTTCACCCTTCTGCTTGGAGGAATGGTGGGAGTGATAACAAAAACCGGAGGATTCAAAGGGATTGTTGATACACTATCCAGACGTGTAAACTCTGCAAAATCGACTCAAATGTACACCTGGTTAATGGGGATTTTTATATTTTTTGATGATTATACAAATACTCTGATAGTAGGAAATACTATGCGTCCACTGTCTGATAAGTGGAAAATATCAAGGGAAAAACTTTCATATATTGTTGATTCAACTGCCGCGCCAATGGTCTCAATTGCATTGATCTCGACCTGGATCGGTTTTGAAATATCATTGATCAATCAATCACTCGAGGCTTACAATGTTGATTTTGATGCCTATTCACTTTTATTATCCTCAATTCCTTTACGGTATTACTCCATATTGTCACTCTTCTTTGTATTCCTGATCTTCACTATGAACAAAGATTTCGGGCCGATGCTTAAAGCTGAAAGGAGAGCGAAGAAAGGATTATTACTGAATGAGAAGGCAATTCCATTATCAGATTTCGAATCATCGGGGCTCACTCCCTCCAAATTTGTTACCCCGAAGTGGTATAGCGGGATTATCCCAATCGTTATGGTGATAATAGTAACGTTTATAGGATTGTATTTTTCAGGGAAAACAGCTCTTGCCGCGGAGAACAGCCCGCTGGCTTCAAAATCATTCTTTGGAATTATCTTTTCGGGATCAATTTTAAAGGATCTTGGTTCTATTATCTCCTCAGCTGATTCTTTCAGAGTTCTGCTATGGTCATCTCTTATGGGAGTTTTAACTGCAATATCAATATCAATAGTCCGGAAAATTCTTAAAATGAGAGAGGCAATTAATTCAATGGTCCAGGGTATGAAGTCGATGATGATGGCTATACTGATACTGATTATGGCATGGTCACTGGGAGTTGTTCTTGTTGAGTTGAAAACAGCGGATTATCTTGTTTCACTTCTCTCCTCCAATCTGGATTACCACCTCTTCCCTGCAATAGTGTTCATTTTTTCTGCAGCTATCTCATTCTCAACAGGGACATCATGGGGGACTATCAGTATCATGTATCCTCTGGTAATACCGATCACTATCGGACTTCTGGCAAATTCACCTGATCTGAAACATTTTCTGATATTGACAATATCATCAGTTCTTGCCGGATCAGTTTTCGGTGATCATTGTTCTCCGATCTCCGATACAACGATAATGAGTTCAATGGCCTCGTCCTGTGACCATATCGACCATGTCAAGACCCAGATACCATATTCACTTGTCATAGCAGGAGTTGCCCTTTTCGGCGGCATCCTGCCATTTTCATTCGGACTCCCTTATGCAGTTACAGCAGTTATAACACTGTCATTTTTAGCTCTGATACTTCACCTTTTTGGAAAGAAGATCTGAAAATTTACAGAACGAACCGGAAATATAGATACACCGAACTGAAACCTGCAAGAAAAATTATGCCTGCTTTGCTTAAAATTATCATCCACTTAGGTGGAACCGCATATTGAGGCATTTTCGACCCTGTCACAACTTTGAAGTTCATAACAGCAAGGACAGGTGCTGTGAGAAAAGAGAGTGTGGTTGCCAGAGTAACCATAAAAACCATACTGCCATGTAGAATACTCAGAAGCAGAACTGCTCCTCCTGATACTATTATCATCCAGAGAATGTATAGTTTATTTCCATCATTTTCATTTTTCACTTTTCCGAATATATGTTCAGTTGATTCTCTCATAACCCTCGAAAATGCATCCAGGCATGTGAGCGTAGTACTGAACATTGTTGTAATAGCAGCAATTGCAATTATATATTTACTCCATTCACCGATACTTGTTGTATACATGGAAATGAATTGTCCCGAAAAAACAGACCCCTTGTTTGAAAGAGTTTCCCCTGAACCGAACATCACCATAGCCCCTAAAGAGAGGAAAAGGATAGAGATCACTGATGTTCCTATATAACCCAGATTAAAGTCAAAAAGAGATGCTTTAAGATCAGGTTTTCCTCCATGCTCCTTACTCTTCTCAATTGTCCAGATGGAACTCCAGACAGAAATATCTATAGCCGAGGGCATCCATCCCATCAGAGCTATCATGAATAAAATACCATGTTTATTCCATATATCAGGAACTTTTATTCCCTCTCTTACCTTCAATCCGAACTCACCGATTGCTGCTGAAAATGCAACAATTGTAGTAATAGCAAGTAGAATAATTATTACTTTCATAAACCTGTCCAGAACTGAATACTTGCCGATATAAAGGATCAGTATGGATAAGATCAGTATAAGGACAGAAAAGATCAAAGGCGAAAAGAGATCGTTCGCCAGCCATGACACTAGTCCGGCAGTTACAATTGTAACCGCAGCCTGGATCGTGAACATTGTAGCAAAGGTCAGGATCAGATACAGAATAAAATAAGGTCTTCCCAGGTCCTTATAACCGCTGATAAGTGATCTTCCTGTTGATGCGGCATATCTTGTTCCATATTCAAAGAAAGGATACTTGAAGATATTTGCCAATATAACGATCCAAAGGAGAGCAAAGCCATATTCAGCACCTGCCCTAGTGGACTGAACAAGGTGTGAAACACCAATAGCTGCACCTGCCCAGAGAAGGCCCGGGCCAAGATTTTTAAGGAGTAAAGGAGAAATTTTGTATTTAAGCTTCATGTCTATGGTTTATTATTTTAATACAGATTGTAAAATTCTTCAATGAAACTGAAATCTGTGGTATTATTCACTTTCAATATTCATATATCCAGGAGGAATAATGGCTGAACAGAAAGCAACAAATGTAGTGTGGCATGAACACTTAGTAAAAAGAGAGGATAGAGAAAAACTACTTAATCAGAAAGGTACACTTCTCTGGTTTACAGGATTATCAGCAAGTGGAAAATCCACAATTGCAAATGAGGTTGCCTCCAGGCTCTTCAAGTCCGGTAAACTCACTTATGTACTAGATGGTGACAATGTAAGGCATGGCCTTAATAAAAATCTCGGTTTTTCACCTGAAGACAGAGAAGAGAATATAAGAAGGATCTCAGAAGTAGGAAACCTTTTCGTTGATTCCGGTGTTATTACAACTACCGCATTCATATCTCCTTACAGGAAGGACAGGGATTATGCAAGGGAGATCCTTGGAGAAGGCCGCTTTATCGAGATCTTTGTAAAAGCCTCTATCGACACATGTGAAGCAAGAGATCCGAAGGGCTTATACAAAAAAGCTAAGAGTGGAGAGATAAAAGAATTCACCGGTATATCCGCACCATATGAAGAACCGCTTAATGCTGAGATCGTTCTCGATGCCGATACACAGACCATCGAAGAAGAAGTTGAAACAGTAATAAACTATCTTAAGGAAAATAAAGTAATATAAAAATAAGTATTTATTATTTTGTTGTTGAAAATTCAGCAATTGTATATTAACTTATTAATGTTGATTGTGTATCAACTTTAGTTTACTTTTAGTAAAAGCACAGGACTTAAAAACCCTGTGCTTTTTTTTTACTTCAAAAGATTCGAAATTACCTGATAAATAAATGCTGCCAGAAGTGCGAAAAGATAAATATAAAATACAATATTGAAGACAGTGCCGGCTGAACGGAAAAATTCACTTTTTTTCAACCTGTCCCTGAAAAAGTATAAAACAATCAGTATTAGAAATAGTATTCCAAATTTAAATCTCATTTTTTATAGTAGAACATAATAAAAAAATTTTAACACAGTTTTTATCTCAGATTTACTCTATTCTCCTTTTCTTGACATTAAATTTTCACTTTTCTATACTGATATTTCCAGCATATTGTATGCCCCGCTTAAAAGGAGATCAATTATGAATATCAGGCCGCAGGTAAGATTTTTAAGTGATCAGCTCATTGAAAAGATTCTGGATGAATCCAGGGATGTGTTATGCAAACTTGGAACAAAGATACACAATGAAGGAATTCTTGAAATGCTGTCCGGATTCGGGGCCGAAGTTGACAGGACAACAAATAATGTTATCTACACCCAGGAAATAATCGATAAAGCTCTTGGAACAATACCTTCATCATTTAAGCTTTATGATACTTCAGGAGAAGAAACCCACAACTTCAGTGAAAACAATGTCTATTTTACTCCCGGCTCTGCTGCATTAAATATTCTCGATTCTGATACCGGTGAGATCAGAAGGCCGGGAACATCAGATTATATAAAATATGTAAAGCTGGTCTCTTCACTTGATAATATTGCAGCGCAAAGTACTGCCTTTGTTCCTGACGATATTCATGAAAAGGTCTCAGACAGTTATCGACTCTATCTGAGCTTAATGTTTGGGAAAAAACCGGTCATCACCGGAACATTCACCATAGATGCATTCAATGTTATGCATGAGATGCAGATTATGGTCCGAGGGGATAGTAAAAATCTTAAAGAGAAGCCTCTTACAATATTTTCATGCTGCCCTACATCACCCCTGAAGTGGAGTGATGTTACTTCACAAAATGTTATAGACTGTGGTAAAAATGGTATCCCGATCGAATTTATTGCTATGCCGTTAACGGGATTTATTTCACCGGTTACAATTACCGGAACACTGGTTGCTCACACAGCAGAAACACTTAGCGGAATAGTGATCAGTCAACTTGCTAATCCGGGAGCACCTCTCCTCTATGGAGGATCACCGGCGGCATTTGATATAAGATATGAAACAACTCCTATGGGTGCTGTCGAAACCCAGATGATCGACTGCGCTTATAATGAAATCGGAAAATATCTGGGGATTCCAACCCAGGCTTATATTTCACTAAGCGATTCAAAAAGGCTGGATGCTCAGGCAGGCCTCGAATCAGCTATGGGTGCAACCATGGCAGTATTATCAGGAATTAATAGCATTTCCGGGCCAGGAATGCTCGATTTCGAGAATTGTCAAAGCCTTGAAAAACTTGTAGTTGATAACGAGATATGCGGAATGACATTGAGAATGGCAGAGGGAATTGTACCGAGAGAAGACTTCCCCGCACTCCCCCATTTCCAGGAATTGCTTAAAGAGAACCATCTCCTTATTGCGGATCATACGAGAAAATATTTAAAAGATGAACATTATTTTCCAGGGAAAGTTATTGACAGAGCTAACCTTTCAAGATGGGAGGAGGAGGGAAGCCTCACTCTTAAGGAAAGGGCAAAAAGTGAAGTAAATAAACACATTTCCAACTATACTCCTACAGATCTTCCGGTTGAAGTTAAAAAAGAATTAACCGGGTTAATGCTCACAGAATCAAAAAAATATGGGATGGATTCACTTCCGGAACAAAATTAATGAGAGAAATACTAACAATTCCACATGAAACTGTCATACCAGACAGAGAAGAAGTTCTGAAACTGCAGGGAATTCCCGTGGATTCAATACTTCCTGAAAAAATTACTGACCTGTATAAAAGAGCATTTTCAATTTTTCTTGACACCAAAGAACCAAAGGGATTGATAGGAGGAATATCCACTATAGATCTGGAAAATATCCTCACGATCGCCGGCGGAAATATAATAAACTCGGTCATTTCCTCTTTATTCCGAAAAAGCAACGACCTGGCTCTATATGTCTTTACACTGGGAGCTGTGATATCAGATACAATAAATGATCTTTTTAACAAAAATGAATTTGCTCTGGGTTCAATGTTAGACTCAATTGCTTCAGCTGCAGCTGACAGAGGAGGCGAATACGGAGAAAGATTTTTTCACAGCCATCTGAATGAACTTGGCTCAATAGCTCCTGGCCATCGGGTATTAATGTACAGCCCGGGTTATTGCGGATGGGATATAACCGGGCAAAGAAAACTATTTAGATATCTGAAACCCGGGGATATAGGTATATCATTAAATGAAAGTTCATTAATGACACCGATCAAATCAATCTCCGGTGTACTTATTTCAGGTAAAAAAGAGATTCACTATTTAAAAGAGGACTTTGATTTTTGTAAAACCTGTACTGGAAAGAACTGTAGAGAAAGGATAAAAAAGATAAAACAGGAGGCATAGATGGACATCATTAATTCCATATCAACACAACTTATCTCAGGCAATGATAAGGATGTAGCATCTGATACAAAAAAAGCATTAGATGAAGGAATATCGGCTGAAACAATTCTAAACGATGGACTGATAAAGGGGATGAATATAATTGGGGATAGATTCAGAGATCATGAAATATTTCTACCTGATGTTCTTATGGCAGCTAAAGCAATGTATGCAGGAATGGAATTGATAAAACCGATACTGATCAAGAGCGGAATATCATCGAGAGGAAAAATTGTGATAGGAACAATACAGGGAGACCTTCATGATATAGGTAAGAACCTGGTTGGAATAATGCTCAAAGGAGCCGGATATGAGGTTATCGATCTCGGACATGATGTTTCACCCGAAAGATTTGTAGAAACGGCAAAAGAGACCGGAGCCACAATTATCGGGATGTCTGCTCTGTTGACTACAACAATGGCAAACATGAAAGAAGTTGTAGATCTTCTTAAAAAAGAGAGTCTTGATGGAAAGATCAGAACAATAATTGGAGGAGCACCGGTTTCCGATCAATATGCATCAGAAATAGGAGTAGACAGATATAGTTTTGATGCAGGTAATGCAGTTGATACAGTTAAAGAACTTCTGGAGAAATAATGGAAACATTGATGGAGAAACTGGGAAGAAGGGAGATCCTTGTCTCCGATGGTGCGATAGGCTCAGTACTCCTCAGCAGAGGTCTCCCCAAGGTCCCATGCCCTGAATCATACAATATGTCGCATACCGGTGTATTAACAGACATAGCAAAGGAATATCTTGAAGCAGGAGCAGAAATAATTCAAACCAATACTTTCGGCGCATCACCATTGAAATTAAAAGATTATTCTCTCGATGAGAAAACTGATACTATAAACAGGATCGCTGTTGAAGCAGTGAGGAGTGCTGTTGCGGATAAAGCATATATCTCCGGATCCTGCGGACCTTCCGGTAAGATGCTTAAACCCTATGGTGATATTGAGCCTGAAGAGATGTATGAAAATTTCCACCGGCAGATCACATCATTGATCTTAGCAGGAGTTGATGTTATTTGCATTGAGACAATGACAGATATAAATGAAGCCCTCTCAGCTATAAAAGCTGCAAAAAACATATCATCTACCATCCCGGTTATGGCAACAATGACATTTGACCCGACACCAAGAGGATTTTTTACTATCATGGGAACTGATATCCCAACAGCAGTAAAAATGCTTTCAGATGCAGGTGCGGATGTGATCGGATCCAATTGCGGGAACGGGATCGAGAACATGATAAAAATTGCCGAAGACTTCAAAGCAGAAACTGAGATCCCGGTAATAATCCAATCCAATGCCGGGCTTCCGGCATTGAAACATGGAAAGATCATTTATTCTGAAACTCCTGAATTCATGGCAGAAAAAGCCATAGAGCTTGCGGAACTTGATGTTTCGATAATAGGCGGGTGCTGTGGTACAACACCCGCACATATCAGAGCTATCAGAAATAAGATAGAAACTCTAAACTGACCGGATATAATTTAAATATATTCTTCTTTTTCCCGGTATTCTATCCCTTTTTCTTTCAACCTGTTCAATACAAATTCGATACACCCTTTTTCACGGCCGATGAATTCCGGGGGAGAGATCCCTTTCCTGATATACAATCCCTCTGCAAGCAGACGGGCTGTTACAGTAGCAGTATATCCGGTGGTTCTGGCCATTGAATGGGTCATAGTTTCAGTATCAAATTTATCAAAAAGATCGTAAGTATATCTAATCTTTTTCCCGCCTTTAATACCTTCAAAGATAACTCTCATTACAGTAATATCCCGGTCACTATCTTCAAACTTCCATTGAGGGATCAATACTCTTGCAGTCATATCTCGTGGAGATATCTTCTCACCATTAAAATCCAACTCTTCTGATTCGAAAAATCCCATTTCCTTTAATGATACGATCTTTTCAAGGTGCCCCGGATATCTGAGCGTTTTTTCCTTCATATTCTTCCCTTTGATCGTATAAGCAAGTGAACGGAGACCGTCACTATTAAAAGCTTCAAGAGTTCCTACTCCGGGAAATTCTATATGTTCAGATTCAGTGAGAGGCTCTTTAATAACGATCTCTCCGTTCTCGACCAGTCTTGCGGGGCGGGTGTATTCTTCTATCACATCAATAGGAGAGAATGGAGCCTTATACTGAAATGGTTCAGTCCTGTCTACAGGAAGACCTCCCACATAGATCACAAGTGATTCAAGCTCATCAAGTTTTTCTTCAATATACCCTGAGAACATATTGCTCATGCCGGGAGCAACACCACAATCTACAATTGCCCTTACTCCATTTTCTTTCGCCAGATCATCAAGTAGAAAAGGATCTTCGGGGAAAAAAGCTATATCAACAACATCAACCTTCTCTTCTATAATAGTTTTCAAAGTTTCAAATCCCATAAATCCCGGGACTGCATTTATCACCATATCCTGATTCTTAACTATTTCCCTGATATTCTTTTTAATTGAGAGATCTGAAACTTTTGTCCTTATTTCGGATCCGCTTTTTAATGAATTGAATTTATCTTTATTAATATCGACCAGTGTTACATTGAAATTTTTATCTGTGGCAAGATCTATTGCCATCGGGAGTCCGACAAGGCCTCCCCCTAATACTATAATATTCATTTATTCCTCCTTTTAAGGTTGTTTTAGTATTTAAATGTTAAGGAGAAAGTATCAGAGGCCGTTAAACCTGTTCAGGTAAGTTATCACTGACAGATGAATATAGAATCTGTTATACTTAATACAATTGTCTGTGATCCGGATCATAGCAATATTTTATCAGATATTTATATCAGGAACAATATTTTATTTCATCCCGAGCTTTTTTCCATTTCTCAAATTGTCCAATGCTTCCTTTAGTCTCCTTTGTCTGGTCTCCTCTTTTTTTGCTGTCCCTACCCAGGCCAGATAGAGTTTTTTTTGTGACGGAGGAAGACTATCAAAATTGGTTTTTGCCACCGTATCTTTTCCAAGTGATTCCAATAGTACGGACTGGTCTATCTCAGTTATTTTTGCTTCGGGACTTTTATTCCAATTGCCTGATTTTTTTGCTGCATCTATCTTTGCCTGTCCATATTCGGTCATCAAGCCGTTTTTAATCAGCTCTTTTACCCTCTTTTTATTGAGATCGGACCAAAGACTCCTTTCTCTTCTCGGGGTGAATTTCTGTGAGTATAGCTCATCATCTATTCTCTTTACAGTGCTGTCTATCCAGCCATAGCAGAGAGCTTCTTCAACAGCATCAGCATAAGGAATTCCGGGCTTTCCGGTATGCTTTTTATAATAGATCAGCCAGATCTCATTAAATTTATCGTGATTGTTTTCAAGCCACTCCCGCCATTCTGTTCTATTCTTAAAATAGAAACGGGGTTTATTCTGCACCTGATTCTGCAGATACTTCTGCTGCTGCCATCTTAGACAGCTCCTGATCAATAAAGAAAAGTCCGTTCTTTGCATCCCCTATTATCTCAAATTTATCCAGAATCCCTTTGAAGAGTGCTTCTTCCTCATGTTGTTCTGCAATATACCATTGAAGGAAATTGAATGTGAAGAAATCCTTTTCCTCGAATGCTACTCCGGCTATTTCATTTATTTGTTTGGTAACATAACATTCATGTTTGTAAATCTCTTCAAACAATGCCTTTACAGACTCGAACTCGGAGTCAGGAGCTTTGATCTCTCCGACCAATGCCATCCCGTCCGATTCATTTATATAATCAAATATTTTATTCATATGCATCATCTCTTCTTCTGCATGATGCCTGAGGAATTTAGCACCACCGGGAAGCCCTTTGCTATTACACCACGAACTCATTTGAAGATATATATTCGATGAATAAAATTCAAGATTTACCTGATCATTCAACATTTTCAGCATCCTTTCACTTAACATTATTTTCTCCTTATAAAATAATTTCTTATAGATATATTTTAGTTTATGAATATGTATTTTTCAATCAATTTTGATCTGAATTATTTAACTGACTTAACCTCGGTATCAACATTGAAGAATTTATAGTCAAGGTACTTGTATGTAACTCTGCTTTTTTCCCATGTATTCATCCTCATTATTCTCTTAAGGAAATCTCCGCCATGATATAACTCCCGGATCCTGACCCTTGTAGGGAATCTGATCCCTTTATGTTTAAGGCCGAAATCTATCGTACATTTTACATCCAGAATGCTGCCCAAGTCTGAAGCAAGTTTCATGAGAGAAGAAAATCCTCCAATTGACAGTGGATTAACCTCAATTCTGATTATTGAATTATCTGAAATATCTATCCATACTTTCCCGTAGATCGAATCTACATGATCTACACTTTTCGGAAATACTTCGATAAGAACTGTATCGATACCATCGATCTTATCTTTTTTAACATACCTGAATTTATTTCTGCCCTGATTTACAATTCCGAGAATTGAAACAGGGGTCAGAACTATTTTTTTTGAAAGGAAAGATTCCACTCTTAAAGATTTGATCTCCCCCTCTTCTCTCTTATTTTTCCCCTTAAGGATCTTTCTCTGCTCTGTTATTTTCCCCTTATCAAAGATCAACTGATAATCATAGATGTATCTGTGCTTTAGTTTGCTTAAACGGCTTCTTCTGAGAGGGCTTCCCGGCTCTCTTGTTCTGATCATCACGCCTGTCCGGGGATTGAAGCTCTCCCTTCTTTTTGTAAAAGCCCTCCTTATCACCTTAAGGTTTTCCTCAATATCTTCTTTGCATACAAAGTGGAAAGCTCCATTTTCAAGGCGGTCACAATAGTCGGCTGCACCTTTCAGAACTCTTTTTATCTCCGCTTTCGTTGATTCAGGGACATTTTCAGCCTTCCGGTCAAACACTTTATCCTTCCTGGCCAGCTCTTTTATCAATCTCTCACTAAAATTTATTATTCCTTCCACAAATGCAATATTATTCTTTTCATCTATCAGAACAATTTTTTTAGTTTCCCTGTTCTCTCCTGATATTCTGAGATTTACAATATTACCCGGGACCAGCTTCTTCTCTGTTCTAATTGAGTCAGAAGTAACTGCATCCGATCCAGCATCAATAATGTACAGATCGATATACTTTCTTTTCTGATTCCCGGGCAATTCAATTTTAAGATAGATTTTTCCATTTTTAATTGTTCTGGAAATTACATTGAACCCCCTAACGATTACAGGAGATTTAAATAATGTACTCCTTTCCAATAGGTTCAGAGCAAGTACCTCTTTCTCTATTTTCTTCATTTGAGAATAATTCTTCTTTTTTTCCAGTTTTTTCAAAGAGTGTAGTTTTATTCCCTTCCGCTTCGATTTGATCTCGATCTCCCCTATCCCTCCTTCAGGAATTCCTGTGTCTGAAAATGCTATTTCATAATAGGCTCTGTTCATCTTTTCAAATCTTGCTGAAAGATCTTTTTTATTCCCTCTCAGATATCTTCCCCCCGATTCAGATGCAATATATTTTAATGAATCCGGCCCAGCCTGTATCCTGGAAAATCCACCACCTGACTGGGAATTAATATCCCCGCTCTCAAATCCATTGGGATTTATTACAAATATTACCGATCCGCTCTTTCCCATATAATCAGCAGACTTTTTAAGATCTCTGAAATACTGTTCCTCACTGTGTTTAGAACTTTTCCTCGACCAGAATGACAACCCTTCAGAAAAGAAGTAAATGAATTTATTATCAGTTATCTGATTCAGAGAATAGTAAAGAGATTCAAAGGAAAAATAGAAGTTCTTATTAGTATTCCTGAGGCTTGCTGTGAACTCTTCAGAGAAAAATGCCATACCGCCGGCACCATATTTTGATCCTCTCTTACCTGTGATCTGAATACCCGATATTGCAGTTACAGCCGGCTCAATACTTCTTGCCCTCTCATTAATTTTAACTTCCTTATCAATTATTGCATTCAAAATCTCTTTATCGGTTTCCGGACCCGCTTTATACTGCAATCCGGCATATGAATCAACGATCATAATAACAAAACTTGTTGACTCTGAGCCTTTCGCAATAAGATCTTTAGCAATTGCTTTCGATCTCCCGAGATTTTCAAGTGCGGTGAAAGCAACATCAAATATAAGAAATGCGATCTTCCTTTTCAGTGGCCTTTTCTTGACCTCAGTTTTAATTACCTTTTCCTTCTCAACATTGAAATCCCTCTTATATAGAGTGAAATTCTCTATTCTTCTATTATTGATAAATATTTCTATATCTTCATTTTTAAGATCCAGAACCGAATTATCGTCCTTATCAACTGCAAATACCGGTAGTATCCACCAGTCAACCTCAATATTCTCTACCACTACTTTTTCAGGAATTACATTAAAAGAAACAATTAAAAATAAAACTATAGAAAGAATTTTTTTCATTTTACCCGTCCTGGAAATTTGTATTTAGAAGCACATTTGATGTTAGCATTATGAATGCCAGCTATATTTAAATTATCTGTCATATTTTTAAGACATTCAGTGTTAAAATATACGAACACTTTTTAATCTATAAATTTTGATTTGACAATTTCAGTAAATAAATTAAAATAACCGATTAAGGAGCAAATATGAAACCTTCAATATTTATATCTTTCCTAACAATTTTCGTTCTTTTACCGGGAATAGTGGTGGCAAATGCTACAAAAATAGAATTTGATGTGAAAAAATGGGGAGATTCATTATTAAAGCAGAGAACTGAGAAGGATGAATATTTTAAAAACTCCCCTGTTTCGCCAATGGCCGGACTGCTTAGAGAAACGATAGATAAAAAAGATACAATATATACTTTCCTGAAAGGCAATGATATTAAAATATCGCTCAAGGAAGTTGATGCTCCTCTCCTGAAGGTTTATCACAACGGTAAGGTCTGGATAAGTATGGAAAGATCCGGGAAAGAAATTATCCGAAAAAAATCCGGTGAATCATTTGAAATTGACAGATTCACTTTCAAATACTATCTATCGAATGATTCTTTCATTCTTGTAATATTTGATCCTGAAAGGAAAATGATAAAAGAATTCAAACATCTACTCTATTATAAACCTGACAATAAGTTCAGAGTAAAAGCAAAGCTTGAAAAGTATAAAGATATAAAGAAAAGAGTTGTAAAGACCAGTAGAGATCTTGAGAAAACCCTGATTGAATACGGAAAGGTTAAATTTAAGATCAACGGGAAAGAACTTTCATTAACAGCATTCAAATTTACTTCCGATAAAAATGATCCGAATTATAAATATTTATTCCTCCCATTCTTTGACAAGACAAATCTAATAGATACATATGAAGCAGGCAGGTTCCTAGAGGTTATTGAGGAAGATGGAAAAGAGCTGATAATCGATTTTAATGAATGTTATAATCCATTATGCAACTATGCTACTGTATACAATTGCACACTTCCCCCGTTCGAAAATGAACTCGACATTGAAATAAAAGCAGGCGAAAAAACATATCCACATTAATTTGTAGGAGCAGACCCAAGGAGGCTGTCTCGAAATCAGCAATCTGGGATTATTTTTCAATCAAACATAAATATGTTGTTATATGTATGAAATGTAATTGGATTTTGAGACAGCCTCCATGGGTTCACCCCTACTCAAACAATCATGGCAGGAGATCCCTAACATAAACTTATTTATGTTTTATTTGTATTTTTTTATGTTTTACGTATAATTTTTGTTGACAAACGATAATTATCATATTATTATACAAACATGGCTATTGAAGTTAAACTGGATTTAATTCTGGTTAAGAAAAAAATGTCTTTAACTGACCTTTCACAAAAGATCGGAATATCGATGACAAACCTTTCCCTGCTAAAAAAAGGCAGGGTAAAGGGGATGAGATTCAGTACCCTTGAATCAATATGCAGAGAACTGGAGTGTCAACCCGGTGACCTGCTCGAATATATTCCGGATTATGTCTAGGTGAAGCGAAAAGGAGAATATGAATGGAAAACACAGAAAAAACAATGATCCCCGGAAAATTAATTAAATATTTGTTCTGGCTTTGGGGCGGAGCGATCAATATTGGTGTAGATTTAGGATTAATAACTCACGGAAGATGGAACAATCCCAAGATAATTCTGGTTGTCCTGATTGCCGTAGCATTTTTCTTTGCAATCAATGGTACCCTCGGAATAATTAAATTATTCAAAGAAACACAGATCGATGCCGAGAACCAGCTGATATAAAAAAAATGAGTTTAGTTTTGGCTTTCGCCTGCCTCCTAACTCCTGTCTCCTGATCTTTATACCATCCCACTGAATCCCATGAAAGCAAGAGATAAAAGCCCGGCTGTTATTAATGCTATCGGGGCTCCCTTCATCGCTTCAGGAACATCAAGCAGATCAAGTTTTTCTCTGATCCCTGCAAAAACTATCAATGCAATGGCAAAGCCTATTGCAGTAGCGATAGCAAATACCACACTTTCTGCCAGGCCGAAATCTTTTTTGATTACGAGAATTGCTACTCCCATGATCGCACAATTTGTTGTGATCAGAGGGAGGAACACGCCAAGAGCCTGATAAAGAGGAGGACTCACTTTCTTCATTATCAGCTCGACCATCTGCACCAGGGCTGCGATAACCAGGATAAAAGTGACAGTTCTCATAAATTCAATATGAAGGGGATCAAGGATCAATGTCTGAGCCAGGTATGTAACTATGGTTGCCAGGGTCATTACGAACATGACTGCAGCACTCATTCCGGTTGCAGTTGAGATCTTCGTAGAAACACCAAGAAAAGGACATATCCCAAGGAACTGCACCAATACTATATTATTAACAAAGATCGCTCCGATTATTATTATTAAATATTCCATTCTCTACTCCTATCCCTTCTTCATTGAAAGCTTGTTAATTGCAGCTGTCAGAATCCCGAGTGATATGAATGCTCCGGGAGGTAATATGAAAAGCAACATTGTTGATGCTTCTTCAGCTACAAATTTGATACCGAATATTGATCCGAAACCAAGTATCTCTCTTACGGATCCCAGGAGGGTAAGCGCAAAAGCAAACCCGAGTCCCATTACAACACCATCCAGGATCGATGCCCCCACTCCATTCTTTGATGCAAATGCTTCAGCCCTTCCCAGAATGATACAGTTTACAACAATCAATGGAATGAACAGCCCAAGCTGATCATTCAGGTCCGGAAGGTATGCGGCCATTGTCAATTCGATAATAGTAACAAAACTGGCAATGACAACGATAAATACCGGGATCCTGACCTTTTCGGGTATAAGGTTCTTTAATAACGAAATAACCATATTTGATCCTATCAGAACAGCGGTTGTTGCCAGCCCCATTCCCAGGCCGTTTACAGCAGTTCCTGTAACACCCAGAGTGGGACACATTCCAAGCAGGAGTACAAAAACCGGATTTTCCTTTATAAAACCTCTGTAAAACTCTTTTCCGATCTTCATTTCTTTCCTCCTTTAATCAAACCTTTATACCCTCTGGTCACAGCTTCACAAAAAGCTCTTGAGGAGATAGTTGCCGCTGAAATTGCATCAATTTCTCCTTTATCTTTTGTCACCTTTATTCCATTTTCTAAAGATGGTAACTTTCCCATGAATTGATCTTTGAATTTGGGAGTGCTCATTTTACTCCCCAGCCCGGGTGTTTCCTTATGTTGAATAACAGATGTATTAACTATCTTTCCATCTTTATCAAAGCCAACCATAATAATGACATCTTCTGTAAAACCCTTTGCAAAAGTTTTTACAGCAGTTCCTATATAGTCTTCTCCAACTTTCGCCGGATAGAATTCAACTCCTTCAAATCCTTCAACATTATATTTTGATTCATATGGATTATTATCAAACTCCGGGAGCACCTCTTTTATCCCGTCAAGTGTCTTCTTTAACTGGACAGCTGCAATTGCATCCTTTGTATTGATGTATGTGAATCCCAAAGCAAGTGAAGACACAAGTGCAATAGCAGTGAGAACTATAACCATATTGAAAAAGGTTGATTCCATTTTCTTTTTATCAGCCATAATTAACCTCCTTCCCGAATCTTTTAGGTTTTGAATATTTGTCAATTAGAGGAACAAATGCATTCATTATCAGAATAGAATATGAACACCCTTCCGGATATGATCCATATATCCTGATCGCGCCGCAAAGCAGGCCACCAAGAACAGCAAAGATTATCTGCCCTTTAACAGACATCGGGCTTGTTACCAGATCTGTTGCCATGAACCATGCTCCTAACATTGCTCCGCCTGCAAGCAAATGAAACAGGGGATCAGCATATTTTGAAGGATCAATGATCCATAATAAACCGGAAAATCCTGCAAGGGACAGAAGATAAAAAACAGGTATATGCCAGGTGATTATCTTCTTGTAAAGCATGTACAATCCGCCGATTAGAATTGCAGCGGCAGAGATCTCACCAAGAGATCCTCCAACTTTTCCTATGAAAATATCAATATAGTCTACAGCCTCAACCGGCGGATCTGTCAATGCTCCGAGTGCTTTAACTCCCCCCTCTGCCAGTCTTCCCAGAGGAGTTGCAGCTGTTATGGCATCAGTTGCCGGGCTCCAGATATTTGAAAAGGGAACAGGCCATGTTGTCATTTCAACCGGAAAAGATGCAAGCATAAATGCACGGCCGACAAGTGCCGGGTTGAATGGATTCTTCCCAAGCCCTCCGAACGCCATTTTAGAAATTCCTATTGCAACTACAGATCCTGCCAGTAACTGCCACCAGGGAATATTTGATGGAACGTTGAAAGCAAGAAGAATGCCGGTGATAGCAGCACTTCCGTCAAGAATAGTTGTTTCGCTTTTAAGCATGAATTTCTGAATAAGGAATTCTATTCCGACACAAAAGACAACCGAAAGGAGAACTACCTTAATAGCGTCAAAGCCGAAGGTATAGACCGAAATAGCAAAAGAAGGCATAAGAGCAATTACAACTCCCCACATGACCTTTTCAACCGAAAGTTCACCTTTCTCATGAGGTGATAATGAAACTATTAGTTTATTGCTCACTGCTGCCTCCTTTCTCGCATTATTCTCATCACATTCTGTTTTCCGTATCTGATATGATCCAGTAACTGCCTTGAGGACGGGCAGGTGTAACTGCATGAACCACACTCTATACAATCAACTATAGCTTCCTTTTCACATTCTTCGAACATATCCTTTTCAGCCAGTTTTTCAAGGAGGTAAGGTTCAAGCCCCATTGGGCAGACACTGACACATTTTGAACATCTGATACAGTTCTGAATTATATTTCTTTTTGATTCCTCTTCACTCATAAGAACAATTCCGGAGGTTCCTTTTGTAACAGGAATATCAAGGTGGTTGATTGCTTTACCCATCATGGGTCCGCCGCTAATCATCTTCCCTGTATTCTCAGGAATTTCTTCTCCGAGTTTTTCAAGTAAATTCTTTGCAGGAATACCGATTCTTACAAGAAAGTTCCCGCCTTTTTTCAAACCCTTTCCGGTCAGAGTAACAACTCTTTCAATAAGAGGTTTATTCTTCTGAACTGCTTCATAGATCGCAAAAGCAGTTCCTATATTATTAACGATACATCCGACATCCAGAGGCAGTTTCCCGCTCGGGATCTCTCTGTTGAGCAAAGCTTTAATTAGTTGCTTTTCTGCACCCTGGGGATACTGGACCTTTAACGGGACAACTTCAATTCCGGGATAATCCTTTGCTTTTTCAGAAAGTACATTTATTGCATCCGGTTTGTTGGTTTCGATCCCGATTTTTGCTCTGTCCACTTTCCCGGCTTTCATCATTATTGAGACACCGACAAGTATTTCATCAGGCTTCTCTAACATGACCCTGTGATCCGATGTCAGATAAGGTTCACACTCAACGCCATTGATTACAAGAGTATCTGCTGTTTTCCCTTCAGGGAACATATATTTGACATGGGTCGGGAATGCTGCACCGCCCATTCCAACGATACCTGAATCCTTGATCCTTTGAATTATCTCTTCAGGAGAAAGTTTGATCTCCTTTAAAAGGGTTTCACTTTTGTCTATTTTCTCTTCCCAATCATCACCTTCCACATTTATAATTACAGCATCTTTCCTGTAACCTGTGGCATCGGTAACTCCATCAACTTTGAATACTGTTCCGGATACCGGAGAGTGGATGTTTGCAGAAATAAATCCCTTCGCCTCACCTATCAATGTTCCGACCTTAACTTTGTCTCCCTTCTCAACTACAGGGACAGCCGGAACACCAAGATGCTGTGACATTATTACAGAAACTCTTTTCGGGATATCAACAGGAACAACAGGAATATCAGCAGTTTTTTTATTTTCGGGAGGATGAACTCCGCCAAGTTTGAATGTTTTCAGTTTCATTTTTTCACCTCGCTGGCTTCTTTCTCTTCTGTCACAGGTTTCGGTTTCGGTTTAGGTGGTTCGAATGTAGCCAGGATGGCAGTTGTCGGGCAAACAACAATACATTTACCGCATGCTATACATTTATCTCCATCAATAAAGGCAAGATTATTCCCCATGGTGATGGCATTGGCTACCGGAGGGCAGACATCGAAACATTTTGCACATCCAATACATGTAACCTTACAATTCTTCATCGGGATCGGGCCCTTTTCCTCATTCATGCAGGCAACCCATACCCGCCTGTCTTTCCTGCCTCTCGGTCTTATTTCAATAATATCTCTCGGACATGCTCTTACACAGGCTCCGCAGCTTGTACATTTATCGGGAATTACAACCGGAAGTCCGGTCTCCTCATCCATATAAATAGCTTCGAAATCACAGGCATCAACACAATCACCTAATCCAAGACAGCCATGAGGACAGCTGTTCTCACCACTGAAAAGGGTATGAGCAATTGCACATTTTGTAGGGCCTTCATAGGTAAGTTTGGAAGGTGCTTTCGCCTTTGTCCCGTTACACCTGACTACAGCTGTAGTAGGAGCCGACTCCTCAACAGTTAACCCGAGAAATTCTCCTACTGCAGTCATCGTTTCGTTTCCACCCGGAGGACAGGCAAGCCCGGAGATATCTCCTTTATCAGCTCCTTTCACCAGGGCGGTAGCAAAACCGCTGCAGCCCGGGAATCCACACCCACCGCAATTTGCACCGGGAAGGATCTCAGTAACCTCACCGATCCTCGGATCTTCATCCACCTTGAACTTTTTAGCGACAAAGTAAAGTATAATGGCAGACCCTGCCGCAATAAGGGCCAGCACACCAACGGAATATAAAATTACAGGATTCAATGTTCACCTCATTTTATGTTTGGGGTCTCCTTTCAGCTTTGAACATGAATTTCTTTTCAAACTTCCCCCTTAAAAAATAGAGAAGAACATAATAAGGGATAAGGCTGGCAAGAGATACTAAAGCGGAAAAGGGTTCACTCTTTCCTGAAGCGGTCAGAGTGAAAAGTGTTGTCACAAGGATCAGAAACGGGAGGAGAATACCGTAAAACAGGGCTACCCATCCAAGCTTTTCCTCGATAATGACATTCACATTTTCACCTGATTCGAATTTTTCTTCAGGCAAAGCATCTATATATTTTTCGGACATATCGGCTGCGCTACAACTCCCCTTTGCATGGCATGAAGCACATGCGGAAATGGAGAGAATTTTAACCTTGACCTTACCATCTTCAACAGAAACAACTTTTCCTTCGTGAGAAATCAACCGGTCACGGGTCATAGTTCTTATCAATCCTTTTATTTATATAATTTAAACTGAATCTACTGTTTAAACAATTTAAGTCGAATCTGCTGTTAATGCCGGAGGAGGGAGTCGAACCCTCACAAGGGGTAAACCTCGACGGATTTTGAGTCCGTTGCGTCTGCCAATTCCGCCACTCCGGCACTACCTATATACCAGCACTTCTTCAATTCACTGGCATAAAAAACATCAAAGTGTGTCACATTGTGTGTCACATTGTGTGTCAAAATCTTTCCAAAAATTACCGATTATCTTCCTTGTCCGAACATGTTTTTCCGGCATAAAGTGAGCATACCGTAAAGTCATTTCCAAACTGCGATGACCCATAATGTTTTGAAGGTCAAGTATATCACAACCCCCATTAGCGAGCAAACTCGCTCCGGTGTGTCTCAGGTCATGAAAACGGAAGTCCTCGATACCCGATTTTATACGGGCTTTGTTGAACGATTCCCTCACACTTCTTCTTTTTGACCCGTCACTTTTGCAGAACACATATCCGTTAAACTTTCGGCTCTCTTTCATGGAAAAAAGGATCTCTGAGAGGTGGTCATCAATGGGAATATTCCTGGGGTGATTGTTCTTGGTTTTCCTGATCCTGATAAAACCGTTCTCAAAATCTACATCACTCCATTCTAATCCCAGAAGCTCACCTAACCTCATACAGGTGGAGATAGCCGTCTTAACAATTGGTTTCAGGTATTCAGGGGAGTTTTCAAGCAGTGTTGCGATCTCCTCTCTGTCCAGATACCTTAACCTGCTAACTTCACCTTTTAGTTTCCTGATCCCATCTGTCGGGTTCTTTGCAAGCATCCCCCACTCGATTGCAAGGTTCAGCATCTTTTTAAGAAATGCCAACTCCCTGTTCACCGATGCAGGGCTTATCTTCGTACCCCTTGTTGAGATCTGGCCTGTCCTCCACTTTCTCCATCTTGTGACATCATACTTCGAGATATTCTTTATCGGAATCTCTTTGAAAAACTTTCTCAAAGATTTCCCCGATACAATATCCCTGTCAAAACTTTTCTTCTCAACCTTGCAGTAATTCTCCATAACCTCATGGTAAAGTTCCTCAAAGGTCAGTTTTGAATTCCTCAGTTTAAGAAAAGTTCCATTAACGATCTCCAATTTCGTTTCAGCATAAATTTGCTGTGCCAGTCTTTTGTTTGAAGTCTTGGCAGACATTCGGACCTTGTAACCGTTCACAAAGAAAACCATCTGATAGACGTTGCTCGTACCTCTCTTATAAAGTGGCATGGCTACTCCTAACATATGATTTATTTGTGTACTCATCCAAGTCCTTGGGATAGAACCGTTTGTTCTTCCCGTCTTTAATATATGGAATTTTCCCGGAGTTTGCAAGGTCATAAA
>Ga0190293_1000189_pt1 | contig 21690 bp, 15 predicted proteins | sample 48693001_MG_FD_161671 | JGI IMG/M metagenome (GOLD analysis project Ga0190293, IMG submission 161671) | Hydrothermal vent microbial mat bacterial communities from Southern Trench, Guaymas Basin, Mexico - 4869-30-0-1_MG | ecosystem: Environmental > Aquatic > Marine > Hydrothermal vents >...
TTGGGTGACAGTGCTTGACATTTTGACATTTTCTCCCTCACTTTAGTCCAGACCAGGCTGCCTTCTCTTCACTAAAGCAAAGTCACCAGCCATCAACCTTCAGCATCAGATGAATAAAAAACTCTTTCCCCTCGCCCCATTAGGTGAGGGTTATAAATCAATACTTCAAAAGACCGTCCCCTTTTTATTAATGACATGAGCAAAGCGAACTAATGACAATCCCTATAGTCCATAATGACAAGTTCTATATTGCCTAATAACAATTACTATATTTCCAATTTTTTCTTGACATATAGCAGATAAAAAAATATATTAGTCGATTAAGGATTAATATGTATAAAAGGATTAACGGAAAAGAAAACACTGAAATTTCAAAAAAAAAGATCGGTTTTGTAAACATCAATGAAGCTACACCTGAAATCTATGAAAAGCTTGGTTTCAAGTGTGGACTGGAAGTACACCAGCAGCTTTTAACAAAGAGCAAATTATTCTGCAGATGCCCGGCAGGGAAATATCAGAAAGGCGATGATTTTGAAGCAGAGGTCATCCGTCACATGAGGCCGACTCTCAGTGAGCTGGGAGAGTATGACGGCACAGCATTAATGGAATTCAAAACCAGAAAAAACATCACATACAGACTAAAGAATGAAAATGCCTGTACTTATGAGATAGATGACACTCCCCCATTTCCCCTGAACAGGGAAGCATTGGGCATTTCAATTGAGATCGCCCTCCTTTTAAAAACCTCTATAGTAGGAGAACTGCATATTACAAGAAAACAATATCTTGACGGAAGTATCCCTACAGGTTTCCAGAGGACTGCCATCGTCGGAATTGAAGGTGAGATCCCTATCAGTAATAAAAAAATCAGGATAATTCAGCTCAGCATTGAAGAAGATTCCTGCAGAGAAATATCAGATATAGGACATGAAAGGATTTACTCTACAGACAGGTTGGGAATTCCGTTGATCGAAACCGTAACTTATCCCGACATGAAAACTCCTGCCGAAGCAGCTGAAGCAGGACAATACATCAGGTTCCTCACACGGAGTACCGGAAAGGTCAGAACGGGGATCGGAGCAGCGAGAGAAGATGTGAATGTAAGTATCCGTGGAGGAACACGGATCGAGATCAAAGGAGTATCCCGAATTAAATGGATCCCTTCGTTGACCCATGTGGAAGCCTTCAGACAAAAAGCACTTCTGGAAATAAAAAAAATATTAAAAGAGAGGAAAAAAAACGGTCCGGAATGGGATATCAGGACAACACCTGTTGATAATACAATTCTGGTTAAAGCAGGACTGCCAATAAAGAATGGGTATAAAGCATCAGGGATAAGATTACCGGGATTCAGAACCATCCTTTCATTTTTCACACAGCCCGGGAAAACATTCTCGGATGAGTTAAGTGAAAGGATAAAAGTAATTGCATGCATTGATAAACCTAACCTCGTTCATGATGAAGATCCTTCATTGAATGATTACGATGGAGTTTTCAAGGAAATTTACACAAAAACAGGTGGAGAAGATAAAGATGCATTTCTTATTGTTTTCGGGCCTGCCGGAGATATTGCAATGGCAGAGGAGACAATTCAGGAAAGATGCCGCCTTGCCTTTTCAGGTGTACCAAATGAGACCAGAAAAGCTGTTAACAGAGAAGGTAAAACAATTTTTGAGCGTGTTCTCCCCGGGCCGGACAGGATGTATCCCGATACTGATTCTGCTCCAATTGCAATAAATGACAATTATATAAAAGAATTAGGGAATGATCTCCCTTCAGATGTCCACGATAGAGAAAAAATTATGAAAACCTGGAAGATCCCCGAAGATACATTCCCGTACATCCATGTAAGAAATATTTTTCCGGTCATTAAAAAAATATCCGAGGAGCTTTCTTATTCCCCTTCATTTGTCGGGACAATGGTTGGACACCGCATAAAAAATATTGACGGAAAAAATGCGATATCTTCCGGTTTTGATTATTTAAGGTTATTCGATATTTTTGAATATTGTGAAAAAAAGGGACTTGACAATGAACTGGTTAAACTTATGGTGCCTGTTCTTCTAATGCATCCGAATATAGACCCGGAGTCTATCTTATCTACTATTAAGTTCAAAAAACGGGATAAAAAAGATATAATTTCAAATATCCATCTCCTTGATAAACAATTCAATACTATTTCCAAAAAGAATGATAATAGTGCAAAAAAGAGGTGGATCATGGGACAACTAAGGCCGATCGCCGTCGGGAACATCTCTTTAAGAGAACTGAGCGATATAATAAACGGAGGCGGCAATGGATGACCTGTTCAAAGGGTATAAAGGTGAAACCTTAAAATTACTGAAAAAGTTCAATGTCAGAGTATGGAGTGAGGTAGATATAGAAAGTTCCAGAGGAAAATTTTCAGGAATAATATTACCCAGATCAGAAAATGATGATGAAACTCATCTGGTGATAAAACTTATCACAGGTTATAACATAGGGCTCGAAACCGGAACAATTAAAAATATTACAGAAAAAGGATTCAAGGAAGCAAATTATAAAATCCCTGAAAAGGAATTCCCCTATTCAGAAGGGAAGCCAAACCTGAAACTTTTCGGTACCGGAGGAACAATTGCCTCACGGCTCGATTACAGAACAGGAGCGGTTATTCCGGCATTTTCTCCCGGAGAGTTGTATGGAGCAGTTCCGGAGCTTGCAGATATATGCAACTTATCCACAGAAAAACTATTTGCAGTATTCAGTGAGAATATGGGCCCGGAGCAATATATAACCCTGGCAAAAGCCATAGGCGAAGAGATAAAAAAGGGGATTGACGGAATAATAATCGGACATGGGACAGATACAATGCATCATACAGCATCAGCTCTCTCCTTCATGGTCCAGAACTCCCCTGTCCCGATCGTAATGGTGGGTTCCCAGAGATCATCTGACAGGCCGTCATCAGACGCTGCACTTAACCTTATCCATGCTGCTACAACTGCTGCCATTTCTGATATTGCAGAAGTCTCAGTATGTATGTTCGGGCCTACATCCGATGAGTACGGACTTATCCACAGGGGAACAAGGGTGAGGAAAATGCATTCATCCTACCGTTCTGCTTTCAGGACTATCGGGGATATTCCGATCGCTACTGTTGTCAGGGATAAAGTAACTGCAATAAGAGAGGATTATAAGAAGAGACGTTCTGACAGAGATGTAAATATTACGGCATGTTTTGAGGAAAAAATTGCATTGATATATTATTATCCGAATATGCAGCCGGATATGATAGATTCGCTTATTGAGAAAGGATACAAGGGCATTGTAATAGCCGGGACAGGGCTGGGACATGTGAACAAACCCCTCTATCCTGCACTGGAAAGAGCAAAGAAAGCCGGTGTTGCTGTTTATATGACTGTTCAGACATTGTGGGGATTTGTACACATGTTTGTTTATGATACCGGAAGAGACATGATGAGCAAAGGTGTCATCCCCGCAGAGAACATGTTACCGGAAGTTGCATATATAAAACTCGGGTGGGCATTGGGGCAGACCAGTGACCTTGAGAAAGTGAAAGATATCATGCTTACCCCCATAGCAGGCGAGATCACCGAAAGGGAACCTTACAACGGATATCTCATATATCAGGGAGGGATCCCTGAGGTAGAAGAACTGCTTAAAAAATACCATAAATAAGTTGAAACAGAAAAAGAAGATTTTCTCATCCCCATATCTTTGGGCATTCACTACATATTTTCAGGAAGGATTCCCATATTCGATAATACGAACAGTATCAGGAGTCTTTTTCAGAGATATGAAAGTTTCTCTCGAATCTATAGGGCTGACTCCCCTCTTCGGACTTCCATGGATACTAAAATTTCTATGGAGTCCGCAAGTAGATAATTACAGTTCCAAGAAAAGATGGATGGTTATTTCCCAGGGACTGATCGTAATAATGATGCTTCTTGCTGCAGTATTTGCCCCTCTTGAAAATAATGTCTCACTTATTGCAGGACTTTTCTTTCTGGGAGCTTTTGTTGCTGCAACCAATGATATATCCATTGACGGCTACTATATGGAAGCACTTGATGAAGAGGGACAGTCAAAATTTGTCGGATACAGAGTGATGGCCTACAGGATCGCCTGGATGACAGGCCCCGGTGTGATCGCCACGATAGGAACTACAATAAGTTGGTTTCTTGCATTCCTTACAGGTGCCGGCATCTACCTGATTTTTACTCTTATTCATTTATTTTATCTCGCCGATGCAGGGAAGAAAGGTGAGAGTTTTTTATTCATGTTCAAGCGGATGATAAGGGTAAGGACATTTTTTTTTCTGCTATCAACAATTTCAATTATAGTTGGAATAAGGCTCTTTTTCAGTTCAACATTCTATTCAGGTCTTAGAGAAAGTATTCCTGTACTTAAGAAATTTTATTTCTCACACTGGATAGCATTGATATTGCTTCTTGCTCTAATCCTCCTGGCAATTTTCAGAAAAAGTTTAAAATCCAAACTTATCGGGAACAAAGATTCCAATTACGGCAAAGCATTCTATTATTTCATGGAGAGGGAAAAAATTTCACTGATTCTTGCATTCCTGATCCTGCTGAGGGCAGGAGAATGGGCCGTTACAGTAATGGTTGCCCCGTTAATAGTTGATATAGGTATCAAGTCACATTACGGTTGGATAAGCGGAGGGATCGGCCTTCCGTCATCCATTGCAGGAGCAATGCTGGGAGGCTGGATGATTTCCCGCTTCTCTCTTAAAAGAGTGATCTGGCCATTTATTTTGCTGCAGAATCTCACAAATCTCGTATATATGACACTTGCAATTCACTTAAGTTCGTTCATCAGTCTCAATACAGGTGCAGATTCTCCTGTCCCGATAGGGACCATGAATCTTTTATTTACTGCAGCAGTCCACTCTTTCGATCAATTTGCAAGCGGGTTAGGTACTGCAGTGCTCATGACCTACCTTATGAGGATATGTCATACAGAATTTAAAGCAACCCATTATGCGATAGGAACCGGATTGATGAACCTCAGCGGCCTTTTTGCAGGTATCTCCAGCGGCTTCATAGCAGGATGGCTCGGGTATGCCTGGCTCTTTGGAATCAGCTTCGTTTTCTCTATTCCCGCTATGGTGATGATTCCATTTCTCCCCTATCTTAACCGAAGAAAATAAAATCGAAACTTTTTCGGTACTTCAAACGTCTAATAAGTGTGAATGAAGTTTTTTTTGTAATTCCTCCTGGGAATTTAAAGATATAAGGAAGGGGCATTGCCCGGTGCCCCTTCCAGTTCCCGGTCAATCAACTAATCATCGGATGAAATTATTTTGCATATTTTTTTTGGAATTAGTATAAAATAGTTATAGATATCAGGAAAATCAGATGATCAAAAAAGAATCAGAAGATATCATAGAACTGAAAAAAGAAGTTCCCAGGCTGAAGAAAGAATTGGATTCAATAAAGAAAGATATCAGTAAACAAAAAATAGTTGAAAATTCATTGAAGGACAGTGAGGCGAAGTTACGCTCCATTACCGACTCAAGCATTGATACTATTTTCATTGTCAATAAAAAGGGTATTTTTGAGTTTATAAGTAAAGGGATTACTGATAGTTCCGGATTTCTTCCGGAAGAATTAGTGGGGAGACCATTTTCAGATTTTGTTCCCAAAAAAGAGATCCCGAAATATCTGAAAATACTCAAAGATGTTTTTACAGGGAAAAAAATCAAAAATTTTGAAACCTATGTTTTTGACAAAGAAAAAAATATGATCCCTGTTGAGATCACTGGCCAGATGTTTAAAAGAGGGAAAAAATTTATCGGAGTGGGAAGTATAAGAGATATTCGCGATAGAATAGATTCCAAAGAAAAACTAAGAAATTCAGAGGAAAATTATAGAAATATATTTAATATTACGAACGAGGCCATATTTATATACGATAAAGAAACAAGATCTATAATTGATGTTAATGTTGCTGCTGAAAACATATACGGGTATTCAAAAGAAGAATTAAAAACTATGCAGGCCGGAACATTAAGTTCGGGTGATGATTTATTTACAGAGGATACAGCAAAAAAATTGTTCGAAAAAACAATTAAATCCGGCCCTCAAAAATTCAATTGGCTGGCAAAACGGAGAGGAGGGTCAAAATTCTGGACAGAAGTAGAGCTGAGAACCGTAGTGTTCAACGGATCTGAAACAGTGATGTCAATTGTAAGGGATATAAACGAACAAAAGAGTGCTGAATTCCAAAAAGAGGCTGCAATTGAATCTCTGAAAGACAGCGAAGAGAGGTACAAAACACTTATCGAGCATTTCATGGATGGTGTTATAGTCCATGCTGAAAATAAGATCGTATATGTCAATCCTGCCAGCATAAAGATTGTGGGGCGCGGACAAAAAAAAGATTTTTTTCTTGGAAGAAATATTTCCGACTTTGTCCATCCGGATTCATTAAAAGATATGTGGAAAAGGGTAAAACAGGTATATGACAAAAAATCAAATGTCGGACTCATCGAAGAAAAATTTATCAGGACTGACGGAAAAATCATTAATGTCGAAGTTATGTCATCAATGATCAATTTTATGGGGAAACCGGCATCACTAGTCGTTTTTAAGGATATCACAGAAAGGAAAGCATCAGAAATAAAGCTGGAGCATTCTGAAGAAAGTTACAAAGACTTATTTAATAACGCAATCGACTCTATCTATATCCAGGATGAGAACGGAATATTCCTTGATGTTAACCAGGGGGCCGTTGATATGTACGGTTATACTAAAAAATTCCTCATAGGTAAAACCCCGGAAATTCTGTCTGCACCGGGTAAAAATGACATGGAAATGGTAAAAAACTGTCTGGAAAAAGCATTAAAAGGAGAATCTCAGCAATTCGAGTTCTGGGGAAAGAGAAAAACAGGAGAAATATTTCCGAAAATAGTAAGATTAAGCAGGGGGAAATTCTTCGGAAAAAATGTTATCTATGCATTTTCACTCGATATATCAGAAAGAAAGAGAGCCGAAGAAGAGAGGTTTATAATTGAAGCTCAGATCAGGCATACCCAGAAACTCGAAAGCCTGGGAATACTTGCAGGTGGAATAGCTCATGATTTCAACAATCTTCTAACCGGTATCCTTGGGAATGCAGGCCTGGCAAGAATGGAAACACCCCTGGGAAATCCGGTTCTGAACAGTATCAAAAACATTGAAACAACAGCAATAAGAGCGGCAGATCTTTGCAATCAACTACTTGCATATTCCGGTAAAGGAAAATTTCTGATCCTCCCGATAAATATCAATAATGTTATCAAAGAAATGACAAAATTATTAGAGGCATCTCTCCCGAAAAAGATCAGGATCAAATATGAATTGTCAAAGGAACTGCCTGTTATTGAAGTTGATGTGTCACAGATCAGACAGATCATAATGAATCTGATCCTTAATGCTTCTGATTCAATTGGAAACAAAGAAGGTATAATAACCATCAGCACCGGGGTTTCAGAGGAATTATCAAAGAAAAAAGGTGCAAACTTTTTCCTGACGGAAAATATAAAACCCGGCAAATATGTTCATTTTGAGATCACAGATAATGGGAAAGGGATAGACAGGAAATTAACAGAGAGAATTTTTGACCCATTCTTCACAACCAAATCAAACGGAAAAGGACTCGGGTTATCAGCAGTGATAGGTATTGTGAAAAGTCATGGCGGGTTGATAAGTATTAAGAGTGAAAAAAATAAAGGGACAGAATTCCGAATCTGCATTCCGGAGTCGGTAAAAACTCCCGTCGATGATGGATTTGAACATCTCTCCTCTAAAAAATGGGAAGGAGAAGGGACAATACTTGTTGCGGACGACGAAAGATCAATTCGGACATTATGCAGTAAAATTCTGAAAAGATCAGGCTTTAAGGTGATTACTGCAGTAAATGGAAATGATGCAATAAAAAAATTCACTAAACATTCCGATGAGATAGTGCTTGCTCTTATCGACATGACAATGCCTGGAAAGAACGGTATCGAAGTCATGAGAGAGATCAGTACATTACGTCCCGGGATCAAGGCGATCCTCTCTAGTGGTTATACCAAGAATGAAGCTATAGAAAACTTTTCCAGGCTTGGATTCCGTGAATTTCTTCAGAAACCTTACTCCACAGAAAAACTTATTGGAATGGTAATAAGTGTGCTTGAAGAAACGGGGAAATAAATAAATGAACATTCGTACAACTTTATTTGCAATACTATTATTCACTATTTTTTCAACATTACCCGGAGTATTAAATGAATCATCCAAAAACAGATCATTAAGAAAATTTGCAGACACTATCGGTTTTGCTCAATATGAGTGGCAGATGGAAAAACTGATGAAGATGATACAGGAAGAACAGGGGAAATTTTTACAAAAAGCTTTAAAAAAAGTAACTGAAAATAGAGTAAAAGAATGGAAGGTCGTGATCTCCCCTCATGACGATTTTTGTTATGTAGGCTATCTTTATCCTGCAATATTGAAGAACCTCAGGGCAAAAACAATTATCCTGTTCGGAGTTGCCCATAAAGCGAAAGATCTTGGGTTGGAAGACAAACTCATCTTTGATGAATACAAGAACTGGCACGCCCCCTACAATCCCGTAAAAGTTTCATCTGTCAGAGATGAACTTTTAAAGAATCTCCCATCCGAAATAGCTGTAGTAAATAACAAAATGCATGAAATCGAGCATTCTCTTGAAGCACTGATCCCGTTCATCCAGTATTACAACAAAGATATTGAGATAATCCCGATCCTTGTTCCATATATGAATTTTGAGAGGATATCAGGGATCGGAGAAAAATTTGCAAATGTAATGGAAAAAATAGTTGAAAAGAGAAATTGGAAATGGGGTAAAGATTTCACTATCGCAATAAGTTCTGATTCTGTACATTACGGTGACAAAGACTGGGGCGGGAAGAATTTCGCACGATTCGGTACAGGTAAAAATGGATATGAAAAAGCAGTTAAGTTTGAAAGGGAGATAATAAATAATTGTTTAACAGGAAAGATCACAAGAGAAAAGATCAAAACTTTCACCGAATACACTGTAAAACAGGAAAACCATAAAGAATACAAATGGACCTGGTGCGGCCGTTATTCTATCCCGGCTGGCCTTATGGTTTCATATTATCTTGCCGAAAAATTATCAGTTACTTTGGAAGGTATCAATGTAGGCTATAGAACAAGCATCTCTCTTCCTCCATTGGAAACAAAAAACCTGAAAATGGGGTTGACAGCCCCCGCAAATTTACACCATTGGGTAGGCTATACTGCCATAGGCTATAAATAAACCTGAAAGTGTCCCTCTACTTTCTGAAAAGTTTAAAAAGTAATAGAATATATATTATGCAACTTGTAAATATTGAATATAGATCCGAGCTTTATAAAGAAGAGATAAAATTGAGAGATGAGGTCCTTAGAGCACCTCTCGGGCTGAAGTTCAAAAAAGAAGATCTTGATGCAGAGGTTGACGAACTCAGATATGGACTTTTGGACAGCAATGGAGAACTGACCGCTTGCCTGCTCGTCAGGATATTGGACGACTCTGTTGCCAAAATCAGGCAAATGGCAGTAAAAGAGGATTTGAGAGGAAAAGGGCTGGGAAGAGAGCTTATGAAAAAGGTGGAATCTGAACTTAAGATAAAAAAATTCAATAAAGTAGAACTTCATGCGAGGATGTATGCAAAAGTATTTTATGACAAACTCGGATACATTGAGACGGGAGATATCTTTACCGAAATAGGGATACCTCACATTAAGATGAAAAAAGATATTTAGAGTTTTTTATTTTCTTTTATACTTCTTTACAATTTCATAGGGAGGTGTCATATCAACTTTATGGTAATCTCTGCCCTCTGTTCCTGAAGCAGAGTAATAGACCCTGGTCCCTTTATATAGCCAGTTAATGATCTTATCTTCAAAATCAATTCCTGAATAATTAAATATATATTCAACCAGCTCAAATGTATTAAACGGGGAAAAAGTATAGTTTGAATACAAGTGATTCAAAAAAGCTATAAAAGTATCTCTGCCGCCCATTTCAATAGCAATAGATTCTATAACCCTTGCCCCGTCTCCATAGGCCCTGTCATCAAAACCTACAGAAACCGGAGTTCTCCCGCTTACAATATTTGAAGAAAAATTTTGATTTACAGGGGATACCGATCCGGCCGCACTATATTCGTACCACATGTTAATTGCTTCATCCCACCAGGAATCTCTGTATGTCTTTGCAACAACACTACACCCGAAATACATGTGAAAAACTTCATGTTCCAATGCGCTTAGAGAAGTTATCGTGGCACCGAAATACTCCATGCCTCCTCCTCTCTGAGTAAGAAAAACATCCAGCCCTCTCTCCATCGGGAACATCCCTATATTGGCCCTTAACTCAGGCAGCCATGATTCCAGGATCTCAAAGGCACTATCAATGGAGACACTATCCTTATAGGTCATTATTCTGACATCGATCCCGTCTACTTCCCTTTCTTCGAAATCAATATCCTCTTCCGGAACCATCATCCACATAATAGTATATGATGCGACCTCTCTCTCGGTATCCAACACCCATTTCCTGTTTTTATTACTTCCTGTTTCAACAACTTTCCCTGATCCTATAAATGAATAGTCTTTGTCACTGACAACAGAAAAAGTCATCTTGTGTTTGGAGAGATCGGAAGGGCAATTAATGGACGGGAAAATAACTTCATTCCCCACGCCATAAATATCATTAACATTTGAATAGAATGATTTATAACTATTTGAATACCCGATCCTGTATTTGATGGTCAGAATATTGATTTTATCATTCCCGCATTCTCTTAATAATTCAACTCCATCCTGTGTCGTTTCATCAAATGAGATCATTTTAACATCCGACGGATCATTGAAATCGAGTTCTACACCATTCAGGATAATAGTTCCAATAGTGTCACTTCCAGCCGGGTCAAAATGTATGAGCGGAATCGTCTGGTTCGGGCGCATCCTGAACTCAATTGTGGATTCTCCTGTTAAAACATCCTCATCAGGAATGTATTCCAGTTTTACATCCATACTTAGAATATCTATCCTGAGAACCCTGTCCATAAGATCATTCTCATCCACAGGATCCGGTTGGGGTATTTCCTCCGGGTTTGTAATTGCCTCTTCTTTAACACAACCTCCCCATATCAATGGTAGAACAAGAAAAATCAGCAGTATACAAATGTATTTGATACTCTCTTTGTTTATGTTAAAAAAATTAATCCGGAGTAAACTATTCATTGATCCATTATACAATATATTCATTTTTAAACTAAGAAAATAACTTGAAATAAGATCCTTCTTATGATAATTTTTTAACCTTAAAGGAGGATCAATATGAGCTATAAAGTCGCAATCAATGGTTTTGGAAGGATCGGAAGGAATTTTTTCCGTACCAGCTTGAACCAGAGAGAATTCGAAATAGTCGCAATAAATGATATTACATCAACCGAAACTCTTGCACACCTGCTTAGATATGACAGTGTTTTCGGCAGATTCGGAAAAGAAGTGGTAGTAAAAGAGAACTCGATGATTGTGGACGGAAAGGAGATACACACTTATGCTGAGAGAGATCCTGCAAATCTCCCATGGAAGGAGCTTGGAATTGATGCTGTCATCGAATCTACCGGATTCTTCAGGAAGAGAGAAGATGCTTCAAAACACCTTTCCGCGGGCGCGAAAAAAGTTATAATCTCAGCACCGGCAACAGATCCTGATATTACCATCGTCCTTGGAGTTAATGAAAACGATTACGACAATAATAAACATAATATCATTTCTAATGCCTCCTGCACTACCAATTGTGTTGCTCCTGCTGCAAAGATCCTCCATGATAATTTCGGAATAATCAAAGGAAATATGACCACAATTCATTCATATACCAACGATCAGAGAATCCTGGACCTCCCTCACAAGGACCTGAGAAGAGCAAGAGCAGCCGGACTGAATATTATTCCAACTACAACAGGGGCGGCAAAAGCGATCGGACTAGTTATCCCTGAGTTAGCCGGAAAAATCGCAGGGAGCTCATTAAGGGTCCCCACACCTGACGGGTCCCTGGTTGACCTGGTTGTAAATTTAAATCAGAGTACAACCGAAGAGGAGGTCAGGAAACTTTTCAAAGAAGCTGCAGCTGGGAAAATGAAAGGAATACTTGAATATTCCGATGATCCGCTTGTATCTACGGATATAATCGGAAATCCACATTCATCAATAATAGACGGACAATTTATAACTGTAATTGGCGGAGATATGTTAAAGATACTGACCTGGTACGACAATGAATGGGGATATTCCACAAGACTCAGAGACCTTATCATTAAGATAACAAAATACTAAAATGTATAAAAAATTTATTGAACATACAGATATCAGGGACAAACTTATTTTCATCAGAAATGATTTCAACGTACCTCTCAGTAATGACGGCGATATCACGGATGATACAAAAATAACCGAATCTCTTAGGACTATAAATTATGCTCTTGATCAAAAAGCTAGAGTGGTCTGCGCTTCCCATCTTGGAAGACCAAAAGGTCAAAAAGATGAAAAATTAAGCTTGAAACGTGTTGCGGAAAGGTTATCAGACCTGATCGGGAAGAAAGTGATCTTCAACAGGGAAACTACAGGCCCCTCAATTGATAAGATAAAAAAAGATATGAAGGGTGGTGACATACTACTCCTCGAGAATCTCCGGTTCAATCCGGGTGAAAAAGATAATGACCCGGATTTTTCTGTAGAACTGGCTAAGGACATTGAAGTTTATGTTGATGATGCGTTCGGATCATCCCACCGCACACACGCTTCAATAGTCGGGATCACAAAACATGTTCCTCTCTCTGTAATGGGTTTTCTCCTTAAAAAAGAGACTGAGTACCTTGAAATGGCACTCAATAACCCCCCCGAAAAATTTACTATAATTCTTGGTGGTGTAAAAGTATCAGATAAAATTGGTGTAATAGAAAACCTGATCGGGAAAGCCAGAACGATCATTATTGGCGGAGCAATGGCATACACTTTCCTTAAGGCAAAAGGAGAGGATGTCGGCGCATCACTGGTGGAACATGAATTCCTTGATGTCTGCAAAAATATTCTTGAAACCGCAAAAAATAAAGGTGTGAAAATACTATTACCAGTAGATCATATTGCTGCTAACAAGATCGAACCTAATATCACCATCAGAATGATCAAACCGGGTGATGGAATTCCTCCGGATATGATTGGACTGGATCTGGGATTTAATACTGTCAGTATTTTCAGAAAAGCAATCCTGGAATCCCAGATGATATTCTGGAACGGGCCAATGGGTGTTTTTGAAATTGATGATTTTTCAGGTGGAACTATGGCGGTAGCAGAAGCTGTGGCCGAATCACCAGCAATTTCTATCGCAGGCGGAGGGGATACTGTCGCCGCTATCAATAAGGCAGGAGTGAGAGGAAACATTTCCCATATTTCCACTGGTGGAGGTGCTTCTCTTGAACTGATGTCCGGGATCTCTCTGCCGGGACTGGAAAGCCTTACGGAGGATTAATGAAAGATCTGATAATTGCAGCAAACTGGAAAATGAACAAAACCATTCCTGAATGTATATCATTCATATCTGATCTTGATATCCGGCTAAGTCAATGGGAGTTGAACCCCAAACTGAAGAAATTGGGAATACTCATTTTCCCACCGGCCATATCTCTACATCCGATGAACGGAAGATCAAAGTTCATCTCACTCGGATGTCAGAATATATACTTTGAGGAGAGTGGAGCATATACAGGTGAGATATCTGTTAAGATGATCAGGGAATATACAGAATATGCACTGATCGGCCATTCCGAGAGGAGAGAGATATTCAAAGAAACGGATAAAGAAATAAATAAAAAAATCAAAACATCGCTGGATGCAGGGCTTGCTCCGCTTTTATGTATCGGGGAAACATTGGATGAAAGAGAAGCAGACAAAACTTTTGACCGGTTAGCTGAACAGCTCAGGAGTGACCTTTCCGGATTTCCACCCATTGAAATTGAGAAGATCATTTTTGCATATGAACCTGTTTGGGCTATAGGAACAGGAAGAACAGCAACTCCGGAACAGGCTCAGGAAGTTCACGCATTTATCACTGAGGAAATAAACAAAATATCCGGGAGAGAAAATAAGAGGATGATCTTGTATGGAGGGTCTGTAAAACCTGAGAACAGTAAGGAACTCCTTACAAAAAAGGATATAAACGGTGCTTTGATAGGCGGTGCATCCTTGAATGTTGAATCATTTTTTGCTATAATCGAGAAATCCCTTGAACTTGTTTAATGGATAGGAGGATATTGTGGAAGGATTGTTATTGTTTGTTCATATTGTAGTTTCACTACTGCTTGTTATTGTTGTTTTACTTCAAAGTGGAAAAAGTGCTGATCTTGCAGGAGCCTTCGGCGGCGGCGGTACTCAGTCCAGTTTCGGTCCCAGAGGAACTGCAACAATTTTATCTAAGTTTACAACAATTTTAGCTGTTTCCTTCATGGTAACTTCACTTCTCCTTTATATCCTATCTTCAAACAGGGTTGATTCGGATACAGTTCTCACCAAGAGTGATACAGAAACTGCCCAGAAGCTCCCGGCAGCTACTGAAGAGGGTGGAAAATCTGTTCCTCAGGGAAAGAAAGAAGAACAAAAAGATACAGAGAATAAAGACAACACAGATAGTAATCAACAATAGTATAGCCGAGGTGGTGGAACTGGTAGACACGCAAGCTTGAGGTGCTTGTGGCTGTAAGGCTGTAGGGGTTCGAGTCCCCTCCTCGGCATTCCTAACAACTGGAGAGGTGCGAGAGTGGTTGAATCGGGTTGCCTGCTAAGCAATTGTTCTGGTTAACGGAACCGTGGGTTCGAATCCCACCCTCTCCGTTTCACAAAAAAATAAACTTCAGTTTGTTTTTTTGGGGAACTTAGTTGTGACATTCGAAATAACACTCTCGTGGGTTTGAACGATTCGCCTTAAAGCGAATCATCATGACTGAACGCAGTGAAGGAACCGAAGGCATCCGAGTAATGAATGAGGATGTAATCCCACCCTCTCCGTTTCACAAAAAAATAAACTTCAGTTTGTTTTTTTGGGGAACTTAGTTGTGACATTTACTGAATTCACTTCCTGCTTAGTTTAAATTTTGTTTTATTCCATATGTGGAGAAGTGCAAAGTATGGATGCCTGAACAACATTCTCGGGCCGGAATATCTCATAACTTCTTTTACTTTTTGCTGCATTTCTTTATCATAACAATGAACCGGGCAATTATCACAGGGAGGCTTATCCGGTAGCAGAGGACAATTTTTCAATCTGATATAACTATAAGATCTTAAACTCCGGCAAGAATTGCAAAGCTTCCCATTCCCGGTTCCATGATTTTTTTTGCAGAACATACAAATCATTACATTAACGATCTTCTGCTCTTTCCTGATCACTTTTTCTCTTTTGTTCATCTTTATCATCGGGGAAAGGAGTTTACCGCGAATATACATATCAGGTCAATAAAATAATTGTTATTCTGCATAGCCTTGGCGAAGCAGAACATTGTTAAAGGTTTGACATTAATTTTGTAATTCTCTACCATAAATAATGCGGTCAAAAAGCATTTTCATTAACTCCGGTATTTCAGTAAACTTATAAATAAATATAATTTTTTTCAGAAGGAGACAGCTATGGACAGAAGGAAGTTCTTAAAAACATCAGGTGCTGCAGGAGCTGTTGCCGGAGGTGTAGGTTTGGGATTTTTCGGCTATGAAGCAGGGAGGGACCCGGACAGCTATACAGGGTGGAAGAATCGAGAAGGTGGATTTCAAACTTTCAACAGGATCAAATGGGCTGTTGAAAAACCAACATATACGAAGACAGGCCCTTCCCGGAGAGTGGATGCCAGAACTGAAGTTGTATTCTCCAGGATGGGCCCCCTGTTCAGGAATTGGAAAGAGGAGGAAGGTACAAACAGCCTGCCGGAATATCTGAGGAAATTTTATGAAACAAATCCTGAAGTTCTCGAACTTGACCTGAGAGTTAAAAACGAACTATTCCCGAAATTAAGGAAAGACAGGGAAAAATATGGCCACAAATTCATCCTTGCTGAAGCATGGTCGGATGCAATGGGTGCTGTCTGGCCTAAACATTCCCAGGAACCTCCTGAGATCGCTGACTTCCCCGAGAAGAAAGGTCAGAAACAATTAAAAATGAGGAGTCCGGAAAAAACATCGAAACTGATAAAAAAAATAGCCCACCAGCTTGGTTCCACTCTGGTTGGTATAACAAAATTAAATCCCGACTGGGTCTATTCTCATCCGATGAGAAGAAGAGGGATCGATACCGATAAACCTTTTAAAGTTCCTGAACACTGGAAGTACGCAATCGTTGTCGGAGTTCCTATGTCCTGGGATCCAATGTTTGCCAACCCGAACTACGGGACATCCCATGATGCATATGCTATTTCGAGAATAATTGCAGTCCGGCTCTCCACTTTTATTAAGCAATTGGGCTATGCCGCCAGGCCTCATACTCCCGGAACCGAATATGATCTTATGGTTCCTCCCATATTGGTTGATGCCGGTATCGGAGAGCAGGGAAGGCACTCAATTGTCGTAACACCGGAACTTGGCAGTAATTTCAGGCCTGCAATTATCACAACGAACATCCCTTTAAAGCCTGACAAACCTATAGATTTCGGAGTTCAGGATTTTTGTAAAACCTGTAAAGTATGTGCCGAACAATGCCCGAGCGGTTCTATTACAAAAGGTAATAAAGTTGAGATCAGAGGATATAAAAGATATCAATTTAACGCTGCCAGCTGTCATAACTTCTGGTACTCCAAACTGGGCAATATGGGTTGCAGAGTTTGTATTTCTGTATGTCCATATACAAGAAAAGCAAACTGGGTTCACAAGGCTGCACTCGATATAACAGCACATGATCCAACAGGCCTGGCCGATAAAGCCCTTACCGCAATGCAGAAGATATTTTACCCGGGGCCCGATCCTCAGGAATATTTCATCCCTTCTCTGGGTGGGAAGAACGCATCATACAGAAAGCCGCCATGGTGGCTGAAAACTGAAGATTTTATCGATATTTGAGGAGGATACCATGACATTCTTCACAAGCGGTTTTTTCTGGTTTATTCAGGGAATTTTAATAACAGTGATAATATTGGCTTTCCAAGTATGGATGGAAGACAAAGGTGTAAAAATGATCTGGTGGAAATGGTTTTTGTGGGGATTGTGGATCTTAGTAGCAGGATTTACAATTGCATTCATATTTACCAGCCTTGGAGAAGGCGAACCAACTGCAGCAGTGAAAGGGGGAATCATATTCTCTCTTATCACGATCACTTCCGGTGTCGGTATCTGGAGATTGATAAATAAAAAAAAATAATGTTTTAAAGTAAATATATACCAGAATATATTCAAATTTGAGTAGAACAGGAGAGAATTATGATATCAGAAAAAGCGGCAGGAATTGCAGCGCAATGCAGACATTACGCCATGTGCAAGATCGATTTTTTAGGTACCGGGTTATGCCCTCCGGGAGAAGATAATCACTATGTAAGCTATTATCCCCAGGGAAGAATGGACCTGTATGATGCTCTGGCAAAGGGGCTGATCCCTGTTACTGAAAGGCTTGTCGATATTGCAAACACATGCACTTTATGCGGTATATGCGATAAACAATGCCACTTTGTAACTGAACTCAGGCCTATGGTAGTAATGAGAGCACTTAAAGATCATGTTGGCTCCCACATCGCAGAAAACAAAAAAATAGTTCAAATAGAGGAAGACGATATTCTGAAACAATTCAAAAAAGTGGTTGGAGAAAAGAATGCTACAAACGACCCGGCAATACTGGTCACATATTCAAATGACCCTGCCCCGATGGCAAAAATTCAGATGCCTCAATATGTTGTGCTCCCTTCAGGCAGAGAAGAGGTAAAAAATATTATATCTGTCTGCAACCAATTTAAAATTCCATTTGCAGTAAGAGGTAACGGGAGTAGTGTGTTCGGGATCGTAATGAGTGAAGGTGTTGTTCTGGACATGGGCAGGAATAAAGAGATCTCAATGGACAAAGATAACTGGAAAATTAATATAGGTGCCGGAGTATCGGCATTTGATCTTCAGATCGAAGCTGATAAGAATGGCTTCAGAGTAAATTCAGCTGAACCCTCCGCATTGATATGTTCCAATATAATGTGTTCGGGTATATTGTCGACATTTTCAAATTCTTACGGGACCGGAGCAGACAACTATGTGGATGCTGAATTTGTCAGCAATCAGGGAGAAGCATTTAATTTGAATGACAAGAAGGGTCCCAATCTCTTCGGATTTGACAAACAGGGTTCCCCGTCTCCGGGGATCTGCACAGGAGCATCCATAAAACTTCAGCCCGTTACCGAAGATGAAGAGGGTTTAGGCATCCCTTTTTCATCCTTCGATGAAGCAGCAACTTTCTGCAGAGATCTCAGCCGCAGAAGGATCGGTATTTCAATAGCATTGCTGGGAGGAGAGTATATTTCCACCTTTATATCACCTACATCTGATATGGCGGAGAAAGTAAAAACACTCTTTATAGAAACACTGGGTATCAGCTTCCTGGTAGTGGTGATCGGTGATAAATATGCCATTGAAACCATAAAAAAAATGGCCCCCATAACTATAAATGATAAATTATTCCGCTTAATGATGCTTAGCCTCCCTCAAATGGTTGCGGGAGAATGGATAGAGATGTTAGGTGAATTAGAGACAAACAGGAATCTCTATGAATTGTTTTGTAAAGAAGAGATGTATCCATTATTAGAGACAGTATTAAATCCTTCCCCGGAAGCCATAGGATCTGTAGTTCCGGAAGACCTGAGAGATTTTTACACCCAGCTCTATTCACGCCCGGAGATGACAAATCTTGCCTGGCTCAGCACTTTCAGGATACTCAGTTCCCGAATGGGAAGATTCAAACATGTAGTTGCCTTTATCGGTTATGCACCCCTGGACAAGATAGAAGTGATCAAAAAAATGATCGGAGAATTCAAAAGGATCGGAGACAAATACAATTTAAAACATGACTATGGATTCCTGACACCTGTTGATCTGGGGAAACGTGCCATCCTTGAATATGACTTTTATATTGACCATACGAACCCGGCAGAGATCCAACAGATGCTCAGAGCTATGGGCGAAGCAGGCCCAATGGTTGGAGAGATGAGTATGAATACAAAAGGTATCCAGTGGATCAATACGATCCTTTTCCAGGGATTCTCCCGTAAGGAAAATTTTTTATATCGTTAATAAGCCTCTCTGATGAAATTGTCCAGAAAAGAAATCCTAGGATTAAGAAAGAAGAAGGAGGCCGTATTTCTGATCACCGGTGCAACCGGCTTTATAGGAAGCCATACCGCAATTAAACTATTAAAGCGGGGCTATCGTGTAATTATGTTTAGTCGTCCTAATCGAGGAGCCACAGCCGGTGAAAGGATAAAAGCTATGTTTGAATGGTTCGAATTAGATACAGATGAGTTTGGAGCAAACCTTGAAATCATCGAAGGATTCCTGGACAAACCGGATCTGGGTATAAGCAAAAAAACTTACTCATATTTATTAAATACAGTCGACGAGATTATTCATTGTGCGGCAAACACATCTTTCTCTGAAAAAAAAAGGGGAGAATTGGAGACTGTAAATATTGGAATACTAAAGAACCTGTCAAGCTTGATAAACTCTGAAAATAGCAGATGCTATTTTTTCCACCATATCAGTACTGTTTATGTGGCAGGGAAACAAAAAAATATTTTTGAGGAAACTCTTATTAATACCCCAGAATTCAATAATGTTTATGAGGAGACCAAATACCGCGGAGAGCAGTTCATATCCGAGGTGTTCCCCCAAAGTGGTGTCAGGGTCAATATCTACAGATCATCAATTGTTTACGGGGATTCTGAAAACGGGAGAAGCACTCTTTTTAATGCTGTATATTATCCTGTCAAAATGGCTCTGTTTCTGAAAAACACATACAGGAATGACATCCTCAAAAAGGGTGGTGAGAAGGCAAAACAAATGGGAGTCCGTTTAGATGAGGATGGAAGTATCTTTCTTCCGATCAGGATGGGAAATAAGAGTGGCGGCACAATTAACCTGATCCCGATCAATTACTATACGGATGCATTTATTGCTATCCTGGAATACTCTGTAGATCCGGGCATTTTCCATATAATAAATAACTCCGATACAACACTGGATGATCTCACAGGCTTTTTCAGTAAATCATTCAATATAAAAGGATTCCGTTCTGTATCCGGAGAGGAATTAAAAGAGGAACCACTCAATGCACTTGAGATCCTTTTCAGTGAATATTTAAAAATGTACGAGCCATACATACGGGATATCCGGAGATTCGACAATAAGAGATCAGAAAAGATCTTATCTAAAAGTAATATCAAATGTCCGGAATTTGATCTGGATATTTTTTCCAGATGTATGAACTATGCTATTTCCGTAAACTGGAAAAACCCCTGGAAATAGATTATGCCCGACAATCCTATTATTCCCTTTATTCAACATAAATGTTGAGCAACTATGCAATTGAATTGAACTGCTTCGGACAAATATTATAACCAGAAAAAGAATAAAAACAGAAAACAATAAAGTATCTAAAAAACCACTTTTCCCTTTAGTTATGGTTTTTCCCACAATTCCTCCATTTTATTAATGAAACGAAAAAGCATACAAATTGTTCCTCTCCTGATAAACCGATATGGTTCTGCAGAGTCATTATCGATACTGAATCCTAATATTTCAACTCTTACTATTATTCTTGACAATGGTTCATTTCGTGCAATAATTTACAATAGTATGGGATATATATAAGTGAAGCTGCTATTTTTCAATTCAAGATCGAACAAAACAAAAATATTCTTTCTTATTATCCTATCTTTGATTTTATTTGTTTTATTTGACAGGGCGGCCTACATTATTTTCAAGAATATTTCATTCGGGTTCTACAATAAAACCAGGCAGACTTCTGTAAATTTGAATCTTAAAAAAGAGGAAATTGAGTTCTATGATACATTGATAATGGGATCCTCAAGAACAAGAAGGGCAATTCATCCATTGTATTTAAAAAAGTATCTGGGATTGAAAGCATTAAAAATTTCAGAACCCGGAAGATACTTAAGATACAATTATACTTATTACACGATTTACAGGAAGAAATATAAAGTTCCTAAATATCTTTTTTATGGAATCGACTATTTTATTTTTAAAAAATATTCAAACCAGGGGAAGATGATCAATATACTTAGTTACTTTGAGAAACAACCTGAAATAGATATGAAGTTGAATTTCAAACTTTTCAATCCAATATCCAACCCTTCTATGTTATTCAAGGAGAAAGAAAATATAGATATTTTCATAAACGACTTCATAGACCATCTGTCAAAGTTACATGTTAAGGATAAAAAGGGACCCTTAATTTCGGAGTATATAGGGAAAAAAAGATCAATAAAAAAAAAATTATTAATAGAACCTCGACATTGGAGAAAAAGCGAGTTTGCAAGGTATCCAGGTTTAGAAGGAAAATTCCTCGACCTTCTGCTTGATAAACTGGAAAAAGACAAAGTTAAAGTATTCCTTGTGATATCCC